>Ga0209373_10003405_pt1 | contig 14750 bp, 11 predicted proteins | sample Higcelweek5metaG_FD_187173 | JGI IMG/M metagenome (GOLD analysis project Ga0209373, IMG submission 187173) | Freshwater pond sediment microbial communities from the University of Edinburgh, under environmental carbon perturbations - High... | ecosystem: Environmental > Aquatic > Freshwater >...
TTCGCACCATGCTGGCCTACAAATTGGCGGATCGCGGCGGCAAGCTGGTGGAAGTGCCCGCCGCCTACACCAGCCAGACTTGCCCGGAATGCGGCCATGTGAGCGCCGCCAACCGGCAAAGCCAAGCCGACTTCGTGTGCGTCGCCTGCGGCCATGCCGCCAATGCCGACACCAATGCCGCCATCAACATTCTACGACTCGGAGAGAAGCTCTCCGAACGGCGCGCGGACAGCGCGTTGAAGCCTGTGGAGGGGCACCGCATCAAGCGGCCCGGTGAAGCAGGAACCCGCCGGAGGAAAGCCGCATGAAACCCATCGGTCTCCCCCGAACCTTCCGCCTTCAGGCCGGAGAGGATGTCAGCCAGACAATGAATGTCACCGGTAACGGACGCTGGTGCAGGCCTCCGGGGATCATATCAACGTCAAAAACGCGTAGAGGCGATTCTCGGGGCAGGACGAGGTTCCCCTCTCTGCCGCATCCGGTTTCGACAAAGAAAAATCGCCTGGAAAGTCTTGCTTTCCAGGGGACTATCTCCACCGAAACTTGGTGGGCGCAGTAGGACTCGAACCTACGGCCCGCTGATTAAGAGGTCGCGGAACGGGACGGGAATGCGCGCCGGATACCGCCTGGGAGCCAAAGGCTGTCCTCGCGACGGAGGTGTCGGTGGTGGGTGCTTCCACCCCCGAATCTCCCCACGACCGACCACCATGTCCCGGTGTCCTCCGGGGACTGGCGGGGGACTGTCATTTCCCCGGTACGCATAAATCGCCTCGAACCTGCGACCGAAAGCGATGGCACCTTATACGCCATTGGCGCATAGTTCCGGTATAAGTTTAGAGCGCATAACCGTCGTTGAAACCTCAGCGTTTATCGCCAAGGCCAGAGGCTGCATGTCGGACGGGGAACGGGTGGTTGCCATCGACATGATCGCGGGTGCACCGGAATGCGGCGATCTCATCGAAGGCGGTGGCGGTATCCGCAAGGTGCGCTTCGGTGTCGGCGGCCGGGGCAAGAGTGGTGGTGTTCGGATCGTTTACTACTACCCCTGTCAGGGTGTGTCGGTGTTCCTGCTGACCGTCTTTGCCAAGAACGAGAAGGCCAATCTGACGCAGCTTGAACGCAACATGTTGGCGAAGGCAGCCAAAGCCATCGCCACCGCATATGGGAGAGAATGACCATGGGAGAGCAGGTCTCCAACGATATCCAGGCCGGCCTGGAGGATGCCTTGGCTTATGCCAAGGGCGACCGCAGCCGGGGTCAGGAAGCCATCGTCGACATCCCCACGGTCGATGTCCGCGCCGCCCGTCAGCGGCTGGGTCTGTCGCAGCCGGACTTCGCCAACGCCTTCGGTGTCAGCGTTGCCACGATCAGAAACTGGGAACAGCGGCGGCGTCAGCCCAAGGGCGCGGCACGCGTGCTTCTGACCGTGATCGAACGCAACCCGGCGGCGATCATGGATGCTCTGCGTGACCTGCGCCAGGACCAGAAGAATGGGGCAGCCTCAGGTTGAAACCACGTTCTGACTGACGCTGGTCTCGCGCCCTCAGCCGGCAGGAAATCCATTGATCGCCTTGTCCGAATTTCCCAGGCCGGCTCTTCCCGTCGAACCGGGCGACAACAGCCTTGCCGTCAACGGGTGACAGACCGGCAACGGTAGGGTAAAACCAATCATGGCGGGTGTAGAATCCCGAAAGCGGCAGGAATAAGACTTCGACACCAAAATCCTATGCCCGTTCAATCCCTTGCTGTATATCGGGCATTGCCCATAAATTTTTATGTCAAGAGGTGGTTATGAGCGATGACGCAAAAATGACGATTAAGGACTGGATCCTTGGATTTTATGGTATTGGCATGATTGGTTTTACGGCATTATACTACAATAGTCATGGATTTTGGGAAGCTTTTGGGTTTGGTGTTATCTGGCCAATTGCTGTTGTGCTTAGGCTGAGTGGCTATTGATTAAATGTAAATTGTTTGCTTTGCGTTGGTGTTTTTTTATTCCAATCCAAGAACGCTCAAACTTAGCACCCCCATGGCCGCCACCGCGTCGGGGTGTCCGACGTCGCGGCAGACCTCCGCCTCGCGCAGCCAGAGGGCCTCGCTGGCCACCTCCCAGCCCGCGCCAGAGACGGCGGCCTCGACCGCAGCCCCGGCCCCTGCCAGTTGGCGCTCCAGCAGGGGACGGACATCCGCAGGGTGCGGGCCGAAGCCCGGTGATCCGGACCCCGCCTGGGATCGCGGCCAGGACGAGGCGGAGCTCGACCTCAACCTCAACCTCGACGCCCCCGATCGGAACCGGGAGGTGGCGGACCAACCCGTCGCCGCAGGCCTGCCGCAGCGGGTCAGAGCCGCGGGGTGGCGTGGACGAGAAGGCCCTGGCAAAGCGGAGGGGGCAGCGTCGGTTGACACGGCCTCTCCCGATCGATTGTTCGGTGTGAAGGCCCCGGATCGGTCCTGGCGGGGTCCGGAGGCCAACCCGCTGCCGAAGCAGCGCCTCTTCGCCGCCTGTCCTCCAACAGCCTATCGGCTCCCGCACTGTTCGGAGCCAGTAGGAAAAGGAGGCCAACACGTGAAGACCACCAGCAACACAGACACCGCTGAGACAAAGCCGGCACCGGTCGTGCCGGATCAGCCCGTGGCCAGGGCGGAGAGCACCCCCCAGGTCTGAACTCGCCCTGCTGCTGCCGGCCGAGGTGGCACGGATCCTGCGGGTCAGCGTCAAGGCGCTGGAGCACATGCGGCGGCGGGGGGCCGGCCCGTCCCCGGTCAGGATCGGCGTGAGGGGCGTGCGTTACACCAGCCGCGCGGTCGAGGTCTGGATCAACAAAAAGGAGGGCGAAGGATAAGGCGTCGGCTCTTGCTGTCCTGTGTGCCGCAAGGGAGCGCCCGGTTGCCGTGGCCGAAGACAATCCTGCCTGTTTCGAGAGGACGGAGTGGAGCAAGTGGAGGTCGAACGATACCCCGTAGAGAAAAGTCTATGGGGATCATTTCCTGCTCCACTTACTCCACTGGGACGGCTTGCAGGCGGGGCGCTTCAGCTCTCGCCCACAGAATCATGTCATGCCCCTGGTGCCAGTCGGTGCCGGGCCAGCCGGGGCCAGACCGCCCTGTCCGGCCCCAATCGCAAACCGAAGGGGATGCATAATCATGACCAAGGATCAAGACCTGACCATCCGCACCGCGCGGCTGAACCCGGGTGATGACCGCTGGTGCAAGCTGGGCCTGCCGCCCGGGCGCTCCTATCTGGTGGCGTCATGGGATGGGGACAGGGTGGCGGTCCACTTCATCTGCCGCCGGCAGGGCTATGAGCGGGAGCAGGTGCTGATCGTGCTGCTGTCGCCGGGTTCCCCGGTGCAGGGGCACTGGCGGTTCATCGGTCCCGTTGCCGTGCCCGGCCAGGGCAGCGTCTTCGTGTTCGAGGTACCGCTGCCGGAGCAGGCTGATGGCGGTCAGGAGTCCGACGACGGTTATCCCGGCGATGGCTGGGATGAAGGGCAGGACGAGCGCGACCGGCTGTTCGAGGATGGGGTAGACTGACCGGGGCGAAATCTCGCCTCCTGGCACCCTGATGAAGAGGTGCATGGCAAAAATGCGGAGCTGCGGGGGACTGAAAAAGGGTCGGGCTCTGCCGCATCCGGTTTCGACAAAGAAAAATCCCCTGGAAAGTCTTGCTTTCCAGGGGACTATCTCCACCGAAACTTGGTGGGCGCAGTAGGACTCGAACCTACGGCCCGCTGATTAAGAGTCAGCTGCTCTACCAACTGAGCTATGCGCCCGCAGGGGCCGGCGTTTTGTGCCGTGCCAGCATCCGGCGGAGGACCGGGGTTATAAAAAACTTCGGGGGGCCTGACAAGAGGAAAAAACACCTTCCCTTAAAAAAAGTTGGCCGGGCGAAAGCCGGACCGATCCGGGCGCCGGGAAACGGATCGGGAGCGGGCGCGCGACGCTGGCTCGCCGGGCCGAAAAGGGTTAAGAAGACGCCATGCGAACGCTTTACCATCATCCCCTCTGTCCGTTTTCCCGTCTGGTCCGGGTTGTCCTGGCTGAAAAGAAGCTGGAATTCGCGCTTCACACTGAGAAATTCTGGGAAGCGCGGCCCGAATTCGTGGCTCTCAACCCCGCCAGTGAGACTCCGGTGCTGGTCGAGGAAAATGGCCTCGTTCTGTGCGAGGGGCTGGCGATCGTCGAATATCTCAATGAAGTCTATCGCGATCCGCTCCTGCTGCCGATGGATCCCGCCCTGCGGGCCGAGGCGCGCCGGCTGGTCGGCTGGTTTAATTACAAATTCCATGTCGAGGTGACCGATCATCTCCTCGCCCAGAAGGTCTTCCGTCGTCTGGGCAGTTATCTTTCCGAGCCGGATTCGCGCCGGATTCGCGCTGCTTTTTCGTCGATTCACGCCCATCTCGATTATATTGGCTGGCTGACCGAACGGCGGGCCTGGCTGGCTGGGGCGACCTTCTCGCTGGCCGATATCGCGGCCGGGGTTCAGATCTCCTGTCTTGATTTTATCGGCGACGTGCCGTGGGACGCTCATCCTGCGGCCAAAGATTGGTACGCCCGGATCAAATCCCGCCCGAGCTTCCGTCCGCTGCTCGCCGATCATCTGCCCGGTATTCCCGCGCCGCCCCATTACGCTGATCTCGATTTCTGACCGGGCGGCGGTGGGGCGCGGCGCCCAAACGGCGCGGAGGCTCGCACATGGAACGGCGTTCCTACCGGTATTACGATTTGATCATGGCCGCCTTCGTCTGCGTGTTGCTGTGCTCGAATCTGATCGGCGCGGCCAAGCAGGTGACGGTTGCTTTGCCGCTGATTGGCCCGGTGACCTTCAGCGCCGGGATCATGTTTTTTCCGATTTCCTATTTTTTTGGCGACGTGTTGACCGAGGTCTATGGCTATGCCCGTGACCGGCGGGTGGTGTGGGCCGGCTTTGCCGCTCTCGGCTTCGCGGCGGTGATGTCCACGGTGGTGATTGCTTTGCCGCCGAGCGACAGCGCCTTCATGCGCGTTTACCAAGGCCAACTCGAAGGGGTGTTCGGCAATTCCTGGCGGATTGCCCTGGGGTCGATGATTGCCTTCTGGTGCGGCAGTTTCGCCAATTCCTACGTTCTGGCCCGCCTCAAAGTGAGGTCGGAAGGGCGCTGGCTGTGGGTCCGGACCATCGGTTCGACGGCGGTTGGCGAGTTGGTCGATTCCGCGCTGTTTTATGTCATCGCTTTTTCGGCGATCTGGCCGATGGGGGATGTGCTCAAAGTCGCTCTGGCCCAGTATATCCTCAAGACCAGTTGGGAAATTCTCTCCACCCCTCTGACCTACTGGCTGGTGGGTCGGCTCAAGCGGGCGGAAGGGGTGGACTGGTATGACCGGCACACCAATTTCAATCCGTTTCGCCTGCGGATGTGATCTTCGGCGGGTTCGGGCGGAGCCCGACATTCACTCCGGCGCCACCACCCGAATCGTTGCGCTGGCGCTGCGTCCCTCGGCATCAACCACCACCAGCCGGGCGAATCCCTCTCCCTCGGGGCGCCAGAATCCGCTCCCCCTGCCCAGCGGATGGCCATCGGCGATCCAGCGCAGCGGCGCCCGCCCGCCCGTCGCCGAGAGGGCAATCCCCTCGTCGATCAGTTCCACCGTCCCGCCATCGGGCGGGAACAGAATCCGGGGCGGTTCACTCGCCGGACGCCGCGCGCTCCGTGGACGCGTCTCGGGATTGAGCCAGGCCAGAGCCGGCGGCGGGCGGCGATGGAACAGGGCATGGTCGGGCTCACGCGGCGCGGCGCGCGGGGCATGATCTGGTGGCAGCAGGTCAAACACCCGAAACAGGATCGGCGCGGCGACCGCCCGGCCCATTTCGCCGGGCCGGGAGGCGCCATCCGGCCGCCCCACCCACACCGCGACGGTGTAATCCGGTGACGTGCCGACCGTCCAGGCATCGCGGAAACCGAATGACGTTCCGGTCTTGAACGCTACTCGCCGTCGTCCGCCCAAACCAACGGCGGCGGCCAGACCGTCGGGCATCGGACTGCCTTCCAGCACGTCAATCACCGCCCGTGCCGCCGCTGCTCCGACCAACCGGTAAGGCGGACGGGAGGGCTGATCGGGCTGTTCGAGGATCGGCCGGGCCTCTCCGCCTTCTTCCAGCGCCGCAAACAGCATGGCCAGATCAACCAGCCGGATGCCCACCCCGCCCAGAGCCAGCGGTAGCCCCGGTTCGCCCCGAGCCGGGAAGGACAGATCGACCCCGCTCTGACGGAGCGCCGCCGTCAGTCGGGCCGGGCCGATCTTTTCCAGTACCGCCACCGCCGGAATATTCAGCGAGCGTTGCAGCGCCTCGCGCGCGGTGATCGGGCCATGGAAATCGTGATCGAAGTTGCGCGGCATCCAATCGCCGAACCGGCGGGGCGAATCCTCGATCAAGGTACCGGGATGCAGGGACAGATCATCGAACGCCAGAGCATAAATGAACGGCTTCAGGGTTGATCCGGGAGAACGGGTGGCTCGGGTCAAATCGATCTGCTGGCTTCTCCACTCGCCACTGCCCAGGCTGGCCAGCAGCCGCCGATCCCGATTGGCCAGCACCACAATCGCCAGATTGGCGCCCTCTTCCAGGCGGGCCAACTGGGCGCGGCCGAGGCGTTCGACTGCTTTTTGCAAAGTCCCGTCCAGGGTGGTCCGGATCACCGCGCCCCGCCCAGCCTGGGCCGCGAGTCGTTCGGTCAGATGCGGGGCAATCTGAGGCAAAGCGCGCTGGAACAGCGGCACCGGCTCGGCTTTGGCGGCGTGGGCAAGGTCGGCCGCCAGCAGGCCGCGCGCCACGGCCCGATCCAACACCCGGTCGCGGGCGGCCCGGGCGGCGGCGGGGTGGCGGTCGGGGCGCAACCGCTCCGGCGATTGGGGCAGGGCCACCAGCAAAGCCGCTTCAGCCGGGGTGAGGTGGCGGGGCATTTTGCCGAACCATGCCAAAGTGGCCGAGGAGACTCCTTCCAGCGCTCCCCCGAACGGGGCCAGGGTCAGATAGGCTTCCAACACTCCACTGCGGCCGAGATGCGCCTGAAGTTGCAGCGCCCGGGCGGCTTCGCGCAGTTTGGCGCGCAGGGTGCGCGGGGCGGGGGTCAGCAGCCGGGCCACCTGCATTGTCAGGGTGGAGGCGCCTGAGACCACCCGTCCTTCGCGGGCCGCCTGGAATAAGGCGCGTCCGACCGCCAGCGGGTCGAGACCGGGATGCCAGCCGAACCGCTGATCCTCGACCGCGCGCAGCATCGCCAGATAAAGCGGATCGACCTCAGCCGGGCGGGTGGGCAGGCGCCAGGTTCCCTCGGCGGTGGGAAACGGGCGCAGCAACTGGCCGTGGGTCTCCAGCACCACCGTTGAACGCCCGGTCAGCCGGTCCAGCGGCAAGGGAAAGGCCCGGTCAAGAGTCCAGACCCCCAGCAAGAGCAGGGCTGCCGCCCCGCACCCCGCTTGGGGGAGACCCCCAAACCCCCTCTTTTTTAAAAACAAAGGGGGTCCGGGGCATCGCCCCGGGCGGGGGCGGGCGGCAGCCCGCATATCATTCCACCACCTCGGTCTGGCCAAACGCACTCCGGGCCTGAATCCGGGGCACCGTCATATGATCGATCCGCGCCGCCGGCAAAGCGAAGATCCCGGGACTGACCGCCCGCACCACATAAGCGATACGGAACGTCCAACTCGCGGTGTCCTCCTTGCGCTGCGGGCCAAGGCTCGGGTCACTCCGGTCCATCTCATAATCCGGCAGCCGCAACGCCGCGACAAAGCGATCGTCCCGGGCCTGACGGCTCTCCGCCTCGGACAAACGGCCGAGCCATTCATACCCCGGCTGTTCCGGCCGCAGCAGACCCTCGATCTCCCAACCGGCCGGCAATAGATCGATCAGCCCATAATCCCCCGGCACCCGGTCGCCGGCCGAACCATCGATCACCACCACCATCCGCTCATTGCGCTGGACCTTGGCCGAATCCAGCTTCTGCCCGGAGAGGGAATACAGGCTCTTGCGGATTTCCGCCCCATTGCCCCCCGCTGGCAGCGGTGCCGCCGGAACTCCTTCGGTCGAGACGATCCGGAACACCTGTCCTTCGGCGGTCGATTTGACCGTCAGTCCCCGGGCCAGATCCTCCGGGCTCAACGCCAGACTCAGCGGATCGGAACCGGTCAGGGCCTTGCCATCGATCTCGGCGCCGAGGTGGCCGGAAACCCGGGCCATCTCGGCCGCCGCCAGCAACATCCAGGCCTTTTCCTGGGTGGTGGTGGCATCGGGATTCGCCTCCAGCCCGTCCACGCTCGCCAGCACAGCCGGAATTCGCGCCGCCCGTCCATGCGCGGCCAGCAGCGCCGCCACGCCATAGGCATCGCGCAACCGGCTGGCAGCAGGCCCTTCCATCTGCTTCAGCACCGCCCCATCCCGCTTGCGCTCGGCCTCGGTCCAAGCGGTCAGGGCCGCCTGCGCCGCGTCAAACGCCGCCGCCGCCCTAGCCCGTTCCCCGACCGTCTCCAACGCCGCGCCCAACTGGGCCAAAGCCAACGGACTCTTGGGCGGGGCGGTGTCGAAGAAATAGCGCAGATCGGCGGCATTGGCCTGTCCCCGGCGCGCCAGCAGCAGCACGGCATAGGCATGGACGTCGGCGCGGCTGTCACGCACTGCCGCCCGGGCCAGCCAGTGCCGGCCCAAGGTCAGCGTCCCATTGGGAACGTCGAGCCCCTTGTCCGCCGCCCGTTCCAGGAAATCGAGCGCGAACACCGACAGCCAGGGATCGGCCTCGCCGCCCCACTGGCCCCACTGATTGAAGCCTCCTTCGGCGCCCTGCATCCCGGCCACCGTCTCGACCGCCTCGCGGAGGCGTTCGTCCAGCCCCTGATCCTGCCGCGCCCCGGTAACCTGGGCGACGTCATTGAAATAGAGCAGCGGCAACGCCCGACTGGTGATTTGTTCCAGGCAGCCGAACGGATAACGATCGAGCCAGCGCAGCAGGCCCGGGACATCGAGTCCCCGGAACCGGGACAGGCTGACCGAGGCCCGGCCCGAGCCGGGAACATAATCGGCCAGCAGATCACGGTTGAGGGTGATGCTTTCGCCCGGCGCCACCGCCTGCACCGTCTGGCGGGTGAGCGGCAATTGGGCGGCCCGGACCTGCAACGGCCAGGAGCGCGATACGGCAAACCCATCAGGACCACTCACCGTCAGATCAATTCCGCCGATTCCGCTGGTGGTGGCGGTGATCGGCAAAGTGAACACTGTCCGCTTGCCTTTCTCCAGAGCGATCTCACGCTTGGTCTCTTCGCCGCCGAGCAGGGCATCCGGCCGCAGCGACACCGCATAGGTCCCGTCGCCGCCCTCAATGTCATGCAGCAGCACCGTGGCCCGGCCCTGATCGCCCGGGGCGAGGAAGCGGGGCAGGATCACCTCCGCCACCACCGGATCGCGTACCACCATCCGACGGTCCGCCGAGCCAATTCTGCTGCCATCGAACGCCACCGCCATCAGCCGCAACTCGCCCTGGAAATCGGGAATTTCCAGCGGAATCGTTGCCGTTCCGTCGGGGCCGGCGCTGACTAGCCCGGAGAACAGGGCAACGGTACGGGTCGGCACCACATCGAGACCTTTACCGCCGAAAGCGTCGCCGCCCTCATCCTCGCCTTTGCCGGCCTGGGCCCGAATCAGCCGGCCATAATCATCCCGCATATCGACGCCGAGCCGGCGCTGCGACAGATAATGCTCGGTCGGAGACGGGCTCTTGAAACGGGTCAGTTGGAGAATGCCCTGATCGACCGCCGCCAAAGTGACGAAGGCGCTAGTCCCGCCCTCGATCCGCACCGGCACCGAGAGGGTTTGGCGCGGAGTCAGCCGTTCCGGGGCGTCGATCGCGACCTTGAGGGTCCGCCGGCCGGGATCCAGCCCCAGCCACGCCACCCCCACCGCCCGCACCGGGGCATGACCGAGCTTTTCCGACAGCGGGCGGTACAGGGTGACCAGGGCATAGGCGCCCGGCCCCCATTCCTCGCGCAGCACCACCGGAATATCCCCGCCGCCCGGCGGCAGGGTGATGTTGCGGGTTTCCTGGACCCGCTCATTGGCGATCACCAGCAACGCCTGTCCGCCCGAGGGGGCATCGACATGGAGTCGGGCGGTCTCGCCCGGCTGATAGCCGGCCTTGTCGGCGGCCAGCTTCAGCCGGTCGGGCCGGTCGGCCGAAGCAGTGGCATACCAGCCACTGGTAAAGGACAGCGAGGTGGCCGCACCCGAGGTGGGATCGCGCACCTCCAGGCGGTATTGGCCCCATTTGACCGCGACCTTCAGCAAAGCCGGGGCTTCAGTCCCGGCCGCGATCCGGCCTGACCCCACCTGAGCCTCGCGCTTGACCTGCTGATAGCGCCAGGAGCCGCCGGAGCGGAACCATTGCCAGGTCGAGACGTCGCGCAGGACCCGATACTCCAGCCCGGTGCGCGCGATCTGTTCCCCGGCTTCATTGACCGCGATCAGATCGAACTGGGCCTCCTGGCCTTCGCCGACGCTGTCCTCGAAACGCGGATGCAGGCCGAGCGCGACTGCACGATTGCGTACCGGCAGATAAAGATGCTCACTGGTCGCCCGTCCGCCGGGTTCCCGCACCGCCACCGCAATTTCGGCCCGCAACGGTTTGGTCGAATCCGGCACCGCCGGCAAGGCACCGGACAGCACGGCATGGCCCTGGGGATCGGTGTCCTCGGCCTCCAGCGGAGTCCGCTCGCCTTTGACTGTCTCCTCCTCCAGCCCCCAGCGATAGCCCTTGTGGCGGGGGAAGGGATTGGGATCGACTTCGAGTCCGACCTCGCCCTCCACCCCTAACCCGGCTGCGACCGCGCCATAGAGGAAGCGGGCTTCCAGCGGGATCTCCACCGAAGAATCGGGTTTGAGGAAGGCGGGATGGGCACCGAGGGTCAGGCCCAGACGCTGGGGCACGAAATCCTGCACTTCGAAGCTGACCCGGCCGACCGGCGGCCCGGCAGGCTCGGTGTGGGCGGTGATTTCCCAGGTGCCGCGATTGGCAGTCGCCGGCAAGGGAATGTCGAGAGTGCCGCCGCCGGCTTTGTCGGCCGCGATCTCGAATTGGCGATAGTCCTTTTCGTTGGGGCGTTTGACCTTCAGGGTGACCCGACGGCCGTCGAGGGCGTTGACCTTCGGATCACGCAGCAAAGCGGCGAGATGGAGGGTTTCCCCCGGACGGTAGATGCCGCGTTCGGTATAGAGGAAGGCATCCACCGGACCGGCGGGAGCCCGGCCCTCAACTCCCCGGTCGGACAGATCGAACTGAGGTCGGCGCAGGTCGCTGAAAGCGTAATCCGCGCCGGCATAGGCCATCACCATCACCGGGACCATCCCGCCCAGGCCGCGCATCAGCCCGGGATCGAAATGGGCCTTGCCCTCCCGGTCGGTGACCTGCCGGGCCAGTTCATCATTGCCACGCGCGATCAGGGTCAGGGTCACCCCGGCCACCGGCTGGGCCGTTTTGAGCGAGCGCACCGTGACCGTCAGGCCATCGGCGCCGCTGAAGCTCGACAGGCCCAGGTCGGACACCACCACCCATTGCGCGGCGGCGATGTAATCGGGCGGGGAGTCCGGGTCACTATAGGTTTGGGCGTAACCGTCCTCATCTGTCCCGGCATCGGGATTACGCGCGGTGACCAGATAGGCCCCGGGTTCGCTGCGGCCGATCACCTCGGCCAGTGGTAACAAGGTGGTGACGTTCTGATTGCGGGCGATGCCGGCGACCGGGACCGTTCCGCTCCAGATCTCGCGTCCATCCTCCTCGGCGAGGCGGCGGGTTTCCTCGGCGGCGGCGCTGCGATCCTCGATCATGTCCTGACGGAAGCGCGCCAGCAGCCGGTCGCCGACGCGGTGAACTTTCACCTCCAGGCGGCGGACATTGACGGTGTTGACCGGCAATCCCTCGGCCATCTCGCGCGGCAGGAGGAAACCGGGGCCGAAGGCGACGATCGGGGGCCGGTCGGGGATGGTCAGGGTGATGGTCTGGGCGGCGGTCAGGCTCTGGCCGGCCGCTGCGGCGGGCAGGCCCGGGCGCAACCCCACCGGAACCGTACTGCCCGGGGTCAGGCCACTCAGGCACAGCCGGGTGGCATCGACCCGCAGCCCAGGTTTCAACTCGGCCGGCAGGGTCAGATAATCGCGGTAGCGTACCGTGCCAGTTTCGTCGAGCGGGCTGGTAAAGCTGAGACAGGCTTCGGTTTCGCCACTCTCATTGGTGATGCTGGCCCGCCGGAAGCGGAAGGGCTCCGGCGTCTCGGGCGCAGTTGGGGCGGGAGAACCGGCCGCAACCGGGGCGGGGGAACTGCTCTCACTGCTGGCGGGGGGAACTGGTGCGGCGGTGGAATCGGGGGGCGGCACCGCAGCCGGAGGAGACGCGACCGGTCCTGTCGGAGGCCATCGGACATCGGAGAACAGTCCATGACGTTCTCCCTCAATTCCGGCAACCAGGGCGCCCGCCAGGGACGCCGTCGCAACAACAAGTTTAACGCCCCGATGCATAGCGATCCCCTCCGGCCGCCGCAGGGATAAAACGATCTTATTAGAACCCTATCCTTTTAGGCTTGTCCAGATCGGCTCTGTTTAGAGCCAACGACTGAGCGGGAACCGGAGGCAGCGCCCAGGGAGGGAAACAACAGCCCATTCCCACCGTCAAAAAGAGCCAAATCATCCGCTTCAGGGGCGAGGAATGGGAGGGGGAGCTGGCGGAGAAACGTCCCTCCGTAAGACAGGGCTTCAGCGGGAGGCGCAGCCTAAACGAACGGGACCGAGCAAGTCCCGTTCGCGCTTAGGGGTCTGCGTACCACGAGCACTCAAAATACTGTCATCACATAAATACCTGAGATGACAGTCTTCGCAGTCCGAAGGTAACAAAAGGATCTGCGGCCGACTTTAACGCTTATCCGTTGGACAGTCACGCTGGCGTGACCATCTTCCCTTGTTGGCTTGGCAGGAAGCTTCGCATCGTTGCATAGGCCTGTCAATGGTTTTGTCCTGGACAAAAATGGGCCGGGACTGGCTTTGTCCAAGGGGCGATCACCCACGCTCCGGATGCGCTTGGCGCCAGTGATGCAGGGCCGGACCGATCCCGGCCAGATCATTCAAGCAGCGGATGCCCGACAACGGGCGCAAACCGCTCGCACCATGGCCCCCCGCCCACAGCTCGATTTCAGGGGGCAGCTGCTCGCGGAGGACCGTCAGGGTCTGCGCCACGTCGCGGGCCGGGCAGGCCACACTGAAGGAGAGGGCGACAATGTCGGCTTGGCAGGCGGTCGCGGCGGCAATCAGTTCGGGGACCGGAATCTGAGCGCCAAGGCGGATGCAATGGGCGCGCTCCATGGCCGCAATCGCTTCAGCCATCATCAAGCCGAGAGTGTGAATTTCCCCGCTCGGCGTGGCAAGCAGCAGACGGGGCGTCTGGGCCGAGCCGGTGACGGTGCGGATGGCCTCGTGCAGCACATCAAGCACCACTTCGGTGTAGAGATGCTCCTCGAACAAGCGGATCTCACCGCGTAACCAGGCCTCGCCAATCGTGGTGGTGAGCTGGGCCAGGGTGACGCCGATGAAGCTGGCCAGACCATCCCGGGCCCATTGCTGTTTGAACAGGTCGCGCAGGCGGGGCAGATCGTGAGCCGTCAGGGCTTCAAGGATTTGACGGGTATAGGTCGAGGTGGGCGGGTCGGCAGGGGAGGAGAGCTGGCGGACCAGCGTATCAAGCTCGGTGAAGGAGAGGCGGACGATTTTTCCGGGACGGTAGCCGGTCCCGATCAGATGGCGGATTAACCGCAGGCGATCGATCTGTTCGGCGGGATAGAGCCGGTTGCCATTATCGTCGCGGGCGGGGAGGGGAAAGCCATAGCGACTCTCCCACTTGCGGATCACTTCCTTGGTCAACCCCGTCTCTTTCTCGATCGCCGAGATCGGGACCAGTCCGATAGGGGGACGGGGAGGGATGGGGGGGGCCATCGCGGTCAGGTCGGACAAGGGCTCGGTCTTTCGATCTCAACGGAAACGGGGGGAAGGGCCGGAGCCCTGGGAGCGTTGGGGTCTCGAAGCCCCTGCCCGGAGGGGGGCTCACGACGGTCCGGGGACAGCCTGTCCGCAGTTCCCCGAACCGGAGTTGGGATAGCGAGGAGAAGCTCTAATAAAAGCCGCGATGAAGCGCTGTCAAGAAACATCTCACCCAACTGAGTTCGGCTGACCGCTTCTCCCCGACGCTGGGGTCCAGGTTGTATTGCCGTCTTGCGACCGCAATTTTATTTCCCTGTCCTCAACCATTCCGTTGCTATCTTACGTTTCCCGTCGGATGGAGGTCGCGTCTGGCCTGTTTGGATTGGACAAACATTGGACATTGATTGGTGCCGTCATGAGGACGGCTCCGAATCTGACATGGACAAACATATAGGGAGAGGTGAGGGGGAAGGTGTGTCAGCGCGGAAAAATGTGGGTAAAAAATTCGTAATGAAATTTTTTGACAATATAAATCAATGATTTGAGATAAAATCTCGCCGTAAGGCGGTGTCGGACAGGGGCGGGGGATGACATCATTTTGTCTAGGACAAAAACGATTGACAGCGACGGCGACCGATGCAACATTACTCCGCGTTAATGAGGAGGGGGTGGAGTGTTGTTCACTCCCCCGCAACACGGAGAAGACAACATGGCTGAGAGAAGCTTGTCGGGTTTGACGGAAGAAGAGGCGGTTGCGGTT
>Ga0209373_10003408_pt1 | contig 14748 bp, 10 predicted proteins | sample Higcelweek5metaG_FD_187173 | JGI IMG/M metagenome (GOLD analysis project Ga0209373, IMG submission 187173) | Freshwater pond sediment microbial communities from the University of Edinburgh, under environmental carbon perturbations - High... | ecosystem: Environmental > Aquatic > Freshwater >...
TAAGGCAACCGATTTCAGCAGAAATGCGCATTTTCAAAAGTATTTTTGCCGAAGCACTTAAAACTGACAACCCTCTGCTTTCGAACGTAAACGAATATATCCTTCAGGGTTCAGGAAAGCAGTTGCGTCCCATACTCACAATACTATCGGCAAAACTGTGTGGCGAAGTAACTGAAGCAACGTATAACGGCGCCTTATCGCTTGAGCTTTTGCACAATGCCAGTCTGATTCACGACGATGTGGTTGATTTCACAATGGAAAGAAGAGGACGATCCTCGATAAATGCAAGGTGGACGAACAAAATTGCTGTTCTGTCGGGCGACTACATGTTGTCGAGTTCACTTATTAACGCTACCAAAACGAAGAACCTTGATATTTTATTTGCGGTTGCAAATATCGGGATGGAACTTTCGGATGGAGAACTGATTCAGCTGACGAACACAAAGAAAACAAAAATAACGGAAGACGATTATTTTAAAGTAATTCGTAAAAAAACGGCATTACTTTTTGGAACGTGCGCCGAAGTGGGTGCATTTTCGGTAAACGCAAGTGCTGAGGTAAAAAATCATTTGAAAAGCTTTGGCGAAAACCTTGGTATCTGCTTTCAGATAAAAGATGATATTTTTGATTATTATCAGGATATCGAAATAGGCAAACCTACCGGAAACGACCTGCAAGATGGAAAAGTGACCTTACCACTTATTTATGCGCTTCAGAATTCTGAAGGAACTGCAAAGGAAGATATCATGTCGATGATTGACAGAAAGGATTTTAGTGCTGATAATATTAATCTGATTATGGAATTTGCACGGAATAATGGCGGAGTTGATTATGCCAACAAATGCATGGAAACCTATAAAAACAAAGCCATAGCCGAACTGAACAATTTTGCTGATAGCGATGTAAAAGAGGCCCTGATTATGTGTGCCGAATTTGCTGCGGGACGAAATATATAATCAGTTTTGAGTTTCGGGTTTTGAGTTTCGGGTTGTAGCAGAGGGAATGCTATTCTGCTCAACTCAAAATATCGCAAAAAAATTAAAGAATAACAAAGACAGCCGGTGAGTTTGAATTCACCGGCTGTCTTTTGTTTAAGTAGCTGCGTTATCAGAAATACTTAATTTCTTTTCCTTCGATTGAAGTGAGCAGGTTATTGGCCAATCGGCTTGCTCCGAAGCGGAACATTTTATTGTTCAACCATTCCTCGCCAAGAATTGCTTTTACAAGGGTATAATGTTTCACTGCTTCTTCGGTAGTAGCAATGCCACCAGCCGGTTTGTACGAAACTTTTACGCCTGTTTTTTCATACCATTCCTTTATGGCCTGGCACATAACGTAAGTAGCTTCAGGAGTTGCTGCAACGGGCATTTTTCCTGTCGACGTTTTTATAAAGTCGGCACCAGCAGCCATCGCTAACAGCGAAGCTTTTTTGATATTGGCAACAGACTGCAAAGCTCCGCTTTCGATAATCACCTTTAAATGAGCGTCCCTACAGGCGGCTTTTAGTTCAGTAAGTTCTTCGAATACTTCTTCATAATTTCCTTCGAGGAATTTTCCGATAGAAATCACCACATCAATTTCGGTAGCGCCTTCCATTACAGCCATAGCTGTTTCGGCCACTTTCACTTCGATAAATGTTTGCGATGCCGGAAAACCTGCCGAAACAGCAGCGATGCCAATATCTTCTTTAATATTCTCTTTTACAACAGGCACCAATGCGGGATAAACACAGATGGCAGCCACGTTGGGAAGTTGCGGGAAAGATGACTTAAAATCATTTACCTTTTCGACCATCGATTTGATTTCGGTATGCGTATCGGTACCACTCAACGAAGTCAGGTCAATCAGATTCAGACATTGTTTGTACACTTCGACATTGTTGTTCGCATCAAAATTTTGGGACAGTATGCGTTCTATATCTTGTTTAACCGCTTCTTCGCTTAAGGCATCGCAGTTATATTTTTTAAATAAATCGTCAAACTTACTCATTGCTTAAAAATTAATTTATTAATAATTTTATTGTTAAATGGAAATGTGAGGTATTCGAACTTTAAAAGTAGTTTTTATGCTACGAAATCAGCTTTTCGTTGTTCAAATGCCTTTCACTATCGCGTTCGGTTTTTTTTCGAATGTTTTCTTCAAAGGCTTCGGTGAGGTTAACGCCTGTTTGGTTGGCCAGGCAAATCAATACCCACAATACATCAGCCATTTCGTCGGCCATATTGTATGCTTCGTCCGATGCTTTGAACGACTGCTCGCCATAGGTTCTCGATATCACTCTTGCCAGTTCGCCCACTTCTTCGGTTAAAATGGCCATGTTCGTCAGTTCACCGAAATAACGTACACCATAGGTTTTTATCCAGTCGTCGACCAACTTCTGAGCTTCGTCAATAGTCATCTTTTTATTCGTTTAAACGGGCAATAATGGTTTCGTTTCCAATTGTAGACTCACCTACCTGAACGAATATTTCGGTGTCGATCGGAAAGAAAATGTCGACACGCGATCCGAATTTTATAAATCCAAGATGCTCGTTGATATGACATTCCTTACCCTGATGTGCATAAGTAACAATGCGGCGAGCCAACGCTCCGGCAATTTGTCGGAGTAATATTTGAGTTTTAAACTCGGTTTCAATCACTACGGTTGAGCGTTCGTTTTCGGTACTTGATTTTGGCAAAAAAGCAGCCATATGTTTTCCATCGTGGTGAATTGATTTGATAACAGTTCCTCTGACCGGCACCCAATTGGCATGAACATTAAAAACCGACATAAAAATAGATACCTGTATGCGTTTGTCGCCAAAATACTCATTCTCTTCCACCGGTTCCACCACTACGATTGTTCCATCGGCAGGAGCAACCACCAAACTGGGGTCGTCGATAACAACCCTGCGCACAGGATTGCGAAAGAAATAGGCAAAGAAGAAAAGAAGTAAGGCAGATACAACAATGTTTATAGCCAAAACCACCAATTGGAATTTAATGTATATAAAAAGATTCATCAGCAATAAAATAAGCAGTAATGAACCTAAAATTAAACGTCCTTCTTTGTGTATTCTTATATATCTCATCTAATTAACTAATTTCGTTTGTAAATAATTTGGTTTGTAATTTCTATTCTCATCCACATAGTGGCAAACCATTTGTTATGTTTGAAACCCGTTTCGTGTGTTTTTATGCATTTCTTGTAACAAAAGTATGGAAAAAGTTTCAGCAATGCAAGGAGTGCGTTTAAACTTTTTAATTCCGGCTAAATTGATTAACTTTGCACATTGTTAGTTCCTTACTGTATTTTGACAAACAATATGGTTACTTGTTTGAAACAAAACAAATTAAACCGACTCGAATTTATTTTTCCATTGTTCAATCATTAATATCCGTCGTTTATGAATTTATCCTTGCTGACCGCTATTTCTCCCGTTGATGGTCGTTATCGTACAAAATCAGAAGCTTATGCAGCCTTTTTTTCAGAATATGCTTTGATCCGTTATCGGGTATTGGTAGAAGTGGAATATTTTATTGCTTTGTGCGAAATACCTCTGAAACAGCTGGAGCAGGTTCCTACGGATGTTTTTCCAAAATTAAGATCCGTTTATCAACACTTTACGGAGGCGGATGCTCAACGAATTAAGGAAATTGAAAAGACAACCAACCATGATGTGAAGGCCGTAGAATATTTTCTGAAGGAAAAATTCGATGCTTTCAGGCTCGATCAGTTCAAGGAATTCATACATTTCGGACTCACATCGCAGGACATCAACAACACTTCGATTCCGCTTTCGATAAAAGAGGCTTTAAAAAGTGTTTATTTCCCAGAAATGGACCAATTGCTTCAGGTATTGAATCATTTGGCCGATGAGTGGCGCGACATATCGATGCTTGCCAAAACGCACGGTCAACCTGCATCCCCTACCCGCCTGGGAAAAGAAATAATGGTGTATGTAAGCCGGCTGAATCAGCAGATAGACTTTTTGAAAGCAGTTCCCTGCTCCGCCAAATTTGGTGGTGCCACCGGAAATTATAATGCGCACACAGTGGCTTACCCGGCCATCGACTGGAAAAAATTCGGGAACAGTTTCGTTGCCGAAAAACTGGGACTCGAACGCGAACAATGGACGACACAGATTTCGAACTACGACAATATGGCCGCTCAGTTCGATGCATTGAAACGCATAAATACGATTCTGATAGATCTTTGCCGCGACATTTGGACTTACGTGTCGATGGAGTATTTCAAGCAAAAAATCAAAGCCGGCGAAATCGGGTCATCGGCTATGCCTCACAAAGTAAATCCTATCGATTTTGAAAATGCCGAGGGAAATCTTGCCATTGCCAACGCCTTGTTCGAATTTTTGTCGGCGAAACTCCCGGTGTCACGCCTTCAACGCGATTTGACCGACAGCACTGTTTTGCGCAATGTGGGTGTGCCTTTTGCGCATACAATGATAGCAACGCAGAGCATACTCAAAGGACTTGAAAAGCTGTTGCTGAATGAAATTGCGATTTACAGAGATCTTGATAATACATGGGCAGTAGTGGCCGAAGGTATTCAGACCATTCTGCGTCGCGAAGCGTATCCGGCGCCTTACGAAGCATTAAAAGCCCTGACACGCACCAACGAAGGAATTACCGAAAAATCGATCCGCGACTTTATAGAAACACTTGATGTAGAAGATACTGTAAAAGAAGAATTACGAAGAATTTCTCCAAGAAATTACACAGGCATCTGATACCGGAACGTAGCATTAAAATTATCAATAAATGAATAACTTTTTCGTTTTACTCAAACGATTCGTACCACCCTATAAAAAATATGTTGTACTGAGTCTGTCCCTGAATTTGCTCTCAACAATATTCAGTTTGTTCTCATTTGCTGCCATTATCCCTGTTTTGCGGATTTTATTCAAATTAGATGAAAATACTGTGAGTGTTTACCGCGAATGGACCTGGAACAGTGGAATGACGGACATTATTTCAGCACTGAAAAACAACCTGTTTTATGGAATAGAACAAATGATTCAGCAGGTGGGCGCCAACATGGCTTTGCTTTACCTCGGCTTGTTTTTAATAATAATGACGGCCTTTAAAGTGGGGACGGCTTATTTCGGATCGTATTTTATGATTCCCATCCGCATGGGTGTAGTGCGCGATCTCCGGAATCAGTTGTATCGTAAAATTGTGAGTTTGCCCATTGGTTTTTTCTCCGAAGAAAGAAAAGGAGATATCATGTCGCGCATGATGAACGATGTGAACGAAGTGGAAATTTCGATCATGAGTTCGCTGGAGATGATGTTTAAAAATCCGCTGATTATCCTTATTTATCTTGGGGTTATGCTGGCCATGAGCTGGCAACTTACTGTTTTTGTACTTGTGTTGTTACCAATAAGCGGTTGGTTGATTGGTCGTATCGGACGAAACCTTAAAACGGCATCGACCGCAGGACAGGAAGAAACCGGTGAAATGCTTTCGCAGATAGAAGAAACGATAGGCGGATTGCGTATTGTAAAAGCATTCAACGCCGAACACAAGGTGGAAGAACGTTTTTCGAAGTTGAACGAAAAGATACGAAAGACTTTTACAGGCTTATACCGCAGATACAACCTTGCACATCCGCTGGGCGAACTGATCGGGACAGCCGTGATTGCTGTTTTGCTTTGGTTTGGCGGAATATTAATAGTTGGCAACAACAGCACTATAAGCGCGGCAGAATTTATTTATTACATTGTTATCTTTTACAGCATTATTGCCCCCGCTAAAGACTTATCGAAAGCATCCTACAGCATACGCAAAGGGCTGGCCTCGCTCGAGCGTGTGGATAAAATTCTGAAAAGCGAAAACAGCATACAAGAGCCGGCAATGCCTGCGCCTTTGCATGGTTTCAATCGCGAAATAGAATTCAGGAATGTAAGTTTCCGCTATCAGTCCGATTGGGTGCTGCGAAACATCGATCTTGTCATTCCAAAAGGAAAAACGGTAGCGTTGGTAGGTCAGTCGGGATCGGGTAAATCTACCCTGGTGGACCTTGTACCGAGGTATTATGATGCCGAGGAAGGGCAGATTTTAATTGATGGCGTAGATGTGCGCGAGCTTCGCACACACGATATCCGAACGCTGCTGGGCAATGTGAATCAGGAAGCCATTTTGTTCAACGATACTTTTTTCAATAATATCACTTTCGGAGTGGAAAATGCCACAATGGATCAGGTGATAGAAGCCGCCCGTATTGCAAATGCACATGAGTTTATTATGGCTACCGAGCAAGGTTACGAAACAAACATAGGCGACCGCGGCAGCAAACTATCGGGCGGACAGCGTCAGCGCATCAGTATCGCCAGGGCTATTTTGAAAAACCCCCCCATTCTGATTCTTGACGAAGCCACTTCGGCCCTCGATACCGAATCGGAAAAGCTGGTGCAGGAAGCATTGGAAAGCCTGATGCAGAACCGAACAACGCTTGTTGTAGCTCACCGTTTGTCGACAATTAAAAAGGCGGATGAAATTTGCGTGATGCAGGAAGGACGAATTGTGGAGCGCGGAAAACACGACGAACTAATTGCTAAAAACGGTATTTACCGACGACTGGTGGATATGCAATCGTTTTAGTTTATGAACCTACACTCATTGATTACTGACCTAAAACGCAATGATTGTTTAAACTATTGAAACAAAGACAACAGAAAACAAGGCGATATTAACATGTATTAAGAGATTGCTAGTAAGAAACGAGAGAACGTTAATAAGAAACGAGAGAATGTTAATAATAGATGAGAGAACCTCGATTAGAAACAAGAGAACCCCGATTAGAAGCAAGAGAATGTTAATAAGAAGCACATAGAAGACAAATACAAACGAGAGAATGTGAATCGGAGACAAGAGAACCCCGATAAGAAACGAGAGGATCGCAATCGGAAGCTATCAGTGCTCAATAAAGCAATCGAATGTTTGACTAGAAACAAGAGAACAACAATAAGCGTTTGTTAAATTATAATATTTAAAACAATGCCAACTTATCCAATTTCAGTACTTTGGACAAGTTGGCATTTGATTTTATAGCATCATGACATTCTGCCTTTGTAATCCTCGTAGCCAAACTGGCGGATGAGTTTAAATTCATTCTCTTTGGTCCAAATGCCTATGGACGGATGCGAAACGCCATTGAACATAGTTGTTTTTACCATTGTATAGTGGATCATATCTTCGAAAATAACACGATCGCCGATTTTCAGTGCTTCGTCGAACGACCAGGACCCGTAGAAATCGCCCGACAAGCAACTGTTGCCTCCCATGCGATAGGTTGGTTTGCCTGCAATTGCATCCGTTGCGCCTACTATGGCCGGTTTGTATGGCATTTCGAGGCAATCGGGCATGTGGCACGAGAACGACACATCGAGCATGGCTGTTTTGATTCCTTTATTCTCAACAATATCCACCACCGAAGCCACCAACACACCTGTTCGCCATGCAAAAGCACTTCCCGGCTCAAGTATCAATTGCAGGTGAGGGTATTTCGCTTTGAAGTTTTGAAGCAAAGCAATGAGATGTTCTACGTCGTACCCTTCTTTTGTCATTAAATGGCCTCCACCCATATTCAGCCATTTTATCTGCGGAAAAAACTTCCCGAACTTTTGCTCCACTACAGCGAGTGTTCGTTCCAGATCGAAGGAATTGGATTCGCACAGGGTGTGAAAGTGAAGTCCTTCAATGCCTGCAGGAAGCTGATCTCCCAACAAATCGGCCACCACACCTAACCTTGAACCGGGCGCACAAGGATTGTAAAGATCGGTTTCGACATCCGAAAATTCGGGATTGATGCGCAAGCCACACGAAACATTGTAGAACTGAGTTTGCGGGTACAAACGCTCGAATTGCGTAAGCGAATTAAAAGTAATGTGACTGCTGCATTTCACTATTTCAGGAAACTCACGGTCGGTATAAGCAGGTCCGTAGGTATGCGCAGGGCTTCCCATTTCCTCAAAAGCCAATCGGGCTTCGGCCAACGAACTGGCTGTAGAATACGGAATATATTCGCGCACAATGGGAAAAGCGCTCCACATAGCAAAAGCTTTGAAGGCAAGAATTATTTCCACTCCGGCGCGATCTTTTACCGATTTAATAAGTTCAAGATTGTTGCGAAAGGCCACTTCGTCGAGCACATAGCAGGGCGATTGTATTTTTGAATAGTCCATGTTTTTTGTATTTGTAAAGAAATTATTCAAGCGCTTTGGCTCCCCGCACTTCGGCGGACACTTCGTTGGTCCATCCGGCCTGCTGAAAAACGCCTGTTTGTATTTTTATAAAACGAATATTTTGAAGATGAACGGGGTTTCCATTTGCATCCACGGCATTCGAAATGTCCAGTTTGTTGGCGCCCGAAGATTTCTCGAAATCAGTACCGTTTATATTTTCGGCATAGCCCCAAGTAAACTTATCGACTGGCACCGTCCAATACTCAGCTCCATTGACCGGATTGTTTTCGTAGGAGTCGGGCAAGCGCGTACCTGCAAATGTAATGCTGTCGGTTTTAGTTTCGGACCACCACCATGCGGCTGAAGTAGTTCCACCAAAGCCGGAAACAAGTTCGCCGGTCAAGCCTTCACTGTCGAGCCATTTGACATTAGCATTACCCGACGGTTTGTAATATCTTAACCAATAGTTTCGTTTCGAGTTTTCGAACTGATTGCCTTTGAGTTCATACCATGTTTCGTTGGGCTTTCCATCCCCGTTTTCATCCGGCATAACATATACCACAGCAGGCTCGGGCGCTGATCCACTCAGTGCATATACCTCGAAATCAAAACCTTCGCGATTGACGATGTTGTGATCGAAACCTGCGGTAATATAACCCCCAAAACCACCGAGATACAGCCATTTTGACTGTTGAGCCGGATCGCCTTTGAAATATGCTACGTCGGTAGCTTTTGCCAGCGACGCATGCTGTCCCGGCGCATAAACGTATTCAAAAACATCAGTAATATAAACCGAATTCGTCTTTATTTCTTCTGTTTCGTTTTTACAGGCAAGGAATAGCAAACCAATCAATAGAATGGAAACAGTTTTCTTTTGAAGTAGAAACATGGTTCAGAACAAATTAGGTTTACGTTTTTTGGCTTCTTCCAAACTCAGCAAGTCAACTTTCCTGGTTTGCTTGTCGCGCAGGGTTTGGTATTCGGCATTAATTTCGGCTACAAAATTATAATGAGCCTTCTCGCTCATCAATTGCGAAACAATGAATGTATTGATAGAAGCATCTTTCACGTACACCACCGGCCCTTTGTAGTTCGGAGCAATTTTCACCGCCGTGTGAATTTTCGAAGTAGTGGCGCCACCAATCAGCAAAGGAATTTTCAAACCTGCTTTTTCCATGGCTGCTGCTACCACCGTCATTTCTTCAAGCGATGGTGTAATTAATCCGCTGAGACCTATGATATCTACTTTCTCCCGAATGGCTGTTTCGATAATTTTTTCGGTAGGCGTCATCACACCCAGGTCGATCACTTCGAAATTGTTACATGCCAGCACTACCGCAACAATGTTTTTACCAATATCATGCACATCACCTTTTACCGTTGCAATCAGGAATTTACCTGCCGACGAGCTTTGACCCGGCACTTTTTGCTTTTCTATTTCGGGCTGAAGAATAGCTACTGCTTTTTTCATTGTTCTGGCAGTTTTTACCACCTGAGGCAAGAACATTTTACCTTCGCCAAACAAATCGCCCACTATATTCATGCCGCTCATCAAGGGTTTTTCAATGATTTCGATGGCGGTATCGAATTGCGTCAACGCTTCGGCCAAATCTTCTTCCAGAAAATCGCTGATGCCTTTGATTAAGGCATATTCCAATCGTCCCTGCAAAGGTCGGGTGCGCCATTCGTCTACTTTTTCCACTTTTTCGCCCGAAGTTTGTTGCTTCACTTTTTCGGCGAGTTCAATCATGCGTTCGGTAGCATCGGGTCTGCGGTTGAGTACCACATCTTCTACATGTTCCAATAATTCGGGCTCAATGTCCTGATAAATCTGCAACATACCTGCATTCACAATACCCATATCCATACCTGCTTTGATAGCATGATACAGAAAAACGGAATGAATGGCTTCGCGCACTACATTATTTCCACGGAACGAGAACGAAAGATTGCTTACACCGCCGCTGATTTTGGCCAATGGCAGGTGCTGCTTGATCCAACGGGTTGCATTGATAAAATCGACGCCATAGTTATTGTGCTCTTCAATGCCTGTGGCAATTGCCAGAACATTGGGATCGAAAATAATATCCTGAGGAGGAAAACCTACTTTATCGACCAACAAATGATAGGCACGGCTGCAAATCTCCGTTTTACGCTGAAAACTATCAGCCTGACCTTTCTCATCGAAAGCCATGACCACAGTAGCAGCACCATAAGCACGAATTTTACGGGCTTTCAGCAGAAAATCTTCTTCTCCTTCCTTTAAACTTATCGAATTGACAATACATTTGCCCTGAACGCATTTCAGTCCTGCTTCAATCACTTCCCACTTTGAGGAATCAATCATAATCGGCACGCGCGAAATTTCGGGTTCCGAAACCACATAATTCAGAAATGTTACCATCTCCTCTTTGGATTCGAGCATGGCATCATCCATGTTGATATCGATGACCTGCGCTCCATCTTCCACCTGCTTGCGGGCAATGGTAAGGGCTTCTTCATATTTCTTCTCGTTGATCAGTCGCAGAAACATTTTTGAACCAGCCACATTACATCGTTCGCCAATGTTGACGAATAAGGACCTCTGCCCCGAATTCTCTGTGACCTCACCCCCTGCCCCCTCTCCCGAGGAGAGGGGAATGTCGGTACGACGAGGAGGTGTGGGTTTATTCTGAAGATAATTCTTTATTTCAATGAATACATTCAACGTATTTGTAATTACCTCATCATTTGTGAATCTCAGCACATCATAGCCCTGTGTGTTTAAAATTCTTGTTCTTTCTGTATCCCTTTCTTTATTTTCCTTTGTAAAATGAATACCTCCATCAACCTCGATAATTACTCTTTTTTCAATACAAATAAAATCTGCAATGTACCCAGCGACTATTTGTTGTCTTTTTATTTTGTGGCCAGTACTTCTGTTTCTGAGTGCCTGCCACAGTATTTCTTCTGCATCTGTTGGATTCTTTCTGAGTTCTTTTGCAATTGGATGCAGCAACTTCCAATTGTCTGAGTCTGTTGTGATATATCCGGGAGTCTGGCGGACCTCTGTTCCCCTCTCCTCGGGAGAGGGGTTAGGGGTGAGGTCATAAGGGGCCGGGGGTGAGGTTATTTCGAGTAGTTCAAGCCCGCTCAATTCCAGGTTTTTGTTTGCTCCCTTTGGCTTTCTCACTTCCACTCCATTGATCAGCTGCTGATATGCAGCAATATGATCAGGCGTCGTTCCACAACAACCACCAATGATGTTCACAAGTTTTTCATCGAAGTATTCTTTGATCTGGAGCGCCATTGTTTCGGGAGTTTCGTCGTACTCGCCAAACTGATTGGGCAAACCGGCATTGGGATAAGCGCTGACAAACCAGGGTGAATTAGCGCTGAGTTCTTCGAGATAAGGTTTCAAATCTTTTGCTCCGAAAGAACAATTTAATCCTACCGACAATAAGTTAGCATGCCCAATGGAGGCCAGAAATGCACGAATCGTTTGACCTGACAATGTCCTGCCACTCGTGTCGGCCACAGTAGCCGAAATCATAAGGTCGACACGTTTTCCATATTCACTCATGGCTTCTTCGGCTGCAAAAACAGCGGCTTTTGCATTCAGCGTATCGAAAATAGTTTCTATCAAAATAGCATCTACTCCAGCTTCGATCAGCGCCAGCATTTGTTCCTTGTACGCCAACACCAAATCATCGAAACTGACAGCACGATAAGCCGGGTTATTTACATCCGGCGACATAGAGGCTGTTTTATTGGTCGGTCCAACAGCTCCGGCCACAAAGCGTGGTTTGGCTGGATTCGCTGCCATAAACTTATCGGCAGCCTTACGTGCAAGCCGAACGGCTTCAAGATTTATCTCGCGTACCAATTCGCCCATTCCGTAATCCTCCATCGAAATGCGTTGTGCATTAAATGTATTGGTCTCAATGATATCGGCACCGGCTTCGAGGTAAAGGGAATGAATATTATAAATTATTTCCGGTTGAGTAATCACCAGTAAATCGTTATTTCCCTTTTGTAATATATTGGTGGTGGCAAATCTGGAGCCACGGTAATCAGCCTCAACAAGTTTGTGGCGCTGAATCATGGTCCCCATAGCGCCATCAAGAATTAATATGCGATTTTCGAGTTCGTTTCTAAGTTTCATTCTTCTTTCTGTATTTAAAGTGCAAAGATAATGCTATTTTCATTAAGTCATAATTAATTAGAATTTTATGTGTAAAAGCCAGACAAGAATCAAAGTTATTTTTCAGACTCCGATTCTCATGTTAATTTCTGACACAGGCATCAATTTAACTCCTCCTTTCGAAGTATTCAAACAAAACTGAATCAATTCTCTCCATTTGTGTGAGTTTACGGTTTTTTTTTCGTTCATTGCATCTGATTTGATAAACAAAGATAAAGAAACTAAAATTCCACATCTATTCCTAATAGTAATGTAAATATATTTCTGTTTATCAACAAATTCTATTGTTCTGAAATGTTTATTCGGTTTGAAAGAACCAATTAGTTTCTATATTGTTTAAATATAGAATATGAATTGTTTCGGGTCAATCGATAGGTTTTGTAACAAAGAAAAACAACTGAAAATAAAAGATATATCATAAAATAAAAACAATAGAACTTAAACTCATCTAACAAACTAAACAAAACAAATGAAGAACAAAAACATTGGCTTAATGACAGTAATTCTTAGCGTTGCCATCATTTTATCGGGTTGCAAATCGCTAAACAATGCCGCTAAAGGCGGATTAATTGGTAGTGGAGCAGGCGCTGCTATAGGCGCAGGCGTTGGCGTATTAATTGGAAAAAGTGGTAAAAGCGCTGCTATAGGTGCAGCCGTGGGAACAGCCGTAGGTGCCACCACCGGTGTTATTATCGGTAAAAAAATGGACAAAGCAGCTGAAGAAGCAGCGAGAATTGAAGGCGCTAGAGTCGACAGCATCACCGATGCCAATAACCTCAAAGCCATTAGAGTTACCTTCGACTCAGGAATTTTATTCAAAACCGGCAAAAGCGACCTGAATGAAAAATCAAAAACAGCACTTGAAAAATTCTCAAAAATTTTATTGAGCAATCCAACTATGGATATTTCAATTATGGGTCATACCGACAATACCGGATCTTTGGAAATAAATAAAAAACTGTCGCAAAGCCGTGCACAATCGGTGGCTAATTTTTTAAATCTGAAAAACGTTCCTTCAAGTCAATTGAAAGAAATTGCTGGTAAAGATTACTCTATGCCTGTAGCCGACAACAGTACCAAAGCCGGTCGCGAACAAAATCGCCGCGTTGAAGTATACATGTATGCCAGCGAAAAAATGATCAGCGATGCCGAAAAAGAAGCAAAATAATATTCAAAGCACCACATAAAGCAGATATTTAATTAAAACAGCCTTCCGTTCTAGAAACGGAAGGCTGTTTGCTTTTATGACGAAGCCGTGTTATTCTAACTCTCAATCGCGTTACAACATCACTTTTATTTGTTTGGTTGCTTTACCCCCATCGATCTGAAGAATATAGAGTCCTTTTTGAGGGAGCTCTATCATCATGTCCGACGATGAAACCGATTGCTGATGAACAATTCTTCCGAGCACATTATAAATGCGAATGCTGGATGCTACCGGAAGCTGTCGTACAAACACCATTTTTCCTGAAACACTACAACTTACATTATCAATGGCCTCGTTAGCAGTTCCTGTGCTTACTAATGTCTGCACAGTAACAGGTTCGCTTTTAAGTGCTGAATTTCCCTGTGGTGTCACTGTGTAATAATAGGTTTTATTGCTTTGTAAACCATCCACAGTATAATTAAGCACATTCCCAACCGAAACAGGGAAGCCTGGCACTGAGACAGCCGATTGTACCTCACCTTGTGTCTGCACTTTTACGTAATCGACATAAACGCGTTTGCCTGCAGATGCCGAAAGACTTATTTTTGAGCTTTCTGTTGCTGCCGGTAAATCCACAAGAAAATCCTGATTGCCCGATGCCGTGGTCAGCGTCTCTACAGTTTGTTCATCGAGTGTCACTGTAAGCGGGGCGCCGGCATCATTGGAGTACTGGCGCGCACGAACCGTCAGTTTATTACCTGTAGTCGCTAAATTAATCGCAGGAGTTGTTATTTTACCTGAGTTGCTACTTGAAGCTAAACGTATATTACCCGACACTGCATTATCGGTATAAGGTACCGATGCCCAACTTGTAGGTAAACCATTCTGAAAATCTTCTTCAAGCAAAGTCACAGGTTCTGTAGCTCCGTTACTCTCGAGCACAAACACATCCAAAAGATAGCCTGTGGCATTGGCCGATGAAGTCCAGTTAGTTGTAAAAGCCCTCTCGGTAATATTCTCAGCAGGCAAAGCCATAAAATCATCCGTCGATTCGGCCGACAAATTAATGGCGACTGCCGACATCCCTTCCGATGTTATTGTTAACACAGCATTTTCGGCGCCAATAGCCTGTGCATCGAATCGCACCAATAAATCTGCGCCTGCTTCGGTCTCCGATTTGCTAATCGTAGTTGCCGATACTGAAAAGCCGGATGCATTAGTTCCAGTTATTT
>Ga0209373_10003410_pt1 | contig 14742 bp, 12 predicted proteins | sample Higcelweek5metaG_FD_187173 | JGI IMG/M metagenome (GOLD analysis project Ga0209373, IMG submission 187173) | Freshwater pond sediment microbial communities from the University of Edinburgh, under environmental carbon perturbations - High... | ecosystem: Environmental > Aquatic > Freshwater >...
ATTCGGATTTCCATCGGCACGTTTGGCAAAATTGCGGTTAAAAGAATGAACAATGGTGTTCTTTTCGCCCTTTTCTGCACCTTCGCGATGCCACTGCCCAATGCAGGGACCACAAGCGTTGGCGAACACATTTCCTCCAATTTTTTCAAATGTATTGATAAACCCGTCGCGTTCTATGGTGTATCGTACCAGTTCAGAACCAGGGGTTATTGTGTACAATGCTTTTGATTTCAGTTTTTTATCTACAGCCTGTTGAGCAAGCGATGCAGCACGTGAAATATCTTCGTACGATGAGTTGGTGCAAGAACCAATTAGTCCAACCTCAATATTGGTTGGCCACCCGTTTTTTTCAGCCTCTTCTTTTATTTTGCTAATTGGAGTTGCCAAATCGGGGGTGAAAGGTCCATTCAAGTAGGGCTCCAGTTCTGAAAGGTTGATTTCGATTACCTGATCGAAATAGTTGTGAGGATTGTCATATACCTCAGGATCACCGGTAAGGTAATCTGCTATTTTATCAGCAAGCACTACTATTTCTTTTCTTCCGGTTGCACTGAGATAACGGCGCATTGAGTCATCGTATCCAAAGGTTGAAGTGGTTGCGCCAATTTCGGCACCCATGTTGCAAATGGTTCCTTTTCCGGTACATGAGATAGATTGAGCGCCTTCACCAAAATATTCAACAACGGCACCAGTTCCGCCTTTCACGGTAAGCAATCCGGCAACTTTCAAAATGATATCTTTTGGAGCAGCCCAGCCATTCAGTTTTCCGGTTAGTTTTATTCCGATGAGTTTAGGCATTTTCAGTTCCCAAGCCATTCCTGCCATTACGTCAACAGCGTCGGCGCCACCAACGCCAATGGCAATCATTCCAAGGCCTCCAGCATTTACGGTGTGTGAGTCGGTTCCAATCATCATTCCTCCAGGGAAAGCATAATTTTCGAGAACCACCTGATGAATAATTCCGGCTCCGGGCTTCCAGAAACCGATTCCGTATTTGTTCGAAACCGATTCGAGAAAATTGTATACCTCGTTATTTTTATTCAGTGCTTCCTGTAAATCTTTTTCTGCACCAATTCGGGCCTGAATCAGGTGGTCGGCATGAACGGTTGATGGTACTGCCACTTTGCTTTTACCGGCCTGCATAAATTGGAGTAATGCCATTTGGGCTGTTGCATCTTGCATGGCTACACGGTCGGGAGCAAAGTCTACATAGTCGGCACCACGCTTGAAGTCTTTTAGCCCAGAGGTATCAAACAGGTGAGCATATAAGATTTTCTCGGTAAGGGTGAGTGGTTTGTTCAGTACTTTTCGTGCATTATCTACTTTGGTTCTAAAACCTTCGTAAATGTTTTGAATAAGATTAAGATCAAATGCCATAAATTGGACGTTGGTTGTTAATGTTATGTTTCAAATTGAAACCTAAATGCGTAATTTTATCTCGATTTTAAAACAAAAAGAGCGTTTAAAAGTTCAGAATAGTTAATTTTTATGTTAATATCTGTGCCGTTTATTTTTTGTTAAAATTTGAAGGTAAATTTTTTTTGTTTGATACAAATTTACAATTGACAAAAATTGCCAATGGATAACAGGTTTTAATTTTAATTAAACTTTGCTTCCTTATTTGTGTGAAAAGTCACATCCGATTTCTATTGACTTGAATTTTTAGTTGTGAAGCTTGATGTAATTTTTTTATTGAGTCTAATTTTTTAAGACTTTAATATTTGATTCGAAATATTCTGTTTGTAAAAAGTAGCTGTTAACTGATTTTCTTGCTAAATTGAAAAAAAATATAAAAGGGATGATAAAACCTGGAAAGATCATATTGCTTTTATTAATGTTTTCTACCGTAAGTAATGCGCAAGTACGCAATGGTTGGAGATCAATTTATGATAAAGCCGGGCGGTTATCGCGTATGAATTATTATCAGGATGGCATCAATGTGAATGATTCCAATTGTTTCTTTCAGTATCATACCGATTTTGTGGTTAAAGCATTGGTTACAGGAGAAATTTCTTCAGACAATGGATGCAAAAATGGGAGTGTTAGTTTATTCGATTATTCGGGTTTACTTATGAATTACACCATTAAAAGATCGGGTAGTTTGGTATATAAGGTTGAAAATAACGAATATGGCGTTTGTACTTCTTCTTGGGTCGATTTGTTTGATACAGATACAGGGCACTGGTTTTGTGATAGCTTTTCGGTAGAAAACAGTGACCTTATTATTCACAATACCAAAGCTCAAAGTCTGGCCATTTACAACCCCGAATTGGGGTTTAATTTGAACCGCTCTTTTTCATTGAGGTTGAATGTTCCTGCAAAGGGGAATTCATCGAAACAAGGAATTGCGCTGGGGTGGCTTGATGAAAATAACTACTTTCTTTTTGAACTGTCGTTTGGGAAATACTACTCAATTCAACTTTGTAAAAATGGCGTGGTAACACAATTGACAGATACCAGACAGGAAATAGAGAAATTTCAGGGAACAGAAAACGAGATAATATTTAGGCAGAATGATAAAAATCTTGTAATCCAAGTGAATGGCGCTATTGAGCAGGTGCTGCCAATCCCAGATTATGCTGCCAATTCAATTGCCCTTATAACTCGTTCAAAAGGAAATGCAAGGTTTAGTGATTTCATATTCAAATACGATTTGTTACCCGACGATGAGTTTTTTACGAAACTTTGGATTGGCAAAGGAACCGGTTTTTATTTCTCTTCTGATGGGAAAATATTAACAACCTACGATGTGGTTTCAGATGCAAAAAGCATACGTGTAAAAGGAGTTAAAAATGGGGTTGCCTATACTTATCCGGCAACGGTTATTCGTACCGAAGAAGAGAATAACCTTGCAGTACTGCAACTTTCAGATACTGATTTTTCACCTTTTGATGCTCTGCCTTATGGTTATTCCGACCGGGTACCTGTTTCTGGATCAAAAATATATTCGATTGGGTATCCCAATGCCATTAGTGGGATTTATATGTATCCCGAAGTTTTTGAAGGGACTGTTTTGCCAACGTCAGCATCAACCGCTGGGAGCCGTTTACTTGAAATGGATTTCAGAAATGGAATGATTGGGGCACCAATATTTGATTTCAATATGAATTTGGTCGGTATTTGTTCCAGCAAAGGGTTGGAATTGCGCTATTCGGAGATGATCGATTTTTATGCGAATTCGCGCCTGTTTTTAGCGAATATGGGGTTGCGGGAACGGAAACTGGAATCACCTTTAAAAGGAAAACCGAGAGCAGAGAGCAATAAAATAATATCAGAATTGGTGGTGATTATTGAGTCGAGTGTTTTCGATCTCCAAAATGAACAATAAAAAACCAACCACAAATCACTTATGGTTGGTTTTTTATCTTCAGTATTCTAAGAATCAAATTTCGCTTTCTTTTAATCGTTCTGCATTTTCTTCAATTTGCAGCTTGTCAATAATTTCAAAAATATCTCCGTCAATTATAGCCGGAAGGTTGTACAACGTTAATCCAATTCGGTGATCGGTAACACGTCCCTGTGGCCAGTTATAGGTACGGATCTTGGCCGATCGGTCACCTGTTGAAACCATTGTTTTACGTCGCGATGCAATTTCGTCAATATATTTTTGGTATTCCATATTGTAAATACGGGTACGCAACTCTGTCATTGCTTTTGCTAAGTTTTTCAACTGCGATTTTTCGTCCTGACATGTTACCACAATGCCGGTCGGAATGTGTGTTAAGCGTATCGCAGAGTAAGTTGTGTTCACACTCTGTCCGCCAGGGCCTGACGAGCAGTAGGTGTCTTTCCGTATATCTTGCTCTCTTACGTCAATGTCGAACTCTTCGGCTTCGGGCAGCACGGCCACCGATGCAGCCGATGTGTGGATACGGCCCTGTGTCTCCGTTTGCGGAACACGTTGTACGCGGTGAACGCCCGATTCGTATTTCAATACACCATAAACACCATCGCCTGTAACTTTAGCCACAATTTCCTTGTATCCTCCCGATGTTCCCTCGCTTATGTTGGTAACCTCCATTCGCCAGCCTTTGCGTTCAATAAACTTTGAGTACATGCGGAAAAGGTCGCCAGCAAATATACTGGCTTCGTCGCCACCGGTTCCGGCGCGTATCTCAAGAATGGCATTTTTCCCATCTTCAGGGTCGGCAGGTACCAGAAGAAGTTTAATTTCTTGTTCTTTAGGCGACACCTGTGCTTCGAGAGCTTCCATTTCTTCTTTGGCCATTTCGCGCATTTCGTCGTCGGTTTCTATCGAAAGCATCTCCTTGGTTGAATCGATGTTGTCGAGAATATTTTTGTATTCTGTGAATGCTTTTACCAGGTCGTCGAGGCGTTTGTATTCCTGGTTCATCTTCACATATCGTTTCATGTCCTTCATTATGTCGGGATCGGTAATTTGATGACCCACTTCGTCGAAACGGAAACGTATATTTTCAAATTTTTCTAATAAACTTCTGTCTGCCATAAATGTATAATTGTACAAATCTCAAAATCCAAATAATAAATCTCAAAGTTGGAAGTGCATTACATTCAACTTTGTACATTCAACTTTTAACTAATACTCAAAGGTTCCAAATTCTGATTTAATCGTAAGTTTTTTTCCATCGAAAGGTTCAACCCGACCAATAATTTGTGCTTCGACATTGAACGATTTCGAAATTTCAATAATCTTTTCAGCAACATCGGCACTGGTGTAAATCTCGAACCGGTGCCCCATGTTGAATACTTTATACATCTCTTTCCATTCGGTTTTAGATTCCTTCTGAATGATGTTGAACAGCGGTGGAATAGGGAAGAGGTTGTCTTTAATTACATGAACACCATCGACAAAATGAAGCACTTTAGTTTGCGCGCCGCCAGAACAATGGATCATTCCACTAATCTCGTTTCTGAAGCTGTTGAGTACTTTTTTCACAATTGGAGCATAGGTGCGGGTTGGTGAAAGTACCAGTTTTCCGGCATCGATGCCTAACTTCTCTATTGCTTCATCTAGTTTATAGTTTCCCGAATAAACCAAATCAGAAGGGACCTCGGGATCAAAACTTTCGGGGTATTTTGTGGCCAAATAATTGGCAAATACATCGTGGCGCGCCGAGGTTAAACCGTTGCTGCCCATGCCTCCGTTGTAGGATGTTTCGTAAGTTGCCTGTCCAAATGAAGCCAGCCCAACAATCACATTCCCAGCTTTAATGTTGCTTGCGTCAACAACGTCAGAACGTTTCATTCTGCAGGTAACTGTTGAGTCAACAATGATTGTGCGTACCACATCGCCCACATCGGCAGTTTCACCACCGGTTGGGATAATGGTTACACCCATTTTTGTCAGTTCTGCACAAAGTTCGTCGGTGCCATTAATGATGGCGGCAATCACGTCGCCCGGTATTTTATTTTTGTTTCGTCCAATGGTCGACGAGAGTAGTATATTATCAGTAGCACCCACACAAAGCAGGTCGTCGGTGTTCATAATCACCGCATCTTGAGCAATGCCTTTCCAAATCGAAAGATCGCCGGTTTCTTTCCAGTACATGTAAGCCAGCGACGATTTAGTTCCGGCTCCATCGGCATGCATTATGTTGCAATAAGCTGGATCGCCTCCTAAATAATCGGGTACTATTTTGCAGAATGCCTTTGGAAATAACCCTTTGTCGATGTTTTTGATGGCGTTGTGTACATCTTCTTTCGAAGCGGAAACACCGCGCTGATCGTATCTGCCTTTATCGCTCATTTTGTGTAGAAAAATTTATAGGCTGCAAAGGTAATATCTTTTTACAATTTCAGAATTGGAGCGATTGAATGTGTATGAATTGAATAGCGATTTAGAAATATTGGAATGAGATTCTGTAGAAGAAAGAAAAAGATTGAAGGCTGTTTTGGAAAATAACCTTCAATCCTTTTATTGGACTTAGAAAGCGTATCCGATGGTGAACCCAGTTTTAATGCCAGGAATAATTACACGGGTTTTGCCATTCAGTTTTACTCCGTCGTTGGTGACGCTACCGTTTCTGAAAGGACGGTTTTCGGCCAGGAATTCATTGGCATCTTGTTGCATTTGAGGGTAGTCGCTTCTCAAGTCGCTCGACTCTAAGTTGCCTTTAATGGTCAGCAAATCGACACCTATTCCAAAGAAGCTCCAATCGATGGTGACACGGTTTTTAATTAACCATTGAGCTCCCAATTGCACACCAATGCCTGCCATATTTGGGTTGAGTTTTATCGAGCTCTGAGCCTCGTTGCGGTATGTGCCACAAAGCATTCCGGTGTATTGTCCGTCTAAACGCATGTTGTAATGATTGTACCTGAGGTAAGGTGCTGCATAAAACCCTTGAGGTCCGGTTTTTTTCTTGCTATAGAACCGATATTCGAGATCGAGTAAGATGGAATTAAACGAAGGAATATTATTCAATCGACCTTCCCAACTGGCTGGGCCAAATTCTGTTCCGTCGAGTGTATTGCCCAATGGCGGCCAAAAACTGGTACGCAACCTAAGATTAAGTGACCCATAATCGGTAATCATTCGTTCATACGAGAGGTTGATCGTTCCTAACCCAAGTTTGAATGGGTTGATTTTTAGAATGTTTTTTGGGTCACTGGTTTTAGTTTGTTGTTCCTGTGCCGAAACAAATAACGACATTGTTAAAGACAACAATAAAAGGAGTGTTTTAATTTTAGTCATAAAAATAAATTATGGAGTTTGATTCTGATAAAATTGAAATTAAATGTAAAAAAAATAGTTGAAAATCATCTTTTAATTATCTCCAAGGTTCCATTACCCTTTCCAATGCTTTTTTCCCTTGCATCCAGGAGAGAAATATTCCATAGTTGGTAATTGGTACGCCAACCTTGCGCAATTCTCGCAAACGGGCTTGAAGTTTTTGATTGCTGATCATGCATCCCCCGCAATGGATTATGAGCTTGTAGTTTGCCAGTTCTTTGTTGTCTTGAAATTCGCGTCCAAAATTAAATTCAACCGAAACACCCGGGTAGCTGGTTCTTATTTTATTTGGTATTTGAACTGTGCCAATGTCTTCTTTTATGCGAGAGTGATTACACGCTTCGGCAATTAAAATTCGATCGCCAGGTTGAAGATGGTTCATTGCTTCAATTCCATAATAGAAGTCGTTGATGTGCCCTTTGCTAACAAAATTGATCATCATTATTGAAAATGTGGTAAGTGGAATATCATTTGGAATCCACTTTGCCATGATGTCCATAGCCTGAGAATCGGTGATTATGGCTTTTGGACGACGACTAAAACTGTTGAGAAACCTCTCGAACCGTTCTTTTTCCAATTGCGGGTTTTCACTGCGAGCTTCACTCAGGTTCATGCGGTACGAAACAGGATAAGCCCAGTGGCGTGTGATGTATTCTTCTGCCATTGCCTGAGGGCGAAGGTAGCGTCCCGGGGGAGTCTCTTCATCCATGGGGATGTTCAGTATGTAAAATTCGTCGGGTTGAACAAAAGGAAGCAATTCAATTGGATTGTGTTTTACCTCATAATTATCGAGAATAAATTGCAGTAACGGTTGCCTGTTGTGTTCATCAATGGCCGCAATGGTTATTGATGGGTATCGCTCTATAATTGGTAAAAGGCTTTCAATGTTTTCAATGTTCGATTGATCTTTGGGCTGAAAGAGGTTATAAATAACCAGTAGTTGTTTATCAAGCTCACGGGCTTGTTCCAGAACAATTTTCTCCGTTTCAAAAGAATATGTTGAAGGGTCAATGACCAAAAGCAAAAGGTCGCATTCTTTCAAAACCGATAATACTTTAACTCTCTTTTTAGCCCCGAGTTCATTTGCTTCATCTAGCCCGGCGGTATCAAAAAGTTTTACAGGCCCCAACCCATGAATTTCCTGTAGTGCTATTTTCGTATCAGCAGTGGTGCCTGGGGTGCTATCGGTGATTGACGTTTGTTGCTGCGTGAGCAGATTGATGAGGCTGCTTTTCCCCGAATTCATTTTGCCAAATATTCCAATGTGATCGCGTTCTAAAAGCATAGTTTTAACAGTTTACCAATTGTCAATATTTAAGAAGTTAAAGGTAGAATGATTTATTCCAAATTTGAGAGTGCTTTTAAAACTTTCGGATGAAGAATTACGTTTTTTAAAAAACGATTTTTTGTTAGCCTATATCAATAAAAATTTTAGTTTTGTACAACGAAGACCTAGATAATGGAAAAGATTGCAGTATTTCCCGGATCGTTTGACCCTTTTACAATAGGTCACGAATCGGTTCTTAAAAGAGCACTGCCTTTGTTCGATAAAATAATTGTGGGGCTAGGGGAGAACAGTTCAAAAAGTGGTTTTTTTTCTCTTGAAATAAGGAAGAAGATGATTGAAGACCTTTTTGAAAACGAACCTAAAGTAGAGATTGCTATATTCCGTGGATTAACTGTAGATTTTTGCAAAAAAATTGGTTCAAGGTACATTCTTCGAGGGTTACGAACTGCTGCTGACTTTGAATATGAAAGGGCCATAGCACAAGTAAATAAAAAAATGTATCACGAAATTGAAACAATATTTATGCTTACAATGCCTGAACATACTCCGATAAACTCATCGGTTGTTCGTGAGATATTGAGGTATAACGGTAATGTGGATCAGTTTTTACCCGCAAAACTGGATATTAAAAAGTATTTGGGAAATGAGATTGATTAAGAAAATTGCAACCAGTTTACTGTTTTTAATTCCGGTGCTAAATGCTTTAGCCACCGAAATTAAAATTTCGGCACCCGAATATGCCGGAAAATCTTTCAATTTTTACATTATTCCTAATTTTCTTACCGATAAACCTGAAGTAATTGGTGACGGAACGGTTGACGCATCGGGTAATTTGAGCGTTAACGTTGAAATAAATGAGACAATTACTGTTTATAGTGAGTTTGGCGTTTACAAAGGGTGGTTTGTTGCAACACCCAACGATGTTTATGAACTGATTTTACCGCCATTAGAAGAGAACAAATCATCTAACCCATATTTCAGACCAAAGTGGATTCATTTTGCGTTGAAGAACGTTGCTCCAACCAATATTAATATGTTGATTGAAAACTTCTCGCGTCAATATAGCATGCAACTGAGTCTGAACCAGAATAAAATTTTTCTGGGACGTTCGCTCGAAACTGCTGAAACGGTTCTGGCTAATCTGCAATCAAAATTTCCAGTTACCGACAATGCTTATTTCGAAAATTTCAAAAATTACAAATATGCTTCGCTGAAATACATGGCTTTGATTCAGGATCCCAAACCTATAATGGACGAGTATTTCAACAATAAACCGATATTATATTCCCAGCCCGAATACAGTGAACTGTTCGATAAATTGTTTGCCAAATATTTGCAATATGCAACGCAGGAGGTAACCAATGGACAGAAAATCAACATCATGTTGAATACAGGCGCTTTTGATCAATTGATTGATTGGCTTACCATTGATGTTCAGTTTGATAGAGGAATTGCTGAAGCTATTATTCTGAAGGGTGTAAAGCCACTGTTTTACTCAAAAAGGTTCAATACAGTGGGTTTATTCAATATTCTTCAAGAAATTACAGCAACATCTACTATTGAGATTCATAAAGAGACTGCAAGTAAGATATTTAACGAACTGGCCAGAACCCAGTATGGCACCATTGCTCCTGAATTGAACCTAGTCGACGTTAAAGGCAATATTCTGAATTGGGAAAATTTCAAAGGCAAATATGTATACCTGTGCTTTACACGAACCGACAATGAAAAATTTGCACCTCATAAAGAGTTGATCAAGGAAATTCAAACAAACTATGCAAAGGATTTGTCAGTTATTATTGTCCTTGAAGATGATGAGGTAGAGAAAAATGTTGAAGCGTTGAGCTGCGAAGGTTTTGAATGGACCGTATTAAGAGGTAACACCCGACGCGAAGTTTACGAATCATTCAATGTTCGAATGATGCCTACTTATTTTCTGGTCGACCCTCAGGGACGTATGGCAGGTTCGCAAGCCCCTTGGCCCGATGAAAATTTCGAACTGCAATTTGCAAATATCCTGAAAGCAACTAAGAATTAATCAATTTCGAAAAGGTCTTTTAGTGAAGCGTAAGTGCTCCCTTTTGCATTCAAAAGTTGTTCTCCATTTAACCATTGTGCATTTGTAATGTCTTCGGCCGTTTGTGGCGATGGTTTTTCATCCCCTTCGTACTTCATGGAATACCAGTAGGTAGGTTTCAATATAAAAATTGAAGCATTTTTTGGTGAAGGGTAAATGTGATACGTAGTTGTTTTTTCCCCTACTAAAATTAACTGGCGAATGCCGCATTCCTCTTCAACTTCGCGTAAAGCTGCGATTTCTTTTGCTTCTCCTTTTTCAATTTTGCCTTTTGGAAGATCCCATTTCCCCCATCGGTAAATGCAAAGCAATTCACTTTTATTATTCAAAACGATACCTCCGGCAGCTTCAACCAATTTGAAATGAGAAAAGAAATTATGCTTCAATTCTTCAATATTTTCAGAAACAAGAAAAAGATTTCGATTTTTAGGGTCGTTTAAAAACATATCCCACACTTTTTTTATATCTCCCTTATTTTCAACGGGGAAAAAAAGCTCCTTCTGAATTAATGATTTCTTAAATGAGGTGCCCAGAAAAACAACCCTGTCATTAAAAAAAACTTTGTACATTTGCCCTGAATTATTTAAAACCCTTATCATGAGTGATTTTCAGCTTGAAGTAACAAAAAGATTACTGCAAATTAACACAATAAAAGTACAACCATCAAATCCGTTTACATGGGCATCGGGTTGGCTTTCACCTATCTATTGCGATAACCGTAAAGTATTGTCGTATCCCGAAACCCGCGAATATATTTGTGAGCAATTTACTCGCATTGTAAGAGAAAAATACCCTAATGCTGAAGTTATTGCAGGTGTTGCTACCGGTGCAATTGCTCATGGAGTATTGGTTGCCGAAAAATTGGGTTTGCCCTTTGTTTATGTTCGTTCAGCACCCAAAAGCCATGGTTTAGAAAACCTGATTGAAGGCGATTTGCGTGCAGGTCAGAAAGTGGTGGTGATCGAAGATTTAGTTTCGACAGGCGGAAGTAGTTTAAAAGCTGCTGAAGCTCTTTCCAATTTTGGTGGCGAAGTTTTGGGTATGGTTGCCATTTTTACTTATGGCTTCCCTATTGCCAACCAGAATTTCAAAGATGCTGGTATTGAATTAACCACATTGAGCAATTATCAAAAACTCATTGATTTGGCATTACAAATGGGTGAAATTCGCGAAGAAGAAGTTGAAAGTTTGCAAAACTGGAGAGAAAATCCTTCGGAATGGGGTCGTTAATTTTGATTGTTTAGCTATAAGATATGAAACCGGATACGAAAGTTTCCGGTTTCTTGTTAATTTATTGGTATGAGTGTGAATAAATATGTGAGTGAAGTTAAGGTTATTAACCATAATCAGGATGTGGTTTATAATTTCCTTTCCGACTTTAAAAACCTTGGGATGTTTTTTAATGAATACACGTTGGCGCAAATTTCGCAACAAATCCCAAAGGGCTCAATTACCGATTTTAATTCTGATTCAGATAGTTGTAGGTTCACCATTTCACCTTTGGGCGAAGCTGGTTTTCGCATTGTTGAACGCGAAGCTTCAAAAATGATCAAAATTGCCGGTGAAGGGAAAATACCTTTCGAAGTGTTTTTGTGGATTCAGTTATTGCCCATGTCGGCTTATCAATGTAAAATGCGATTAACGGTTCATGCCAATTTGAATATGATGATGAAAATGATGGTTGGCAAAAAACTTGACCAAGGAATTAACAAAATGGCTGACGCGCTTGCCATGTTGCCTTACAGATAATGTGTCAATCTGTCGTGTATATTATAGAAATTGCACTTCTTTAAAATTATATTCTGCAATTGTGCCAGATTGCTTCTTTATCATCAGTTGGCCAATTTTATTTACCCCAACTATTGTTCCTGTATAAATGCCATCCTTGTCGCTATATGTTGCCTGTTTGTTAATGCGGTATAAAGACGCATGATATGCTTGGTCTATTGCTTCAACATCACCGTTTCGTAAGGCTTTGTACCAATTGTCAATTTTTTCAATTAATTGATTGAACAGGTTGTCCAAGTTGATTTCTGAATTTGTTGCCTGTGCAATTGAAACTGGATTTGGTGCATCGCTATAAAACTTCATTTGGTTCACATTTAGTCCAATCCCTGCAATCGATGAATCGATAACACTACCCATTAACGAGTTTTCGATTAGTACCCCAGCAACTTTTCGGTCGCCAATATAAATGTCGTTTGGCCATTTAATCCACACGTCTTCAGTATATGATGTAATTGCATCGCGAATTCCCAATGCTACAACCTTCGATAAAAGAAACTGATAATGAACAGGTAAGAAGCTTGGTTTAAAAATGATGCTTAAGAGAAGGTTTTTTCTTGCTTCACTTTCCCATTTGTTGTTTTGTTGGCCTCTTCCGCTTGTTTGTTGCTCTGCCACTATAATTGTACCTTCTTCGCAAAGGTCTAATCTCAGTTGTTTGCTGGCATAGTTGTTGGTGGAATCAACGCTTACCAACTTTTTAATAGATTTTCCAATTATTTCTGCCATTATTACCGGGCTAAAGATTTGTTAAAAAGTTTACTTTTGTATAATGCAATGGCAAATATATGGAGAACATTAAAAATTCAGAATTATCAACTAATTTAATTGACGCAATTGTTGAAGGTGTGAGGAGAAGGAAGGGAGAAGGAATAATTGACCTTGATCTTTCGAAACTCGATGATACAGAATGTAACCACTTTATAATTTGTCACGGAAACTCCAACACTCAAGTGGAAGCAATTGCACGGTCGGTAGAGGAAACGGTAGAGGAAATTGTTGGTGAAAATGTATGGAGAACCGATGGTTACCGCAATGCAGAATGGATTTTACTTGATTATTCAGATATTATGGTTCATGTTTTTCAAAAAAATATTCGAGGACATTATGACCTTGAAGCCCTTTGGGCTGATGCCAAAATGAATATTTTTAACTCAGAAAATTAAGATCAGATGACAGAAGATAAAAAGAATACCAATCCTCAGAAAACGAGCAAATCGAAGGCGGATAAACCAAAAACAAAAGGATCTCAAAAGCCCAAATTCAACATGACTTACTTTTATGCCTTGTTGATTTTTGTTTTAATTGGGATCAATTTCTTTTCAGGCGGAAAGGCACCTGTTAAGACGAATTCAATAGAATTCAGACACGATATGGTTAAAAACAACGACGTTGAAAAAGTGGTTGTTTTAAATAATAAAGAAGCCAGTATTTATTTAAAAAAGGAAAGCTATCCCAAATATGAGAAAAAACTAGGTACAGGCTTTAGTAAACCTGATGTCGCTGGTCCACATTTTTTCTATCCAATAGGGTCGGTTGAAATTTTTGAAAGAGATTTGGCTAAAGCTTATGTCGATTATAATATACCCGAGACCCAAGAGATTCCTGTAGAATATAGAGAAACTTATGACTGGGGATGGGTTGTGAACCTTCTTTTCCCTATAGCTCTAATCATCTTTTTCTATTGGTTTATATTCAAACGGATGAGTAAAGGTGCCGGTGGCGCTGGTGGTGGTGGTATTTTTAGTGTAGGTAAGTCACAAGCTAAATTATTTGACAAAGACCAGAAAGTGACCACTACATTTAAAGATGTAGCAGGTTTGGCTGAAGCAAAACAAGAAATTGAAGAAATTGTATCCTTCCTGAAAAACCCAACAAAATACACAAAATTAGGTGGAAAAATCCCTAAAGGTGCATTACTTGTTGGCCCTCCGGGAACTGGTAAAACATTGTTGGCTAAAGCTGTTGCTGGCGAGGCCCATGTGCCTTTCTTCTCAATGTCAGGGTCTGACTTTGTCGAGATGTTTGTTGGGGTTGGTGCATCGCGTGTTCGTGATCTTTTCAAGCAAGCCAAAGAAAAATCACCTTGTATTGTTTTTATCGATGAAATTGATGCGATTGGACGTGCCCGTGGTAAGAATCCAAACATGGGATCGAACGATGAACGTGAAAATACATTGAACCAATTGCTTACTGAAATGGATGGTTTTGATACCAATTCAGGGGTAATTATTCTTGCTGCTACCAACCGTGCTGATATTTTAGACCGGGCACTGATGCGTGCCGGACGTTTCGACCGTCAGATTCATGTCGAATTGCCTGATTTAAATGAAAGGGCAGAAATATTTAACGTTCACCTTAAGCCGCTTAAGCTTTCGAGCGATGTAAATGTCGATTTTCTTTCGAAACAAACTCCTGGATTTTCTGGTGCTGACATTGCCAATGTGTGTAATGAAGCTGCCTTGATTGCTGCACGTAACGAACATTCTTCAGTAGAAAAACAAGATTTCCTTGCCGCTGTAGACCGTATTATTGGTGGTTTAGAGAAGAAAAATAAAATTATTTCGGTTGACGAAAAGAAAACAATTGCTTATCACGAAGCGGGTCATGCTTCAGTTAGCTGGTTGCTCGAATATGCGCATCCTTTGGTAAAGGTAACTATCGTTCCGCGCGGGAAAGCATTGGGTGCTGCTTGGTATTTGCCCGAAGAACGTTCGATTACAACTAAAGACCAAATGCTCGACGAAATGTGTGCAACGCTTGGTGGGCGTGCTGCCGAAGAATTGTCATTCAATAAAATTTCATCGGGTGCACAAAATGACCTTGAACGTGTAACCAAACAGGCTTATGCCATGGTTTGCTATTTTGGCATGAGTG
>Ga0209373_10003411_pt1 | contig 14741 bp, 11 predicted proteins | sample Higcelweek5metaG_FD_187173 | JGI IMG/M metagenome (GOLD analysis project Ga0209373, IMG submission 187173) | Freshwater pond sediment microbial communities from the University of Edinburgh, under environmental carbon perturbations - High... | ecosystem: Environmental > Aquatic > Freshwater >...
AGAACCGGTCTTACTCCCCACGCTCGGTTACCCTCCCGTGACAGACCGCGACTACATATTGAACGAGCAATTTATATGTCTGACACTTTTCAGTCAGATAGATCAGCCAGACTTCGCCTGGCGTACCAGAGGTCACAGAGAAACACAGAGAACTACAAGGTAAACCTGTTATAAGAGCCTCACCCAAAAGGAATCAGGTTATTTGTTGTATCTTCCTGTTTTTACTCTGAGACCTCTGTGTTCTTGTATGTTCAGCATAGAGCATTTATGTTCTTTCTAAGTAGCCAGGGAATGGCAGCTTGATCGTGTCTTGGGACACCAAGCCCGTCACAGAGCAAAAGGCGTCATTCCCTTCCTCCCAATAGCCCGAACAGTTGACTGGGGACCATATGGATCCCGCATTCTGCAAGAACGGGAAAGGAGAAAAACTATGGGAAAGAGCCTGTTTGTCGGTATTGATGTTTCCAAAGCAATTCTTGATGTTGGCATTATTCCAACAGAAGAAGTAAAGCGTTTCCCCAATGATTCTGATGGTTGCAAAGAGCTTGTCTTATGGCTTTCTAAAGTTGAACCGGAACTTATTGTGCTGGAATCAACCGGTGGCCTTGAGATGCAGTCTGCAGGATGCCTGACCTCTGCAGGCCTACCCACTGTTATCGTCAACCCTCGCCAAGTCAGGAATTTTGCCAAGGCATTGGGTAAGCTTGCCAAGACAGATGCCATAGATGCCTTGGTTATAGCGAGATTTGCTCAGGCCGTACAACCTGAAGTGCGACCATTCAATGACGAACAAACGCTTGAACTCAAGGCACTGGTGACGCGTCGTAAGCAGTTAAGCGACATGTTGGTCGCAGAGCAAAATCGTCTTAAAAGTGCTCACAAGCGAGTTAAAAAGAGCATATCAACGTCCATTGACTGGCTTAAAAGCCAGATTGACGACACAGACAAAGATATTTCAGACAGTATCTCAAACAATGACATCTGGCGTGATAAAGAAGAAATACTCACCAGTGTCAAAGGCGTTGGCCCGGTACTTACTGCTAGTTTACTCTGTCTGCTGCCAGAGCTTGGTACACTAAATCGAAAGAAAATCAGCGCACTTGTCGGAGTCTGCCCCTATAACCGCGATAGTGGCTACTTCAGGGGAAAACGATGCATCAGTGGTGGCAGAGCCGATATAAGAAGCGTTTTGTACATGGCTACACTCGCGGCAACTCGCTATAACCCAGTAATAAAGACCTTCTTTGGAAGACTTAAAGAAGCTGGCAAACCTCCAAAAGTAGCGATAGTCGCATGTATGAGAAAGCTGCTGACCATATTGAACGCCATGCTGAAAACCAGTCAAAAGTGGAATCCTGTTATGGTCAGCTAAACAAATCTAACTTGACAAAGAACACAGTTGCTCTGTGGCAATTGCCTTTGGGGGTTTACTGGTTTACAGGAACTTTACAAAAACCTGGTTGGATAGCAACATACCACGGGGAGTGAGACTGATCCGGTCAGCTGTACAGTGCAGCAGACCGGCTTGCTGCAGTAGCCGGATCTCCTCGGCAAAGCGGGTTTCAAGCCGTTCTCCAAATACATCAGAAAAAAAGTCAAACCTGATCCCGTCAGCCATCCGTAAGCCGAGAAAGATGGTTTCCGCCAGAGCGTCATCCCGGGACAGGCGCTGTTGCCCCGCCGATGCAAGAGTGTTGGCCTGAATAGACGCAGCCCATTGCTCATAGTTGGTTTGATTGCCCCAGCGTACCCCCCAATCCTGCCGTAGCAACGAATGCGCACCAGGACCGATTCCCAGATAACCATCCCGTTGCCAGTAGCCGCAATTGTGTTCAGATCGGCAGCCAGGTCGAGAAAAATTGGAGATTTCGTAATGTTCGTACCCGGCAGCTATCAGCAGATAATCTGCCTCTTCAAGCATGGCAGCACTCTGGTCATCATCGGGCAGCGTTGTTGAACCGGGCGGATACCGGTCCGCAAATGGTGTGCCTTCTTCAATGGTCAGGCCGTAGATGGAAAGGTGGTCAGGCTGTAGCACCATCGCTTCAGACAGATTCTGTTGCCAATCAGCAGTTGACTGGTGCGGCAGACCACAAATCAGATCAAGGCCGATACTGGTGAAGCCGATCTGGCGTGCCCACTGAAAGGCAGCATGAATATCGGCGGCAGTATGAATCCTGCCCAGAGCCTGCAATGTTTGATCGTTGAATGTCTGTGCGCCAACTGAGAGCCGGGTGACACCGGACTGGAAATAGCCACTAAGTGACTCGGCACTGACAGTACCAGGGTTGGCCTCAAGGGTAATCTCAATGGTATCGGCATGGCCGAACAGTTCTCTGGAACGGACAATCAGGCGGTTGATCTGTTCTGGTCTCAACAGGGAGGGGGTGCCGCCCCCCAGGTAGAGTGAGCTGAGCGATTGATGGCTTGGAAAGGCAGCGGCTGCAAGTTCCATTTCACGGATCAGCAGGGCGCAGGTCTGGTCAATGCGGTCCGGTTCCAGCGGGCGGGAGTTGAAGGCGCAGTAATGGCATTTAGCCAGACACCAGGGAATATGCAGATAGAGTCGGGAAAACATCAGGGATGTGGAATAGCAGGCAGCAACGGTCTGCCTTGCCTGCTGCCAGGGATCTGTCGAACGGGCCTATTCCCGTTCACATCCGATATCCGTAATATCCATCTGGCTTGCCCGGCTGGAGAGAGAGAGAACCAGCTGCTCAGACAGTTCTTTATTCCCCTTCCCCTGCACCATGGTCAGCTCTCCATGATGTACGAGCTGCCCGTTAAAACGGATTGCCTGACTTTCGTTTCCGGCAGCGACGTAGGTATAACGGATAACGCAGTAATAACGGAGCGGTCCGTTCAGTGTCTCTGGGCCTCGGGCTCGCATGGTACCGGTCAAAATACACTCGTTATGCTCCAGTATCCCTTTGTTGCAGGTGAGTAACGGCATCTTGACCTGAATTGAGACCGGTTCAGCCGCCTGAAGAGGGGTGCCACCCAAGGTGAGTAGTAGGCCAACTGCTGCAGCGATACGGGAAAGTCCTGCTGTCATGATAAGCTCCTGACTGGCCAGCCGTTCTCAAAACCGGGTGGGAAGAAGTTCTCTTTGGTGCGATTATAGTAACCGAACTGAAGTCTTGGAAACTCCTGCTTCAACTCGGTGAACAGGCGATACATGCCGATGCCGCGTCCAGAAACGGTCATGGCCTGGTTGTAGAAATCGGGATCGATGGAAAGGTTGCGCATCTGGATCATATCCACGCCGGTCTCTGCCACAAATGTCTTGAGCGCCGCCACTTCTTCCGGGGCGTCGTTGACACCGGGGGAGATCAGGTAGTTGATCATGGTGAAGCGTCCGGCTGCCTTGGCTATCTTCAACGACCGTTTCACCGCTTCAAACAGGTATCCTTTCGGGCGATAGTAGGCGTTGTAGCGCTCTTCAAGAACGGAATTGAGAGAAAACCGGAACGAGTCCATACCGGCGTCGCACAGCTCCTGAATCCGGTCCGGCAGGGAACCGTTGGAGTTGAAGTTGATGGTTCCACGTGGGGTGGCTGCTTTCAGGCGACGGGTGGCCTCGGCAATGGTGGTGGCTTGCATGATCGGGTCACCTTCGCAGCCCTGACCGTAGGATACAATGGCCTGCTCTGCCTGCTCCAGATGGGGCAGGGCCAGCTCAACAATCTCCTCCGGCGTGGGAACAAAGCTGATCCGGTCATGGTTTGAAGGACAGCATTCCGATGCCTGCAACGAGATGCAGCCCAGACAGGCCGAGTTACAGACCGGCGAGGTGGGCAACGGAGCCTCCCAGCGCCGGAAGAAAAGGTTCTTGGCAGCGAAACAGTGGTAATCAATGGCGCAGCGGGCCAGTTGTTCCAGCAGGCGATTATGGGGTTGCTCAGCCAGTCGTTGCCGCACCAGAGGATCAAGCAGTCGATCATCGTAATTTGCCGGATTCCAGTTCTGGTTACCATCCACCCTGGTGGCGGCCACCACAAAACAGTCCTGCTCTTCATCCCAACCAACGGCTGTGTAGGACCAGAGCGGAAGGATGATCTGCTTTTTACGGTAGTCGCAGGCCGGCAACAAGGTACGGGCATAGCCGGGGGCCATAAAGGCCGAGACGGCTTGCAGCTTGCCCCGCAGGCCAGGAGCTTTATCTACGGTGGTAAATGTCTTCTTGCGGCTATCCCAGGCAACGGGTGGGGTGTCCGGGATGGTGAACAGACGGCTGTCTTCCGGCAAAGGGATGAGTTCAATCTGTTCTGGAAGAACCGCTTCAGGACCGCTCATGCCAGCCATGGTCAGGTAGGGATGGTCATAGATCTGGCCCTGTGCATCAGCGTAGACAAGTTTTGGAAGAGATCTTTTCATGGTTCTAGCGTCCGGTTCCGGTTGCAGGCCCGGTGCCTATGCTGAACAGGCCAGCCAGATTGAAGTTGACGGTCCACGCACGATCATTGGGGCGTTCACGGTAGCCAGCGATGACACTCCAGCACTGGTGGCGGTATTCAACCTGATAGTAGGATTCGAGAAAATCCTGTTTATCAAAGGAGTAGCGGGTCGTATAGGTCAGGTAAAGCGGATTGACAAGGGCGATGGTCGTTCCACCTTCAAGGTAGTCAAGCTGTTGTTCTGCCTTCCGGTAGCTGATGCGGGCCGTATTTCCACGCAGGTCGTTAAATTCGGCTCCACTGGCAGTGCTGGAAATCCGCCGGTTATAGTGGTTGTAACGGAGATCAAATAACAGGCGGATGTTTTTGTGTACCCAGGTTTCACTTTCCAGAACCAGATTGCCCCAGTGTCTGTTGTCATTATCCAGGGAGAGCAGGTTGGATCGGGTGCCACTGAAACTGTAGGCCTGCAGCAGACGCAGGGTCATCAGGTTCCGGTACTCGGCAGCGCCAGCTTTTGCTATGCGTCCACTCAGGTTGCTGGCAAGGGAGAAGCTGACGGTCTGCTGTGCGTGTAGCTGATCCTGTTGATCAAAGACCGGAACAGCGCTTTGGTCAACGCTTCCAACATACAGATAGGAAAGCGATGGTATCAGTTCATGTCGCAGGCGCTGGTAGTCCAACAGGGTAACGTCATAGAGACGGCTGAAGGAGCTGCTGATCTGTCCCCCTGCTTTGGGTATGGCAACAAGCTGGTCATCCTTGATGCCGGGGTCTGCCTTGCTGGTGTTATAGGCACGTAGTTGGGCACCACCAAAGAATGAAACATTTACCCGGCTATCAAAGAGTGAATGAATACTGGTCAAACGGGGTTCAAGTATGGCCCGCTGGCCATCCATTCCCTTTTCACGGTAGTAGTTGGTTGCCACCAGGTCCATATCAAAATAGAGGTTGGGGATATACGGAACCTGCTCACGGACGCCGTAAAATGACAGCTCCGGCGCACGCTGCAGGGTTGTGGTGTTACTGCTGGTATAATAATCCTGCGTGTAGATGGCCTGGGCGCTGGCAAGCCAGTTGTTCCAAAACTTGGTTAATGCAATGCGTGAGTCATAGTATTGGCGATTGTACTCGCCACTTTTTTCACCGTAGTCAGTCAGGTAGGAGCGGTCACTGGTCAGGTTAAGACTGGTAACCAAAGAGAAGCTGTCTGAGAACTGTTCTTTATGAAACTGAACCAGTTGGCCCCGTTCCTTTTTGGCATTGTTGTCGTAGATCAGGTAACCGCCAAGAGAACCTTCGCTGGCACGACTCCTCAGGTAACGGTAGTCAAGTCCAAGGCCAACCCCACGCTTGCTTTGCACATCAAGGTCAATGGTGGCTTCCTGGGAGGGAGAAATAGCCCAGTAGTAGGGGATATCAACCGATACTCCCCGCTTGGAAGAGTTACCAAATTTGGGAAAAAGCAAGCCGGATTGGCGATCCCGTTTGACCGGCAGCATGATGTAGGGAAAATAGAAAACCGGGATATCCTTGACGTAGAAGATGACGTTTGAGCCGGTGGCAAACTCCTCAAGTGTTACGTCCAGTTCGGAGGCACCAAACTTCCAGCTGGGGACAGCCGCATCGCAGGTGGTCAGTCCGCCTTTACGCAGGGCATAGTCGTTATCGCCGGTTCTGGCAATCTGTTTGCCATCGGCCCGGAAGTTGCCCTGTTTCATGTAAATCCGGCCATTTTCCATCTCTGCCCGGCCTGTTTCCGTATCCATCACCAGATAATCACCCTGGAGTATGTCGCCACCTTTGACCAGATACACGTTCCCTTTTGCGGTAAGGGTCTGGCTGGTGAGGTTAAAGGTTGCCGTATCAGCAGTCATGGTCATATCCTGCCAGGTCATTTCAACCTTGCCATTGGCCTTGATCAGGTCGCTGGAAGCTTCATGACCCATGACGTCCGCACGAATTACCATGCCTGGTGCGCCTGTCTGCTCTGCAGCCAGCAGAACTGAGGGTGCAAACAATACAAAGAGCAGAATCAGATTTTTTAATTGAAACATACGTTGCAATCTTTCATGTAAGATTCCTTGATTTCCTATCCGCGCACGGCTTCACAAGGGGTGTCAGCCAGCAATGCTTTCAGTTCGCCAACCAGAAAGAGTGAGCCGGCTGCAACAATCAGGTCACCGGATTGGGCTGCTCTCCGGGCTGCTTCCAGGCCTGCCATGACAGTACCGGCAGCGCTGGCAGGGGTTCCCAAATCGGTGCAGGTCGCGGCAAGATCCAGATCAGAAACAGCCCGTTCCTGTGCAGGGGTAACGGTAATAACCTGTTTGAAATGAGGTAATAACGTCTGCAAAACACCCTGTCGGTCCTTGTCTTCCATCATGCCAAGCAGCAGAACCATCCGGCGATCAGCATAGTCCGACAACGCTTCCGACAGAACCTGGGCACCAGCCGGATTATGGGCGCCATCCAGCAAGAGGTCTGTGCCGTCAGCCAGATGAATCAACTCCATCCGGCCTGGCCAGCAGGTGGTTGCCAGACCTTGCTGCATCGCCTGCACCGTAACCGGGAACCCCAGCAGTGCCAACTGTTCTGCAGCCGCCAGGGCAACGGCGGCGTTACCGGTTTGATAACGGCCTTTGAGTCCGGGCATGAGCTTGTTTATTGTTCTGCTGGCGCTCTGATAGGTCAGGCTGGTATCTGCGTTACGGATTGTGCTGAAGTCCCGACCAGCCAGGAAAAGCTGATTGTTATGAGCACGGCAGTGCTCCTCGATTACCTGCTGTACCACCGGTTTCTGGCAGGCTGAGAGAACCGGGCTGCCAAGTGTTGCTATGCCGATTTTTTCTGCTGCAATCTCCTGCAGGCTGTTCCCCAGCCACTGGCAGTGATCCAGTGCGACAGGTGTAAGCAGTGTGGCAATTCCCGGTATGGCAGCGGTGGCATCACTACGTCCACCCATACCGGATTCAAGCACTGCAATCTGGACCTTGTTATCTGCAAACCATCGACAAGCAAGGGCAGTGGTCAGCTCAAAGAATGTCTCTTCAGGGGCAGCTTGGTCAAGCAGATCTGCAACCAGAGCGTCAAGCCGTTCCTGGCATATAGCGACTCCGTTGATCTGAAATCGCTCAGTATAACTGACAAGATGGGGAGAGGTGAACAGGCCGGTACAGTAACCGGCCTGGGTGAGTATGGCAGCAAGAAAAGCAGCTGTTGAACCTTTGCCGTTAGTGCCGACAACATGAATGGTTGCAAAGCACAGCTCAGGATGATTAAGTCGGTCCAGAAGCGCCACTATCCGTTCAAGCCCCGGTTTAATGGCAAAACGTCGCCGTCCGAACAGTTCTGACAGCCGCCTGGAACCGGACACGCCTACTGATGATTGGTCAGCATGGTTAGAATCTGACCCAGAGTGCTGCGCATCTCCAGTCTGGAAACAATCATATCAACCATGCCATGCTCAAGCAGATATTCGGAACGTTGAAATCCGGCTGGTAATTTCTGACGGATAGTCTGTTCGATCACCCGTGGACCTGCAAAGCCGATCAGTGCTTTCGGCTCGGCAATGTTTAAATCCCCCAGCATGGCGAAACTGGCGGTGACACCACCAGTGGTCGGGTCAGTCAGGAGCGATATGAATGGCAGACCTGCGGCCTTCAGTTTTGCCAGTGCAGCAGAGGTCTTGGCCATCTGCATCAGCGAGAGAATTGACTCTTGCATCCGGGCTCCGCCAGAGGCAGAAATAACGATGACCGGCTGCTTTTTTTCAATTCCCCGTTCAATGGAGCGGGTGATCTTTTCACCCACCACGCTGCCCATGCTGCCACCCATAAAGGCAAAATCAAAGATAGCGACCTGTGTAGCAACGCCCGAGATCGCCCCTTCAACGCAGATGACGGCATCACGGGAACCACCCTTTGCAACGGTGGTATCGATCCGTTCCTGATAGCTCTTGGTGTCTTTAAACTCAAGAAAGTCAATGGAGGTCAGTTCAGCATCATATTCCTGCCAGGTTCCTTCATCCAGCAGGGCCTGAAGCCGCTTGCGGGGCAAAATCCGGTAATGGTGTCCGCACTTGGGGCAGACCTGCAGGTTGTCTGCAATCTCTCTGCTTAACACCGATTCACTGCAGCCAGGGCACTTTGTCCAGAGTCCTTCAGGTACCTTGACATTTTTTGTGCTGCTTTTTTCTATTCCGGTTTTATTACGCTTGAACCAGCTCATGGATATATCCTCTCAGGAAAAAGTTCTTACGGTGTTATGGCGCTTTTGAGTGATGCAACCAGTTTGGACAGTTCCGTCTGGAGCTGGTCACCCTGAAACTGCTCAAACAGTTTAACGATTGCGCTGCCAACCACCACTCCGTCAGCTGCCGGGGCAACCTGGGCAGCCTGTTCAGGGGTAGAGATACCGAAACCGGCAACAATCGGAAGTTTGATCGCTGCACGAACGGTCTGCAGCTCGTTTTCCAGACTGGTCGAGACGACCTGTCGCGCTCCTGTAACACCGGTAACGGTGACATAGTACAGAAAACCACCGCCACAGCGGCTGACCCGTTTGATCCGTTCGGTGTCTGAAGTGGGGGTTAGTAAAAAGATGATTTCGAGACCAGCTGCCTGGGCTGCAGGTAACAGTTCATCCGCTTCTTCCGGTGGCAAGTCAACCAGTAACAGGCCATCAACACCTGCTGCAACCGCATCGTTGGCAAACCGTTGCCAGCCATAGCTATATACCGGATTGCTGTAGCCCATCAGTACAATCGGTACAGCAACCTGCTCCCGAATACTGCGTACCATCGTCAGAACCGCTTCAAGGGTTACGCCAGCGGCGAGGGCGCGTTCCGAGGAACGCTGGATTGTGGGGCCATCTGCCATCGGATCAGAAAAGGGAATGCCCAGTTCAATAATATCAGCGCCAGCTGCTGCCAGAAGCGGCAGTATGGCAGCTGTGGTTGCAAGATCCGGATCTCCGGCAGTGATAAAGGTGACCAGCGCCTTGCCGTTTGTTTTCTTAAGATCATTGAAGCGCTGCTGGATACGGTTGTTCATATCTTGAATCCTGACATTTCATTTTCCAACTGATCGATCTGGCGGGAAAGACCGGTTACCGCACTGTTCATTACCTGAGCGGCCTGGGAGCTGCTGGCTGATGATTGACGAATATGTTCCACCATACGGTCGATGGAACGGCTATGCTCGGTTTGGTCGCTACAGGCTTCACGAATCCGGTCGATCATGGCGGTCACATCCTCAGTGGCCTTGGCAATCAGGGCACTGGCTTTGCTTTGTTCTCTGGTGGAGCCGCGCACCTGTCCGGTCATTTCCCGCATCCGTTCAACAGCAACAGTGATCAGATCGCTACCCCGGCTGTGCTCACGTGCAGAATTTGCCATTTGTTCGACCATTTCTTCTACTTGTTCCATGGCTATTCGGATGCTCTGGCTCCCTTTGGCCTGTTCAACCGTTGCCCGTGCAATTGCATCAATCTGAAGTCCTGCCTGACGGACACCGGAAACAATTTTTTCCAGAGCCTGGCCGGATCGGTCGGAAAGTTCTTCACCGGCACAGATTGCCAGTTCTGCCTGATTAATGGCAGCTACAGCACGTCCGGTATCTTCCTGAACCCCCGTAATTACCTGTGCTATCTCCCGTGTTGATGAGGAGGTGCGCTCGGCCAGCTCTTTGATTTCATCGGCAACAACCGCGAATCCTTTGCCGTGCTCGCCTGCCTGGGCCGCGATGATGGCTGCGTTCAGGGCCAGCAGGTTGGTCTGTTCGGCAACCTCGTCGATAACAGAGAGGATTGCACCGATATCATGGGCCCGCAGGGAAAGGTGTTCTACCACCTCAGCGGTGATTTGTGAGGCACGACGGATCTCCTGCATGCCGGCGATGGTTTCCTGAACCGAGGTAAGGCCATTGGCAGCATCTGTTTTGACTGTCTCTGAGATGATCGCTGTATCCATCGCATTTTTTTCAACCTGCCGGATGGTGGCATCCATCTCAGCCACTGACGAGGCTGTTGTCGTAGAAGCATCGAGCAGGCTTGAGATGTTGTTGCCAATCCCCTTGATAGAGGTTGCCATCTGGATGATGGAAGAGCTGACCTCATCCACCGATTCTCCCAGTTTGTCCGTGTTGAGAGCCACTTCTTCTATGCTCGCCGCCATTTGCAGGATGGAAGAAGAGGTCTCGGTTGCCGAGCAGGAAAGCCTGTCAACCCCATCTGAAATGTTCAGCACCGAGCTGTTGATCAACTGAACAGTACGAGAGGTTTCGTTTACCGCTTCTTCCTGCAGATGGGTTGCTCCCAAAACCTGTCGCGTGGCAGTTTCAATATTCCGGTCGATTGCGGTTAATTCTTTGGTGGAGGCGTTCAGACGTGAGACAATATTATGCAGGTTTTCTGCCATGGTGTTCATGGCGGTTGCCAGATCACCCACCTCGCCACAGGCATTTATGGTCAGCCGGTCTTCAAGGGAACCACCGGCAACCTGTTTGGCAAAATCAACACAGCGCTTGATGGGGCGAGTAACCGATTCGGTGATAAATGTCGAAAGTATGCCGATCAGGATGATTAAAACAAAGGTGACAACTCCTGTTACTACCATTTTTTTTTGCGTAATAGCTGAAACATCTTTTTCAGTCTTGTACACATCACGGCGGAGGTTATCAACCATCAGGGCGATGGTTGAACTGAATGAGCTGAAGCGCTGCTCCTGTATGCCACTCAGTAGCGTAGTGGCCCGCACCAGATCTCCACGCTGTGTTGCGGGAATAATATCACCCAGCAAGGTCTTTTTGTAGTCATTCCAGATGGCTTCAGCCTTAATAATTGCTTCACGCTTTTGTTGTGACTCAATCAGGCCCTGCACATCATCATATTTAAAATCAATATCGTCAGTGTGATCCTTGATCCTGGCAAGCAGGGCATTCGCTTCGGTCCGGTCTTTTTCAGCCATGAATGCCAGTACTTCACCATTCAGCTGATATATGTCGGACTTGAGCAGGGCTATTTTTTCCAGTGCATCTTTGCTGTTACGGATAGTTTTGTAATTACTGCCGTTAATCCTGACTTCGTTCAGAAGCAGGGAGCCTAATATCACTACAACGATGATTGCGGCAAAGGAAACCATGGACAACAGAAACATCCTGGTGCGTAGTTTCAGGCCGGAGCAGCTTGTACCGGGGGCGCTTCCTTCCACGGTGTTTTCCTTTCAAAGGCAAGGCTGATTACTCCTTGAAGATCGACGGACTATATCAGAGCTGCCGCTGCCAGAGCAAGTGAAAAGGGGGTAGGGACGGTGTCAGGAAGCCCTCCGGGATGTTGCCTAAACGGATGTCTGAAAGGTGGTTTTCAGGATGAAAAACTGCCCAGGCTGGCTTCCTGGGCGTCAGTTCATTGGATGGAGCGCTGGGACTCATTCAGGGCAAGGGTTGCTCTGTTACGATCAAGCTCTTCCAGTAGTGCCTGCCTGATGCTGCGCAATTTACGCAGATAGGCCTCGGCCTGGGGGCCGGTACCACAATAGAATTTCTTTGCGCGTTCCATGTTGCCATCAGCAATATCAAGTTTGCTTAACAGGGTGCGTACCGCTGCCTCGGCACATTTTTCATCGTTCTGCATCTCTATTGGTGTGTAGCCATGGCTTTGGGCTTGTTTTGGCATCAGTTGCCAGACGCCGATTGCGCCTTTGGTAGACGTTGCCATGGACGAAAGGCTGTGTCCGCCCGATTCAACCAGTGCTATCTCTGCCAGATCAAGCGGGCAAAAGGGGGTGCCAAGGGTTTTAAAGTAACAAAGCGCTGCCAGGTTGCGGGCACGTTCCGGTGAGGTTTTTTTGGCAAAAGCAACTTCAATAACCGGCACCTGACGTTTGCGCTCCTCCAGAGAAATCCCTTTTTCCATGACCGAACGGATCTCTTTTTCAAGCGATGTTTCGCGCTGATTGTTATCGAGAGAGGCGTGGGAGGCAGCAGGTTGCGGTTCCTTGCTGCAGGCCATAAACAGGACAGGCGCCCAGAGTAGCAGTATTCCTGTTACCAAACAGCTGATTTTCTTTGAAATAGATTGATTTTGCATAGTTTTGAGTAGTGGAAGGCTGGGCGGATGGCGCCGGACGGGCACCCTGAACCAGAAGAGAAGTGTTGTAAGATTTGTCCGGCAAGCTCCTTTCTTACTGAAATCACCGGTAAAAAACGTATACCGGCTTACAAAACAACAAAAGTCCCGCTGATTGAAGCGAGACTTTACCTTGAACCCTCAGGTTTCATGTGCAGTTGTATACCATCAATAATGGAGTATGTCAATCCGAAACAGAACTAATCCAATAATAACAGCGTATTAGCTTGATGCAAGATCTTTGAGGGTGATATTTCTCAAGATGTTGCGAACCTCATTCTGGACCTGTAGCCAGACCGGGTGAACAGTACAGAAGATGTCCCGTTCACATTCCCCCCGCTTTAACGTGCAACGGTTCGGCATAATCGGACCTTCTACAGCCTCAACAACCTGTAAGAGAGTTATCCCTTCTGGAGGGCCGGATAGCAGGAAGCCGCCGCCAGTACCACGAAATGATTTGACGATGCCGGTTTTGCTGAACTGCTGAAAGATCTTTGCCAGAAAGGTCTGGGGAACATCAACCGCCGTAGCGATTTCACTCAGGAGAGATACTTTGTCTGGTGGCTGGCTGGCCAGGTAGATGATGCCACGTATGGCATAGTCACCCTTGCGGGTCAGTTCCATCATGGGAGGCTCCTAAAAGGACTTTGATGGTCCCTTTATACCTCTCTGGCAAAGGACCTGTCAAGTCCTGTTGCGGGATCGCTTGCTATACGCTCTTCGGGTGGGGCTGCAAGAGAGTTAATTGCAATTGGTGTGTTGGTTCTCTACGACGGGGAATATCTTTAAAGCTTAAAACGGCGTTAGCCACAGAGCAACTGTGTTCTTTGTCAAGTTAGATTTGTTTAGCTGACCATAACAGGATTCCACTTTTGACTGGTTTTCAGCATGGCGTTCAATATGGTCAGCAGCTTTCTCATACATGCGACTATCGCTACTTTTGGAGGTTTGCCAGCTTCTTTAAGTCTTCCAAAGAAGGTCTTTATTACTGGGTTATAGCGAGTTGCCGCGAGTGTAGCCATGTACAAAACGCTTCTTATATCGGCTCTGCCACCACTGATGCATCGTTTTCCCCTGAAGTAGCCACTATCGCGGTTATAGGGGCAGACTCCGACAAGTGCGCTGATTTTCTTTCGATTTAGTGTACCAAGCTCTGGCAGCAGACAGAGTAAACTAGCAGTAAGTACCGGGCCAACGCCTTTGACACTGGTGAGTATTTCTTCTTTATCACGCCAGATGTCATTGTTTGAGATACTGTCTGAAATATCTTTGTCTGTGTCGTCAATCTGGCTTTTAAGCCAGTCAATGGACGTTGATATGCTCTTTTTAACTCGCTTGTGAGCACTTTTAAGACGATTTTGCTCTGCGACCAACATGTCGCTTAACTGCTTACGACGCGTCACCAGTGCCTTGAGTTCAAGCGTTTGTTCGTCATTGAATGGTCGCACTTCAGGTTGTACGGCCTGAGCAAATCTCGCTATAACCAAGGCATCTATGGCATCTGTCTTGGCAAGCTTACCCAATGCCTTGGCAAAATTCCTGACTTGGCGAGGGTTGACGATAACAGTGGGTAGGCCTGCAGAGGTCAGGCATCCTGCAGACTGCATCTCAAGGCCACCGGTTGATTCCAGCACAATAAGTTCCGGTTCAACTTTAGAAAGCCATAAGACAAGCTCTTTGCAACCATCAGAATCATTGGGGAAACGCTTTACTTCTTCTGTTGGAATAATGCCAACATCAAGAATTGCTTTGGAAACATCAATACCGACAAACAGGCTCTTTCCCATAGTTTTTCTCCTTTCCCGTTCTTGCAGAATGCGGGATCCATATGGTCCCCAGTCAACTGTTCGGGCTATTGGGAGGAAGGGAATGACGCCTTTTGCTCTGTGACGGGCTTGGTGTCCCAAGACACGATCAAGCTGCCATTCCCTGGCTACTTAGAAAGAACATAAATGCTCTATGCTGAACATACAAGAACACAGAGGTCTCAGAGTAAAAACAGGAAGATACAACAAATAACCTGATTCCTTTTGGGTGAGGCTCTTATAACAGGTTTACCTTGTAGTTCTCTGTGTTTCTCTGTGACCTCTGGTACGCCAGGCGAAGTCTGGCTGATCTATCTGACTGAAAAGTGTCAGACATATAAATTGCTCGTTCAATATGTAGTCGCGGTCTGTCACGGGAGGGTAACCGAGCGTGGGGAGTAAGACCGGTTCT
>Ga0209373_10003412_pt1 | contig 14740 bp, 14 predicted proteins | sample Higcelweek5metaG_FD_187173 | JGI IMG/M metagenome (GOLD analysis project Ga0209373, IMG submission 187173) | Freshwater pond sediment microbial communities from the University of Edinburgh, under environmental carbon perturbations - High... | ecosystem: Environmental > Aquatic > Freshwater >...
GAAGCTTTCTCGGTCGCAGAAAAAGATCCTGGAAGAGCTCAAGGATTCGGGCGAGTGATTTTCTTGATTTTCTTTTTTTGTGATATCATTGCATCAGAGAAATAAAACAAAAACAATATGAACCTGAACATAATGCTTTCGAAGCTCGGCCTTTCCGCTTCCATGGCGCAAGATGCCACGCTTTTCTTGGTTATCCTTCTTCTGAGCTTCGTTTTCGGCGTCTCGATCGGGCGAGCGAAACTCATAACGATCCTTGCCAACATTTATGTCGCTTTCTCGATTTTCTCTGTCATTCCGGGAAAGCTCATTCCTGATTATACATATGACGTCATAACCTTCCTGTCTCTCATCGTCGGGCTGACTCTTTTTTCGGGAAAGCTTATCGAAGTACCGTTCCATATTTCAGGATCGGGGTTTCTTTGGCGGGTTTTCGCTCTGAGTTTCCTGGAAGTGGTTTTGGTGCTCAGCGTGATCGTGAACATGATTCCGAAGAAGGAAGCCCTTTCCTATATATCATCGAGTTCATACGGATATCTGGTTTCATCTAACATGCTTTTGGTTTGGATGGTCGCGCCGCTCGTTTTCCTGGCGCTCATCCACAACAAGGTGAACCGCTGATTTGACGAAAAAAAACGCGGTGCTATAATCTAAAAAGTCCGAAGCGGACGGATTTTTGTTTTTTGCATTAAAACCGAATATTTTGCGCCCATAGCTCAGTTGGTAGAGCAGTTGCCTTTTAAGCAAACGGTCCCAGGTTCGAGTCCCGGTGGGCGCACAACGGAAATTCCCGAGAGGGGATTTTTTTGACCTCGGAAAAGAAATATGCTAGATTGACTTACCGCAGCTTAACAATCGAACATATCCATATAGGAGGTTTCTTATGTCTTCCAGGACGGTTTTTCCTGCGAAAGCAGTCGGTTTTTTTGGAAGCGTTTTCAATTTTATATTGGTTGCTTTATCTGTTCTTTGCATTTCAATATCGACAGTATCTTTATGGATCGCTTCCGCGCTTATTTGCGGAGTGGAAAATAGAAAGATAATCGTGTCTTTCCCAGCTAGGATACTGTATGTTCCGTTTTATGTTATTTTCTGGATTTTTAAGGAAATCTCGGAGCGTATATGTTTTCCGGGATAGTCATAGCTATCCATTTTGCCCCGGGGCAGAAACGCGTTTTCTGCTCCGGGCTTTTTTTATTTCGGTTTTCCTGTATAATTGAGCTATGGAAAATAAAAAGACAATCATATCAGTTTTGGCTGTTTCTTCTCTGTTTCTTGCCGGATGCTCTTTCGTTCCGGCTAAGAATACCGGAACTGCGACAGTCAAGAAATATGCGGTCTCACAAAGCTTCTGGCGATCAAAAGACGGAGGGAAGAATTGGGAGGTCAAGGACCAGTCTTCGAACAGTCCGACCAACAAAGATCTCGATATCGTGAGTCTGGCAGTCGATCCATCCGATGGAAATAATGTTTTCTTGGGTCTCAGGAGCGGAGGGATAGTGAAGGCGACCAATGGAGGAGACAATCTGGAATTCACTGATTTCAAGCTGGAAAAGGCCTATGCCTTGGCAATAGATCCTTTCAATTCAGCAACGATGTATGCGAGCGCCTTGTTCGAAAAAAGGGGCAAGATGGTGAAGACGACCGACGGCGGAAAGAATTGGGACGAGATATATACTTTTCCGACTGACGGACCTCTGGTTCTTTCGATCGTGCTCGACAGGAAGAATCCGGGAACGGTTTTCGCTTCGACCAGCGACAATCAAGTGATAAAAAGCGCAGATGGCGGAGCTTCATGGAAGAAAGCATATAAAGCGAGCGGTCCGGTTGTGAAGATCGCGATCGATTCATCCAATAGCAATCTGGTATATTTCCTGACTCAGGGAGGGGAAGCGTTCAGAAGCCAGGACGGAGGTGGGAGCTTCGAGAGCATGACGCAATACATAACATCCAAGAAACTGATGTCATCTGGGTATGATGTCGTCGAAACTGATCCGAAAAAATCAGGAACCGTATATCTCGGAGGGAAACAAGGGATAGTCAGAAGCAATGACGGAGGGAAGACCTGGGCCAATATTCCGATTCTCAATGACCCGTCGACCGCCGAAGTCCGCGCGCTTGCGATCAATCCGGCTGATTCCAACGAAATGGTCTATGGTGCGGGTCAAGCGACATACAAATCGACAGATGGTGGAAACACTTGGACGACTTTCCAGTTCAATGTGGGGAAAATAATCAATAATATAGAATACAACAGAACTGACACAAACGTGGTTTATCTGGGTTTTTCCAATAAGTAATTTCAAATCTATGTATCAGGAAGCAATTGAAAAAAGCAGGGAAGAGTTCGAAAAGGCTATTTCTCATTTCAAGGACGAAATGTCGAAACTTCGGACGGGAAGAGCTTCGACATCGTTGGTTGAGGATTTGTCGGTGGAATATTATGGGGCGAAGTCTCCCATGAAGCAGGTTGCTAGTATCAGCGTTCCGGAACCCAGGACGATCATGATCTCGCCATGGGACAAGGGCGCTTTGACATATATCGAAAAAGCAGTCAGGGAGTCCGATCTGAATCTCAACCCGGTCAATGACGGAGTGGCAGTCAGAATAAACATTCCAGCTCTTAATGAAGAAAGAAGGAAAGAGCTCGTAAAAATGCTCAACAATAAGGCGGAAGAGTCCAGGGTTGCAGTGAGGCATATCCGCGAAGAGGCCTGGGATGAAATCCAGGAGCTTGAAAAGGAAGGGAAAATAGGCGAGGATGACAAGTTCCAGGGAAAGGACAAGTTGCAGAAAGTGGTTGATGAATATAATGTCAAGATCGAGGAGCTGAGAAAGAAGAAGGAAGAGGAAATAATGACAATATAGACACTTTCCTATAGGAAGGAGCTGGGTCCCCGGTTGAGGACTTGGTCTCTGTGCGTATAAAATCATAAAATATAAGAAATGCTTTTGACTATAATCGTTTTTCTCGTGATGCTCGGTTTGCTCATTTTCGTTCATGAGCTCGGGCATTTTGTCGTGGCGAAAAGGAACGGGATTGAGGCTTCGGAATTCGGATTCGGTTTTCCTCCGCGGATGGTCGGATGCCAATTCTTGTATGATGGGAAAAATGGAAAAAAGAAAGGAAGGTGGCGCATCATCTGGGGCGGAAGGGATGGAAATAATGAGAACGAAAAGAAGGATCTTGCTGAGGCCCATGAAAACAATATGCGCGGCGGGACGATATATTCTTTGAATTGGATACCCCTTGGCGGATTCGTTAGAATCAAGGGCGAGGACGGAGGATTTTCAGGGGATAAGGATAGTTTCGCTTCCAAAAGCGCTTGGACGAGGATAAAGGTTCTGGCAGCTGGAGTGACGATGAATTTTCTTTTGGCATGGATAATCATATCCATCGGGCTTATGATCGGCGACCCTCAACCTGTCGATATGGGGAGGGCGGATACCAGCAATTCCATAATACAGATAGACGCGGTGACTCCGGGAGCTCCGGCTGAAGCGATGGGTCTCATGGTTGGAGACATCATTATCAAAAATCAAAAGGACAGAAACGGGCAACCCCTGGTTTTCAATACGACTGAAGATATCCAGAATTATGTCAATGCGAACAAAGGACAGGAAATAGCAATCGAAATAAAAAGAGGCAACAAAGTCGTGAGTGTTTCCGGAGTTCCGCGGAAAGATCCTCCGGAAGGACAGGGCGCTCTGGGCATCCAATTCTCTCAGAATGTTTTCGTGAAATATCCTTGGTATCAGGCTCTTTGGGAAGGATTGTTGACGACGCTTAGTCTTATAAAAATAATCCTGTTCGCCTTCTTCGCCATCATCGGAAACCTTTTCACGGGACACGGCACGGGCGGAGTCGAATTGGCGGGACCGGTGAAGATCGGGATGTATACCAAGCAGGCTACGGAGATGGGTCTCATATATGTCCTTCATCTGGCAGCGCTTCTCAGTATCAATCTCGGCATAATAAACATCATGCCGATACCGGCGCTTGATGGAGGAAGGATATTCTTCATCCTGATTGAAAAGATAAAAGGCAAGCCGCTCAACAAGAATATGGAGCAGGTATTTCACACGGTTTTTTTCATCGTTCTTGTTTCTCTCATGCTCTTCGTCACTTTCAGGGAAGTATTTGAATTATTAAGCAAAAGGTTGTAGAATTAGCCTAATGCTTCTTCGCGACAGTTCCGGAAGGCGTTTTTCCGGAGCTTTTTGTGCGAATATCCATCAAATATGCTAAAAAGACTTAAAAAACTTTCAAAAAAGCTGACCGGAAACATATTCGGGAATTTTTCCAAGGATATCGGCATCGATCTTGGAACGGCTAATACGCTTGTTTATGTCAAAGGGAGAGGGATAGTCATCAATGAGCCGTCGGTAGTCGCTATCAACAAGAAGACCGGCCAAGTCCTGGCGATCGGAAGGGAGGCGAAGAAGATGGTCGGCAAGACGCCTGGCCATATCGTGGCGACCCGTCCTTTGGTTGACGGAGTGGTGAGTGATTTCGAAGTCACGGAACAGATGCTCAAATATTTCATCGACAAAGTGCATGCCGGAAGCTTCACTTTGTTTCCGCGGCCGCGCGTGGTTGTCGGGATTCCGTCCGAGGTGACTGAGGTCGAGAAGCGGGCTGTCATTGACGCGACCTTGAGTGCCGGTGCCAGAGAGGCATATCTTATCGATGAGCCTATGGCCGCCGCAATCGGAGCGCGCTTGCCGGTGCAGGATGCTTCCGGGAACATGGTGGTGGACATCGGAGGAGGAACCACTGATATTGCCGTCATATCGCTCGGCGGAATAGTGGTTTCAAGGAACCTTCGCATTGCTGGAGATGAAATGAATGAGGACATCATCAGGTATATGCGTGACGAATTCAACCTTCTGATCGGGGAAAAGACTGCGGAAGATGCTAAGATCGCTATCGGAAGCGCTTGCCCGCAGAAAGAAAAGAAACATATGCAGGTGAGAGGGCGTGATTTGGTGACCGGTCTTCCCAAAGAAGTCACGATAACCGACGAGCATGTCCGGGAAGCTCTTTCCAGATCGATCCGCATCATCATAAACAATATCAAAACTGCTGTGGAGGAAACTCCGCCGGAACTTCTTTCAGATATAATGCAACGGGGAATAATCTTGGCCGGCGGCGGAAGTCTCATCCGCGGTCTTGATGTAGTCATCGCCAACCATACGGAGATGCCGGTCAGGATGATGGAAGATCCTCTGACGGCAGTCGTCCGAGGGACCGGCATAGTCCTTGAGGATATCGAGGCTCTTCGCGAGGTCCTGGTTGAGAATCAGCATGAGAAATCCCTAAGATAGCAAAAAATTTTGAAACATCTGACTTCTAAAATAATCAAGACGCTCGTTATCCTGATTGTCGGGTTCGCTTTGGTGTTTCTCAATCCTAGCGGTTTTTTCAACCCTCTACGCGCGTTCTTCCTGAGAGCGGTCACTCCTTTCGAAAGAGCATCGCATAATATCGGAAAAAGCATCAGCGGAAGCGTTGAATTTCTGGGTTCGATTTCCGAGCTCAGGAAAGAGAACGAAAGCCTTTTGAGGGAAAACAATGACCTGAATTCTCAAGTGGCGGAACTTTCAAGTGAAAAAAAAGAGAACAGGATGCTCAGGGAGCAGCTGGATCTTATTCCGAAGGATGATTTTAGCCTGGTCTCTTCTTTCGTTTCCGCCCAGGATCCGCAGAGGCTCGATTCCTGGGTGCTTATCGATAAAGGCAGCGACGATGGGATTTCCGACGGCATGCCGGTCATAGTCTCCAGCGGCATACTTGTCGGCAGGATTTCCGAAGTTTATGCAAGCAATGCGAAAGTCGAACTTCTTTCCAGTCCGACAAGCTCCATAAACGGAGTCGATGTCGCGACTAATTCCCGCGGTATCGTCAGAGGGGAATACGGGCTTGGCTTGGTTCTTGGAATGGTTCCGCAATCGGATACGATCAATCAAGGAGACGATGTGGTGACGTCCGGACTCGGCAGCGACACTCCCAAGGGCCTTCTTATTGGAAAAATAAAGGAAGTCCGCATGTCGCAAGACAGGCTTTTCCAGGAAGCCATCGTGGCTCCAAGAATCAAATATTCCAAATTGGACATAGTCTTTGTCATTAAAAATAAGAAATAATGTTCAGAAGGATAACAATTCTGCTTCTGATAATCTTCGTGGTGATCATGCAAACGTCTTTTTTCCCGGCTATTTTTTCCGGAAAGATCGTTCCGGACATTGCGCTCATCATGGTGATCATCTGGGTTATCAGGAAAGGTTTTGAGGATTCCCTTGCGAGAATCGTCACCCTGTCTTTTTTTTTGGACATACTGTCATTCAGGCCGGTCGGAGCGAGTGTGATTCCTTTGGTGCTCATAGCGTTCGGAACGAGTTCGTTCTCGAAGCGCTTCATGATGTCGCAGCATGCATGGAAACTGTCTTCCGCCATGCTGCTGGTTTTCCTTGCGACTGTGTTCAACAGTGCAGCGGTTTTCCTTCTGTCTAGGCTGATCGGATATGTGTCTTCCGATATGCCTGATTATTTGGCGCCGACTCTGGGGATCTCGATATTCGGGGCAGCGATCCTGAATGTCATCACTCTTGTAGCCATCTATTTTCCGGTGAAGAAACTGGAGAAATTCCTGGAGATGTATGAATTTAAGAAAGTCATATTGAAATAGCGTTATGTTTCAAAAATATTTCAAAGAAAGAAGGATCAGGAAAGGGATGGAGATTGAGGATGCCATAATGACTGTCACTGAAAAAGAAAAAGCCATCATAGAGACTCCTTTCGAAAGGAAGGGTCTTGCTGTTGTTTGGTATGCGGTTCTTTTCTTTATCGCTATCCTTTTCGCGCGTGTCGCTTATCTCGATATGGTCGAGGGGAAATATTATGCGGGAGTTTCGCGCGACAACAGGATACGCAAGATAATCATAAAGGCTCCGCGTGGGAACATCCTGGATAAATTCGGGCATATTCTGGCTAGGAACGTCCCAAGCATCGATGCTGTCGTCGTGCCTGATTATCTTCCTTCTGATGATGCGCAGAAAAAGGAGCTGGCTGACACGGTTGCTGGAATTTTGGAAATGAATCCTGGCAACGTGGAAGCGATGATAATGAGCCAGAACGGTCACTCGGCTGACCCGATCCTTCTCAAGGAAAACATAACGCAGGATCAGTCATTGATATTGGCTGAGAAGTTCAAAGATCTGCCCGGGATATTCGTCGATGGAACGGCGATCAGAAGCTATGAGGACAGCGCTATCTTTTCGCACCTGATCGGATATGACGGGAAGATAACGCAGAAGGAAATAGATGATAATCCAGGATATCTGACAACTGACTATATCGGCAAGACGGGAATCGAGAAAAGCTATGAGCAGGATCTCCGCGGGACATATGGGGCCCAGCAGGTGGAGGTTGATTCCAAAGGAGAGGCGAAAAAGGATCTGGGGACGATATTGCCGCAGCCAGGAAGCAATCTGGTTCTCAATATCGATGCCGATCTTCAGAAGAAGATATATGACAGCCTGACTTCGATATTGGAAACGACGGACACCAAGACTGCGGCAGCGGTGGCGATCGATCCGCGGACAGGAGGCATTCTTGCTATAGTGAGCATGCCGAGTTTCGACAACAACATGTTCGCTCGCGGAATCACGAGCGATGAATATAAGGATATAATAACGGACAAGAGCCTGCCGCTTCTCAATCGTGCCGTAAGCGGCGAATACCCGCCTGGCTCGACCATAAAACCGGCTGTGGCTGCTGCTGCGCTCTCAGAAGGCACCATAACGCCCTCCACTATGATAGATGGGCTGGGAGGGCGGCTATATATCGGAAGCTTCAGCTTCGGGGACTGGAAAACTCACGCGCCCAGCGATGTCAGGACTGCGATTGCCCAGAGCAACGACATATTCTTCTATACGGTCGGCGGCGGATACGGACCGATCGAAGGGCTTGGCATGAGCCGGATGAAAAAATATGAGAACCTTTTCGGTTTCGGATCGCCAACCGGGATCGATCTTCCGAGTGAATCGAGCGGGTTCATTCCTGACGAGGATTGGAAACTCCAGAAGATGGGTGAGCGATGGTATGTCGGAGACAGCTATCATTGCGCCATCGGGCAGGGATTCGTGACATCGACGCCGCTCCAGCTTGCGAATTATACAGCTGCGATCGCCAACGGCGGAACCCTCTATGTTCCGCATGTGGTGAATCAGATAAAGAAGAACGACGGGATGACGAAAAATATCAGCCCCCAGGTCATACGGAAGGATTTCATTTCGCCCGATATAATGAAAATCGTGCGGGAAGGGATGCGTCAGACGATCACGGACGGAACGGCGCAGTCGCTCAAGGATGTCCCGGTGGCGGTTGCTGGAAAGACTGGAACGGCTCAGTTCGGAACGGGAGACGGCACGCACGCCTGGTTCATTTCCTTCGCGCCATATGACAATCCAGAAATCGCCATGGTGGTTTTGGTGGAAGGAGGCGGCGAGGGGCATTCCAGCGCGGTTCCGGTTACCAAGGAGGTATATGACTGGTATTTCGGGGGGAGGAAATAGGATTTGACATCTTTTTTCTTTCTGTTAGAATTGTCATTGTTCGCACAAAAAAATCCTGCCGCGGAAGTGGCAGTAATTTTTTTAAGAAATAAAAAACCGTTAATTCTAAAACAATGGCAAAACTTATTACAGAGGAAGGATTCAAGAAAATCAAGGAAGAATTGGAAAACCGCAAAACGACCATCAGGCAGGATATCGCCAATTCCATCAAGGAAGCCAAGGAACAGGGAGACTTGAGCGAGAACGCGGAATACAGCGAAGCCAAAAGCCAGCAATCGGAAAACGAAGCCAGGATCGCTGAGCTCGAATTCATGCTGAAAGAAGCGACGGTTGTTTCATATGACGGAAACGCGGGAGTGGTTCAGATGGGTTCGAAGGTGACTGTCAAATTCAACGGCAACGAGCTCCAGTTCCATATCGTCGGATCCAATGAAGCTGACCCTGATGTTCTCAAGATTTCCAATGAATCCCCGATAGGCAAGGCTTTCATGGGAAAGAAAAAAGGAGACAAAGCCGAGGTGGTCACTCCGGCTGGGAAAATGGAATATCATATCGTCGAAATCAAATAGGGATATTTTTTCAAGGCGGCTCTGCTCAGGCGGGGCCGCTCTTTCGTTTCTGCCTGTTTTTCATTTGATTTATCGGCATTTTTGATATAGAATCGAGATATTGAAATCTTTTAAAGTGATATCTATTATGCGCGAGGACATCCTGAAAACAAAGCTCGAAAAACTGGAAAATTTCAAGAACGCGGGGATTGATCCATATCCGGAGAAGTCCGAGCGGTCGATGACGAATATTGAAGCGCTGGAAAAGTTCGATTCTATCCAAGGAGAAGTGACGCTTCTGGGGCGCGTGAAGTCATATCGTCCGATGGGCGCGTCGGCTTTCGGGCATATCGAAGACGAGAGCGGAAAGATCCAGATCTTCCTGAACAAGAACAATCTTGATATCGAAAAATATAAATTGTTTTCCAAAAATATCGAAGCAGGAGATTTCGTCGAGGTGACTGGCAAGCTGTTCCTGACGAAAAAGGAAGAGAAGACTTTGGAGGTTCATTATATCAAGCTGGTTTCGAAGAATATCCGTCCGATTCCGACTGAATATTTCGGATTGAAAGACGAGGAAGCGCTTCTTCGGAAACGCTATCTCGATCTCATGATGAATCCGGAAACGCGCGAGCTTTTCAGGAAGAAAAATATTTTCTGGCAGACGGTGAGGAATTCATTGGCAGGCATCGGGTTTCTGGAAGTGCAGACTCCTGTTTTGGAACACATTCCGGGAGGAGCCGATGCGGAACCGTTCATCACTCATCACAATGCGCTCGATCAGGATTTCTATATGCGCATCTCCCTTGAGCTTCCTCTCAAGCGGCTTTTGGTGGGAGGATATGAGAAGGTTTTCGAGATTGGAAGGGTTTTCAGGAACGAGGGGGTTGATCGCGAACATCTTCAGGAATTCGATCACATGGAGTTCTATGCCGCCTATTGGGATTTGGAAAAAGGAATCGACTTTTTGGAAAAGATGTATAAGGACATAGTCTTCAAAATAACCGGAGGATATGAGACTGAATATGAAGGGGAAAAAATAAACTGGGATATCGATTTCCCTCGCGTGGACTATTTCACAGAATTCAAGAAGGAAACAGGAATCGATTTGTCGGAAGATGTCTCTATCGAAGCCCTTCGCCAGAAAGCGGACGAGTTGGGGATCAAATATGAACCGGGATATGGAAAAGGAAAGATGATCGATACTTTGTATAAGAAAACCGTCAGGCAGAAACTGGTCCAGCCATGTTTTCTGGTCGGTCATCCGATCGAAGTCTCGCCTTTGGCCAAGAGCGATCCTTCGAATCCGAGAAGGGTGCTCCGCGTTCAGCCTATTGTGGGACGCTCGGAACTCGGAAACGGATTCGCCGAGCTCAATGACCCGATCGATCAGAAGAACAGGTTTTTGGAGCAGATGAAAGCGCGTGAAGAGGGTGACAAAGAAGCTCAGATGCTTGATGACGATTTCGTGGAAGCTTTGGAATACGGCATGCCGAATGCTTTCGGATTCGGTATGAGTGAACGCTTGTTCGCGTTCATCATGAACAGATCGGTCCGTGAGACGGTGATATTCCCGCCGATGAAGACCAAATAGATATTTGAGAAATAAATTAATATAAAAATATGAAAATAATGATTTCCGGCAGCATGGATTTCTCTAAGGAAATGCTTGATGCTAAAGAGGAGCTTGAAAAGATGGGGCATGCCGCAATGCTTCCAAGTGATATTCATGCATGTCTGAATGATCCTGACTTGAAAAATTTTTCGGATCAGGACAGAGATGAGGGATATGAGAAGACCCTTAGGCATTGCGTAGAGAAAAATCTTCTGAAAGATGCTTTGGATAAGGTGTCGGAAAGCGATGCGGTGCTCATATTCAATAAGACTAAGAATAATATTGAAGGATATATCGGAGCGGCGGTTCTTATGGAAATCGGGCTGGCATTCCATCTGGGCAAGAAGATATATCTTTTCAACGAAGTCGATAAGAACCAGAGATATTCCATAGAGATAGGAATTACGCAGCCGGTCGTCATCAGTGGCGATCTGAGCAAAATAGAATAATTAAGAAGGTACTGATTATGTTGGACATAAAATTTATCCGGGAAAACAGGGATGCGGTCGCTGAGGCGGCGAAGAACAAGAATATTGATCTGGATGTAGATGCTCTTTTGGAGTTGGACAAGAAACGCATTTCAAAGATGCAGGAAATCGAATCGCTGCAGGCCGAGAAGAACAATCTCAATGACCTTATCGGAAAGGCGACGCTTGAGGAGCGTCCGTCCATTATCGAAAAGGGGAAATCAGTCAAAGAGAAGCTTGCTAAGATCGAACCGGAATATGATGAGATTAAGAAGGAATATGAAACGCTGATGGTGAAAGTCCCTAATGTGATTTCGGTCGATACCCCGATCGCTGGCAGCGAAGAAGGCAATGTCGAAGAAGGAAAATTTGGGGAAATGCGCAATTTCGAATTTCCGATAAAGGACCATATCCAGCTTGGAAAAGATCTGGACATTTTGGATCTGGAAAAAGGAGCGAAGATTGCAGGATACCGCGGATATTATGTGAAGAACGAGGGAGTGTCGCTCATGATGGCGATGATGATGTTCGCTCTCAACAAGATGATCGAGAAGGGGTATACCCCGATGATCCCGCCGACTCTCGTGAGAGGCAACGCGCTTTTCGGAACGGGGTATTTCAAAGGGAAGGAATATGATCCGGAAGAGGACAATATATATCAGCTGGCATCCCACGATGAGGAAGCTGATGGCAAATCAAGCAAGGAGAAGAAATTCCTAGTCGGGACGGCTGAACCTTCCCTTCTGGCGTATTATTCCGATGAAACGCTCAAAGAAGAGCAGCTGCCGATAAAGGTGGCTGGCTATTCGCAATGCTATCGCAGCGAGATCGGGACATATGGAAAAGACACTCGCGGATTCTATCGCGTGCATGAATTCATGAAAGTGGAGCAAGTGGTGCTTATGGCGGCTGACAATGAGGAATCGGTCAGGATGCAAGACGCCATGTTCCAGATATCGAAGGAGATCCACGAAGAGCTCGGTTTGCCGTATCGCGTTCTCAAGATCTGCTCGGGAGATATGAGCGCAGGGAAATACCGCGCGTTCGATATCGAAGCCTGGATGCCGGGACTCAACCGTTGGGGAGAGACCGGTTCGGCTTCGAACTTCACCGATTGGCAATCAAGGCGTCTGAATGTGAAATATGTAGACAAGAACGGGGACAGGAAACACGTATACATGCTCAACAATACCGTCCTTCCTTCGCCAAGACCTTTTATCGCAATCCTTGAAAACTTTCAGCAATCCGATGGCAGCGTTGTCATTCCTGAAGTGCTGAGGAAATATATGCCGGGGAATATCGATAGAATAATACCGAAAAACTAGACCATATCTAAAGCATGAATGTTACGCCGATAAAGACTCATAAGATTGTTCCGGGAAAATGTGATATTTTCAGCGTGCTTGATAATTATGTGCAGGACATCAGGGAAAATTCGATCCTGGCGATCACTTCGAAAGTGGTTTCCATATGCGAAGGAAGAATAGTGAAAAAGGAAGCGGAGCTGACCCGGAAAGAGCTGTCTATCCGGGAGGCTGAACGATATCTTGAATCAGAAGAAGGAAAACGAGGGATGCTTATGACGCTCAAAAACGGGATGGTCTGTTTCAACGCCGGGATAGACGCGTTCAATAGCGACGGATATTATGTCCTTTGGCCCGAAGATCCTTGGAAATCTGCTGATGTGATACGCGAATATCTTTCAAAGAAACATAAGCTTGATAATTTCGGAGTTGTCATAACCGACACCTCTGCTAAGCCGTTCAGGCGTGGTGCCTCGGGTGTCGCCATTTCTGGCAGTGGTTTTTCTTTTTTGAATGATCATGCCGGAAGAGAAGATCTTTTCGGCAGGAAGATATTCTTGACTAAATCGAATGTCATCGATCCTTTGGCGGCAGCTGCGGTTCTTGCGATGGGCGAATGCGACGAGCAGACGCCGATGGCTGTCGTGACGGATATTCCTTTTGTTGATTTCAAAAAAGACACTCCAACCGAAGAAGAAAAGTCAGAACTTAATATCGATATCGAAGATGATTATTATTGCAGGCTTTTCGGAAAAGTTGAATGGAAAAAGAGCGGGAAATAGATATAAAAATCTTATAAAAAATGGAAAAAGAATTGAAATTCCCGGAAGGGTTCCTGTGGGGAGCGTCGACTAGTGCGCACCAGGTTGAAGGCGGGACGAAGAATCAATGGACTGAATGGGAAAAGAAGAATGCCGAGAGATTGGCGAAAGAAGCCGGAAGCTATTGGCAATCTTGGCAGAGGAGCAAATTTCCCGAAATGATGAAGAATGAAAACTATATCTCCGGCCGTGCCGCGGATCACTATAACCGCTATGAAGAAGATTTTGATATTGCAAAGAGCTTGAATCACAACGCCCATCGTTTCTCGATCGAATGGTCCAGGATAGAGCCGGAAAACGGGAAATTCGATGAAAAAGAGATCGAGCATTACAGGGGCGTAATAACGGCACTTAGGGAAAGAGGGATGGAACCGTTCGTCTGCCTTTGGCACTGGACCAATCCGCTTTGGCTTGAAGAAAAGGGCGGATGCGAGTCTTCAGAGTTTCCGAAATATTTCGCGCGCTATGCAAAGCTGATGGCGGAAAAATTCGGCGATTCAGTGAACTTTTGGCTCACAATAAATGAACCGATGTCAGTAATCTCCAATTGTTATCTTCAAGGTATCTGGCCTCCGCAAAAGAAAAATTCGTCATCTGCTCTTCGAGTATACGGGACGCTTTCAGAAGCTCACAAAAAAGCATACAAAGAAATCCATGCAGTGAGTGAAAATGCAAAAGTCGGATTTGCGCATATCGTTTCATATTTTGAAGCGTATAATAAAGATTCTTATCTGGATAATCTGGCAGTTAAGATAGCGGAATATTTCGGCAATAAGAAATTTCTGAACATGACGAAAGGGCATAACGATTTCTTGGCGCTCCAATACTATTTCCACAATCGGGTCTCATTCTTTGGCGGAGTGAAGAATGAGAATGAATCAGTGACGGATTTGGGATGGGAAATATATCAGGAAGGAATGTATCATCTGCTCAAATGGATGAAAGGATATGGCTTGCCAATATATATAACCGAGAACGGGCTGGCCGATGCGGATGACAAGAAAAGGACAGCGTTCATTGCGGACGGTCTCAAATGGATCCATAAGGCTATTGAAGAAGGTGTTCCGGTCAGGGGATATTTCTATTGGTCGCTCTTGGATAACTTCGAATGGGACAAGGGATTCTGGCCGCGCTTCGGGCTGGTCGAAATAGACTATGTGACCATGGGGCGGAAAGTGAGGAAAAGCGCCTTGGAATATGCCGAAATATGCCGTAAAAACGGGCTTGAAACGGATATTGAAAAAAAGTCCCAGAAAACCCTTGACAGATAATCAAAACTTGCTAGAATGGGTTAAGTGAGTTGAAGCAGGTAATTATTTAAGACCAAACGCGGCATTAAATAAGAACTGACAATCTTTCAAAACCGGGTGAAAGAAGATACATCCCTGTCTGCCGAAAGAATGGTATATGAGGA
>Ga0209373_10003414_pt1 | contig 14728 bp, 11 predicted proteins | sample Higcelweek5metaG_FD_187173 | JGI IMG/M metagenome (GOLD analysis project Ga0209373, IMG submission 187173) | Freshwater pond sediment microbial communities from the University of Edinburgh, under environmental carbon perturbations - High... | ecosystem: Environmental > Aquatic > Freshwater >...
TAACGACGAAGAGTTCTCATTCGCTTCGTGCTGGAAATTCAATGGCGAAGGAGAAGAACCAACATTGCTTAAAGAAGCGTTGGATTATGAATTTATTCACCGTCAACAACGTAATTATAAAGCGTAACTTCAAACTATTTAAAGAATCATGGAAAAAAGTATAAATGTAACGCTTAAAATATGGCGTCAGGCCGGTCCAAAAGCCAAAGGCGAATTTGTGACCTATAAAATGGACAATGTGTCTACCGACAGTTCATTTCTTGAAATGTTGGACGTGTTGAACGAAAAATTAGTAAAAGAACGTAAAGAACCTATTGCATTCGATCACGATTGCCGCGAAGGTATTTGCGGAATGTGTAGTTTGTATATCAACGGTCATCCACACGGTTTGGATGGTGAAACAACTACTTGTCAGTTGCACATGCGCCGTTTCAAGGACGGTGAAACCATCACAGTTGAGCCCTGGCGTTCGGCAGCTTTCCCTATTATCAAAGATTTGATGGTAGATCGTGGCGCTTACGATAAAATTATTCAGGCCGGTGGCTACGTATCGGTTAATACTGGTGGTGTTCCTGATGGTAACGCAATTCCAATTTCGAAAGTGTATGCCGACGAAGCAATGGATGCTGCTTCATGTATCGGTTGTGGTGCTTGTGCTGCTGCCTGTAAAAATGGTTCTGCCATGCTTTTCGTTGCAGCCAAAGTAAGCCAGTTGGCATTGTTGCCACAAGGTAGAGTAGAGGCTTCACATCGTGCCAAAGTAATGGTTGCTAAAATGGATGAGTTGGGTTTTGGAAACTGCACGAACACAGGAGCTTGTGAAGCTGAATGTCCGAAGGCAATTTCTATTTCGCACATTGCACGTTTGAATCGCGAATTTTTAGCCGCTAAATTCAAGGATTAGATTTTCCTTTTGATAAAAGGTTAGTAAATCTGAAAATAAGTTTTATAACCGTTTTACCTCAACCATATTTGGGGTAAAACGGTTTTTACTTTGTTTGTTTGAATGCCTGACATTGAATTAAAAAGCAGAGTTGAATTTTTCTTGTAGCTCATTGTTTAATTCATACATATGAGATGTCTGCTTGTACAATAAAGTTTTGTTAATACTTTAAAGTTTTGTATATTTGTAAAAAAATATAGTGTTGCTTACTTTTTGTTTTAAATTCAATTTTTGAAAAGCAAATGGATAATATGAGAAAGGTAAATCTAATTACTATTGCTGTGTTTGTGGTGGCATCCATTCATTCTTTGTACTCCGCAAGCGCAGACCAACTATTGTTCAATAAGCCTGCTCAGTTTTTTGAAGAAGCAATTGTGCTCGGAAATGGCAAGTTGGGAGCTACTGTGTTCGGTTCGCCCGGAGTTGAAAAGATTTATCTGAACGATGCTACACTTTGGACAGGAGAGCCAGTGAATGCTGATATGCAGCCTGAGGCTCGGAAAAATATACCGGCCATTCGCGAAGCGCTTCGAAACGAAAATTATGCACTTGCAGAGCAACTAAATAAAAAATTGCAGGGGTCTTTTTCGCAGTCCTATGCGCCGCTCGGGACGCTTTTGATCGATTTTAATCATGTGGGTGATTATACTGAGTACCGACGTGAACTTGATTTGCGAAATGCAATTTCAAAAGTGAATTACAAGGTTGATGGTGTAAACTTCGAACGTGAGTATTTTGTTTCGTATCCCGATAAAATGCTTGTTATCAAAGTTAAATCCAATAAAAAGAATGCATTGAATTTCGATGTGCGGTTCAATAGTCAGTTGAATTATAACCTTAGTGTAAAAAACAAAACTTTAACGGCTTGTGGAAATGCGCCCGTTCATGCTGAGCCAAGTTATGTGGCCAAGGAGAAAGATGCAGTGGTTTTCGATCAGCAACGGGGTACCCGATTTACTACTATTTATAAGATAAAAAATAAGGGTGGGTCGGTTGTTCAAACTGACACAACGATTGGTGTAAGGAATGCAACTGAAGCTGTTGTTTATGTAAGTATTGCCACAAGCTTTAATGGATTTGATAAAAATCCGGCTACCGAGGGACTCGACGATGTAGCGATGGCAGTAGCGAATATGAGAGGTGCTTTCAAAAAGCATTTGAATGAATTGCGCGAGCGCCACGTGAATGATTATCAGACTTATTTCAATCGGGTATCTCTCTGGCTTGGCAATTCAATAGCTCCTGAATTGCCCCTCGACGAACGTTTGAAACGTTATGCAACAGGAGCTGAAGATAAAAACCTTGAAATACTATATTTTAATTTTGGAAGATATTTATTGATTTCGAGTTCGCGTACTCCCTGTGTGCCGGCTAATTTGCAGGGTATTTGGAATCCGTACATGCGTCCGCCCTGGAGTAGTAATTACACTACAAATATCAATGTAGAAGAAAATTATTGGCCGGCTGAGGTTTGCAATTTATCCGAAATGCATCGTCCGTTGCTTGGGTTTGTTGAAAATCTGTCGAAAACAGGGGCTGTTACGGCTCGCAATTTCTACGGCTGCAAAGGTTGGTGTCTGGCGCATAACTCCGATATTTGGGCATTGAGCAATCCGGTAGGGAATTTTGGCGAAGGCGATCCTTCCTGGGCTTGTTGGAATATGGGCGGAACCTGGATAAGTACACATCTGTGGGAGCATTATCAGTTTACCATGGACGAGGAGTTTCTTCGTCGGAAAGCCTATCCGTTGATGAAAGGTGCAGCCGAGTTTTGTTTAAATTGGTTGGTAGACGATGGTAAAGGAAACCTTGTTACTTCGCCTTCTACTTCGCCCGAAAACAAGTACATTGCCCCCGATGGATTCAAAGGTTCAACTTTGTATGGCGCAACAGCCGATTTGGCAATGATAAGAACTTTGTTTTCGCAGGTTTTAATGGCTGCCAAAATTCTCAAAGTCGACAATGCTTTTTCCGATTCTGTAGGCAGTGCATTGTCGCGTTTATATCCATATCAGATCGGAAGCGACGGAAGCTTGCAGGAATGGTATCACGATTGGAAAGATGAAGATCCTAAACACAGGCATCAGTCCCATTTATTCGGACTGCATCCGGGAAATCACATCTCTCCGGCGAAATCACCGGAACTGGCGCAGGCATCGCGTGTGGCTTTGGAGATAAAAGGTGACGAAACAACAGGTTGGTCCAAAGGTTGGCGCATTAATCTCTGGGCTCGGTTATGGGATGGTGACAGGGCGTATAAAATGTTTCGTGAACTGTTGAGGTATGTTGATCCGGATGAGTATAAAGGAGCCGACAAAAGAACCGGAGGTGGCACTTATCCAAATTTGTTCGATGCGCACCCGCCTTTCCAGATTGATGGTAATTTTGGCGGAACGGCTGCGGTTGCCGAGATGTTATTGCAGTCCGACGAAACAGAGATACGGCTCCTTCCTGCATTGCCTTCTGTGTGGAGCGATGGTGAAGTTGCGGGTCTTAAGGCGCGTGGTAATTTTGATATTTCGATGCATTGGGCCGGACAGGTACTTAAAAGTGCCGCAATCAGGTCGAATAGCGGAAAGTATTGCCGTATTGTTACAAAACAAGCTGTGGAGCTGGTGGGCCGAGGGCTTAAATCAGTTAACGTACCAAACGATTTTTATTTAATAGAATTTGAAACCACCAAGAATACGACCTATGTTCTGAAACCGATATGAAAATAAATTTGTTTGCGTTTAATTTAATCGGCTGTTCTTAAGACTATTGTTGCATGTGATTCTCTGTTTAAGTAGTTTCTGTGCGCAATTAATTTATAAATTTTTGTTTTTTATTAGCAAAAAAAACAAAATGATCGTTTGTATTGTTATAATAAAAAAGTTAATATAATATGAAGTGCTGATTTTTAATGGATTTCTGATGTTACAACTTAATTATTGAAAAGTTTATATTTGTTTTACACTAAATTTTAAAAAAAAAAAGAACAAAATGTCAAAGTTTATCTGAACTTTCTTTTTAACAAACTGTTTTATGTTATACAGTTCATTAAGCATCAAATGTTTCGATGCGTAAATCGCGTAGCTTTTGTTGACAATGTATTGTACCTTTTTTTTTATAGCAAGAGAAAAAATAAAAAGCAATAATAAACTATCTATCACAACTCACTAAAAACAAACAGGAATATGAAAATCGAAACTGAAAAACTCGTTCTTCTTGGATTGGATGAAACATTGAAAGCTCTAATGAGTGTTCCATCCTACAAAATCGGATCATTTACATTCGATGTTGAAAAACGATTGCTAATTTCAAAAAATGAATCGGTAAAACTTACCGGAAAGGAATCTTATTTGCTTGTATTGCTTGCAGCTAATGCCAATACATTCTTGGAACGTAAATATATTTTAACTACTATTTGGAGAGAAGACAATTTCCGTACTTCAAGAAGTATGGATGTCTATATCTGTAAATTACGCAAGTTGTTGAGCAAAGACGAAAAAATAAACATCGTCAACCTTCATGGTAAGGGACACAAGATGATTATTAGTTAATAGGCGGTAGAGTCGTACAGAGAAGACTTTAATAGTCGCGTTATAAGGAAAACTTTAAACATTTAGCATAATGTAATTTGTGTTGAGTGTTTAGAGTTTTTTTTGCGTTGTAAAAATCATAGTTGCTGTTCGGGATACATAAAGTAAAATAAAAAAACCTCTTCAATCTAATTCGATTAAAGAGGTTTTTTAAGTGATCCAGCTGGGGCTCGAACCCAGGACCCCATCCTTAAAAGGGATGTGCTCTACCTGCTGAGCTACTAGATCATCAACTTTGTTAGCTGCTTTTAAAATGTAGTGATCCAGCTGGGGCTCGAACCCAGGACCCCATCCTTAAAAGGGATGTGCTCTACCTGCTGAGCTACTAGATCTGATTTTTTAAAAGCGGTTGCAAAGATAGGGCTTTTTTTTAAAACTACAAATCAATGCGCCCATTATTATTGTTTTATTTGATTTTTGTTTTGTTATCTGTTTGATTATAGGTAGATTGTTAGTAAAATAACTTTTGAATTTATGTTGCTCTGGGGGCTAAAAAGTGCTTGAATTATTGAACAAAATAAGCACTATGTGCCTTTTTTACATATAAAAATTAGATAAAACACAAGCAAAAGAGCTTGATGGAATCACTAAATGTACAATTTTGCCGCTGTATGGCGATGCGTTGATGCGTAAATGTTGTAGAATGACTAAATATTGGAAATGAAGAAAATTAAAATTATCAATTTGTTATTGTATATTTGCAGTCAATAAATTCTAAATCCTTCAGTTGAAATTGGAAAATACAATTTATATCATTTGGGCGCTGGTTTTTTCTGCATTCTTTTCGGGGATGGAGGTTGCCTTCGTGTCGTCGAACAAATTAAGGTTCGAGTTGGACAAGAAGCAAAAGAATCTGGCCTCTGGGATTCTATCCATTTTTTATCGAAACCCGCAGCGATATATTTCTACAATGCTGGTAGGCAATAACATCTGTTTGGTTGTCTACGGTATTTTAATGGCAAAAATGCTCGAGCCGGCTCTGTCTGTGTTGGGAAATGATTTCCTGATGATAATTTCCCAAGCAATAATAGCCACAGTAATTGTTCTTTTTACCGGCGAATTTTTGCCAAAAACGATTTTTAGAATAAATCCAAACCTTTGGTTGCGTATTTTTTCATGGCTGCTGCTTGCTTTTTACGTATTGCTATATCCTGTTTCTACATTTAGTTCCTGGTTCTCCATACGTGTTTTGAAACTGTTTGGCGTTGGCATTAACTCTGGGGTGCAGGAGAGCCTTTTTTCTCGTATCGACCTCAATTACCTGATACAGGAAAGCTTTGATAACGACAAAACCGAGAAAGAATTTGAAAACGAAGTGAAGATATTTCAGAATGCACTTGATTTTTCGAAAGTTCGACTGCGTGATTGTTCGGTGCCGCGAACAGAGATTATTGCACTTGAGTACAACAGTACGCTCGAGGCGCTGAAACAAACGTTTATCGAAACAGGTCTGTCGAAGATTCCAATCTATAAAACCGATATCGACAATATTATTGGTTACATTCATTCCTCCGAAATGTTCGAACATCAGAAAGAGTGGAAAAAACACATCAATCCAATTCCTATTGTGCCCGAAAATATGGCTGCTCAGAAACTGATGAAGCTTTTTATGCAGCAAAAGAAAAGTATTGCTGTGGTAGTGGATGAATTTGGAGGAACAGCGGGCATTGTTACGCTCGAAGACATTATTGAGGAAATTTTTGGCGAAATAGAAGATGAGCACGATAACCGCGATTACATTGCCGAAAAAACAGGAGAAAACGAATATCTTCTTAGTGGCAGACTCGAGGTGAAAAATGCAAATTTGAAATTAGATTTAAATATTCCGGAATCGGAAGAATATGAGACAATTGCCGGGTTTATCCTGTATCATCACCAACATTTCCCGAAGCTGAATGAGCTTGTAAGAATAGAAGGATTTACCTGTAAATGTGTAAAAGTAACCAATAACCGAATAGAACAGGTGAAACTGACGGTAGGAAATTAATAAAAAACAGTTAAATTAAATCATAAATGCAAAATGTTGAATTTCAGGGAGAACGATAATTTGAGTTTATAAATAACGAAAAATATGCAAAACTAACAGGTTTTTTTTGTATATTCGCGCCCTCTAATCCAATTAGTAATAAACAACAAAAAAATACATCTTAATTTAAAGACATGGCTATTTTAGGAAAAATCAGAAGCAAGGGGGTTTTTTTAATGCTCGTAGTGGGATTTGCATTATTTGCCTTTATCATTGGCGATGCGCTTACTCAGGGTTCAACCTTTTTCAACAAATCTAAAGAAACAGTTGCAGAAATTGCAGGTGAAAAAATCAACATCAACGACTATGCTGCAATGATCGACCAAATGGTTGAAGTTTACAAAATAGAAACAGGGCAGACTGATCTGAGCGAAGAAATCACCAGTCAACTTCGCGCTTCGGTGTGGGAAAACCTTGTGAATGAAAAACTACTCAGCGAAGAAGCCGAAAAAATGGGGTTGGCTGTAAGTGCCGAAGAACTTTCTGATCGTCTGATCGGTAAAAATATTCACCCGTTAATTGCTCAACGTCGTGCCTTTGCAGGTGAAAATGGTCAATTCAGTCGTCCAATGTTAGTGCAGTTTCTTAATAGTCTGGAGCAAACTCCCGAAAATGAAGAAATGAAACAACAGCTTGACAAAGCCAAATCATATTGGTTGTTTTGGGAAAAAACTGTCAAAAACGCTATCCTTCAGGAAAAATATAACGCTTTACTTTCGAAAGCCGTTACCGCCAACAAACTTGATGCTAAAACTCTGTACGAAGCAGCTAAAACAAGTGTTGACGTGAACTACGTAGTTCAACCCTATTTCCTTATTCCTGATTCGACCGTGAAAGTATCGGACAGCGAAATAAAAGAACGTTACAACAAACAAAAAGAACTTTATAAACAAGAAGCGAACTGTACATTGGATTATGTAGTGTTCAACGTTAAACCTTCGGCAGAAGATTTCAAGAAGGCTGAAGTTACAATGAATAAACTGAGCGAAGAATTCAAAACAACTACAGATATTGCAGGCTTTATCAATCAGAATTCAGAAGTTCGTTACGATGGAGTGCCTTATTCTGAAAGAAGTGTTCCTGCCAATCTGAAAGATTTTGCGTTTGGAAATGCTGCCGGAGCTATTACTGGCCCAGTGTTCGAGAACGATGCCTACACAATGGCCAAAGTTGTTGAATCAGGCATTATGGCTTCCGACTCAGTACGTCTGCGTCATATTTACCTTACAACAAAAGACGAAACAAAAGCCGACAGTATTATTGGCGCAATTAAAAGTGGAGCCAACTTTGCTGCATTAGCACAAAAATACTCAGCCGTACAACAAACAGCAGCCAATGGCGGCGAAATAGGTTGGATTGTAGACGGTATGCAAGGATTGGATAAAGAAATGATTTCAAAAGCTTTTGGAAGTAGCACCAACGAAGTTTTTACTTTGAAAGATGCTCAGGGTACTCAAATTATGCAGGTAATGGAAAAAACACCAGCCCGCCGAAAAGTGAAATTGGCTATTCTCGAAATCAAAGTATCGACAAGCAACGAATCGGTAAGTAAAATCTACAACGAAGCCAAACAGTTTGCAGCCGAACTAAGCGCTAAAGAATTCAACAAAAGAGCCAAAGATAAAAAATACGAAGTGCGTACCGCTGCCGATGTACTTAAAACTACCGAAAAAATTGCGGATATTTCAAACTCCCGTCAAATTGTTCGATGGGCTTTCGAAAATGAAAAAGGTGATGTTTCGGATGTTTACGATTGCGGTAATCAGTTTGTGGTAGCAACTGTTATTGAAAACAATGAAAAAGGCTATCGTCCGTTGGCTAAAGTGTCGGAGCAAATCAAATTCGAACTTTTGCGCGACAAAAAAGCTGAGCTAATGATTAAAAATCTTACTGCTCAGGCAGCCAAATACCCAACGATCGAAAGTCTTGCTGCTGCCATTGGTTCCGATGTTAAATCGGCTCCTGCTGTCAACTTCGATGCTTATCAGTTTGGAGTAGCCGGCAACGAACCTGCTGTAGTTGGAAAAGTATCGGTATTGCCTGTAAATAAAATTTCGGCACCTATCAAAGGAAATGCAGGTGTTTATGTAGTATTGCCTACCAATGCTCAGGTAAATCCGGCTCCTTTCGATGTTAAAATGCAAATTATGCAGCTCAATGCTCGTTCAAGTTATTCGTTGCCTTATATGGTTGCACAGAACTTACGCGAAAAATCAAACATGGTTGATAACCGTTTGAATTTCTATTAAAAATAAAATTCTTCTATAAAAAGAAAACGGAATGAAAATGTTCATTCCGTTTTCTTTTTATAGATAGAGAATACATCTTTGCTGAATAATCCACTTGTTAAAAAAGAAAATGGGTAGGAGTGTAGAAAAAAATCAGCATCGATAAAAAGAACAGACAAAGTAAAAATGACAAAAATAGCATTAATCGGCAAAACGGTCGATGAATTAAAAGCAGTGGCAACTGAACTGAACATGCCATCGTTCACTGGAAAGCAAATTGCCGACTGGCTTTACAAAAAACGTATATTCAGCATCGACGAGATGAGCAATATTTCTGTCGGCAATCGTCAAAAGCTGAATGAATTGTACGAGGTAGGACGAACGTTGCCTTCGCACACTGCCGAATCGGTGGATGGTACCAAGAAATACCTTTTCAAAACAGTCGACAACAATTTTATCGAAAGCGTTTATATCCCCGAAGACGATAGGAATACGCTATGCGTTTCGTCGCAGGTGGGTTGCAAAATGAATTGTCTGTTTTGCATGACCGGAAAACAAGGATTTGGAGCGCATCTCACCGCTGCCGAAATACTCAGCCAGATACTTTCCATTCCCGAAGCTGAAAAGTTGACCAATCTCGTATTTATGGGCATGGGCGAGCCGTTGGACAATTTGCCCAACCTGCTCCGTGCGCTCGAAATACTAACGGCAGACTACGGTTATGGCTGGAGTCCGCGTCGTATCACGGTATCCACTATTGGCGTGATTCCGAAAATGAAAATTTTCCTCGAAACCACCAATTGTCATTTGGCGGTAAGCCTACACTCTCCGTTTGCCGAAGAAAGGCTGAAACTAATGCCGATTCAGAAAGCTTATCCGGCCGAAGAAATACTGAAAGAGCTGCGCAAACATGATTTCAGTCATCAGCGTAGGGTTTCTTTTGAGTACATAATGTTCGATGGCTTGAACGATAGCTTACGTCATGCAGTGGAAATGGTGCGCATACTGAAAGGTATTGACTGTCGGGTAAACCTGATCCGCTTCCATGCCATTCCCGGCGCAGACCTCAAAACTTCGAACGAAGAAAAAATGATTTTCTTCCGCGACTACCTTACTAACAACGGTATCACCACTACCATACGCAAATCGCGCGGTGAAGATATTTTTGCCGCCTGTGGCATGTTGTCGACAATGGAAAAGCAAAAAAGTAAAGTGGAATAAAACGCTAAGTCCCTGATTCACACTGTATTCGGGACTTTTGTTTTTTATTCTTGTAAATGAATGTTGTCGTGTTCCGCATTGTTATTCTCAATCAACTCCTCATCCTCTGCCTTCTTCTCGTTCAGCACAAACCGCTTGTAATACGAAATGATCAGTGTTGTCAAAGGTAGCGCTATAATCAGTCCGATCATGCCCATCAACGAACCCCAAACGGATAAGGAAAGCAGAATTACAGCCGGATTTAGTCCGGTTACTTTGCCCATAATTTTTGGTACCAAAAACATATCTTCGATCACCTGGATAAGCAGAAATATGGCCACAAGCCAAAACATAACAGAGAGGAAGCTTTGTCCGGTTTCAACTGATTGTAGAAAGGCTAAAAAAGTACCCGGAATAATAGCTATTGTTTTTAAGTAAGGTACCAGGTTCAGAACCCCAAGTAAAAGTCCCATTACTATGGCAAGTGGCAGACCCGCAATGCTGAAACCTATACAAAACAAAACAGAAACTATGATGGCAACCAGCGCCTGTCCGCGGAAGTAACGATTCATTCCTTGTTCCATGTCCTGAATGATTTCAGTAATCAAACCACGATATTTTCCGGGAATTATATCAAACATTCCTTTTGTTACCTTTTCGTAATCAATCAGTATAAAAATTAGATACAGAAAAACAATTACCATGGCCATTGTACCAATGATTACACTGATAGAGCCGTTTAATATATTCCATAGCTGAGGAGCTACTTTTTTAATGACAGCCATTAGGTTTTCGTCCTTCAAAACCGATTGCAGGTCGAGCTGCGATAGATACACACGAATTTCGTTTTGCCATGCGATCGGAACAATTGTATCCACAGTGATTCCCTGAGTATATAAACCAATGATGTCGATAAGCTTTTGTACTTCGTTGCTTATCATTGGAACTAAAACCATAAGAATGCCTGTAATGACACTCAGAAACAATACCAGTGTACAAACAATGGATAGAATTCTGTTTTTAAGTTTCAGTTTATATTGGAAAAACCGAACAAAAGGATGTAGCAAATAAGCCATCAGCCACGCTATAAAAAATGGAAGCAAAACGCTGCTTAATCTTTTTACCAACAAAAAGAGGATGATTAGTACAGCCGAACCGATGAGGATACGCACTACCCGATCGAAAGTATAAGGTCTTGTTGTTTCCATAAATATATTTTTTGTTTGAGATTTTGAATTCTTATGGGCTCTTTATCCTGTAACAAACGAATTTCTTTTCATCGAATCTTTCAAATCGTCAAATTTAAAATTTCGTGTTATTTAGCCTTTCGTTTTATTATAGCAGTCGCGGCAAATAGGTTCATATTCTGTCATTTCGCCCAGCAAAACCCTTTTGTCACTTTCCACGAGGCGATGCGAAACATAAGCCAATGCACCACAACGCACGCAAATGGCATGCACTTTATATACATCTTCGGCCACGGCACACAATGCCGGCATTGGGCCGAAAGGAACTCCCCGGAAATCCATATCGAGTCCGGCTACGATAATTCTTATGCCCTGATTGGCCAACTGGCTGCAAACATCTACCAAACCTTCGTCGAAAAACTGAGCCTCGTCTATCCCGATCACATCCACATCGCCCGACATCAACAAAATACTTCCCGATGACTCAACAGGTGTGGAACGAATAGAAGTGCGGTCGTGCGACACCACTTCATCTTCGGAATAACGGGTATCAATTTTTGGTTTAAATATCTCCACCCTTTGTTTTGCAAATTTGGCGCGCTTCAGTCTGCGGATGAGTTCTTCGGTTTTGCCTGAAAACATGGAGCCACAAATCACTTCTATGCTTCCACGTTTTTGTTGAATCGGGTGGTTTTGTTCTGAATAAATCATGGTACTTTATTGAAATTTAGTCTATTTTTTCTATATTTAATGTGTCTAAAATTGTAACTTTACAGCCAAAATTACAAATTCATAGGGCAAAGTTAAATAAAAATACAACTTTCAATGTTGTTTTCATGAAAAAAAGATATGAACAGAAAATTATTAGTCACACTCCTGAGCAAAAATATTGAAGAATTAAATGTAATAACGGATGGTTTCATGGAAATGAGCAATTATCCGGCAGCAATTATTTATCTGGCGAAACGTAAAACTGAGGATATTCAGCTGATAATAGACCAGTTGGCTGCAATCAAAGATGAATCTCAGCATGAGGAAGATGCTGTTCAGCTTTCTGATATTGAAAGCGGTACGAAAGCTGATCATCACGAAAATGCAGGTGTTGAAACAGAAACTGATCTACCTGCATCGAATTATGTAGTCGAAGAAATAACAGAGCTTACAATGCAGGAAGAAACAACATGCGTTGAAACTGAAGAACAAATTGTGTCGACAACGGAAGAAGTGACAGTTTCGGTAACAGAAAACGACACAGAACTTGTTATAGAAACCAATGAGTCGAAACAACTTACAGAGCTTAGTTTTGATCATGAAATAAGAATTACTACAGAAGAGACCAAAAAGACAACAATTGCGGATAAAATCATCAACCCTACGGTGTCGCGCAATGAAACACTTTTCAAAACCGATAATTCCCTGAGTGCCTCGATTGCCAACAAAAAAATAGCCGACATTAAGCAAGCCATCAGCATAGGCGATCGTTTCAGGTTTCAGCGCGAATTGTTCAAAGGAAATGGCGAAGAAATGAATAAAACGCTGAATTACATCAATCAGTTGGCCACCATGGATGAGGCTACTTCTTTTTTGAAATCGAAATACGGATGGGCAGCTGATAATGAAACTGCTGATGATTTTTATCAAATATTAAAGAGAAAATTTTTGTAAAATTGTAATGTGCTTTCTATGCTTTTTTAGGTTGGATCGTAAAACTATAGCATTGCTTTTGTTTCGGTTCCAGGGTGAATAAAAAATGAAAGATAAACTTAATATTTAACGAATGAAGTTATTTGTAGTACCCACTCCCGTTGGAAATCTTGAAGATATGACATTTAGAGCCATTAGAGTTCTGAAAGAAGCTGATTTAATATTGGCCGAAGATACGCGGACAAGTGGGTTTTTGATGAAGCATTTTGGTATTGAAACGCCTATGCATTCGCATCACAAGTTCAACGAACACAAAACTGTGGATTCGGTGGTACAAAGGATAAAAAGCGGACAGGTAGTGGCGCTGATATCGGATGCGGGTACACCAGCTATTTCCGATCCCGGTTTCCTGATTGTAAGGCAATGTGTTGAAAACGATATTGATGTGGAATGTTTGCCGGGCGCTACAGCTTTTGTACCTGCCCTGGTAGCATCGGGTTTACCTAACGACAGGTTTTGTTTCGAAGGGTTTCTGCCGCAGAAAAAAGGCAGGCAAACAAAAATCAATAATCTGAAAACTGAAACACGCACCATGATTTTCTACGAATCGCCATTTCGGCTTGTGAAAACTATTTCGCAGCTGGCCGAAGCCTTTGGAGCGGATCGAAAAGCGTCAGTTTCGCGCGAAATTTCTAAATTATTCGAAGAAACCAAACGTGGAACTTTAGCTGAATTATTAGTTTGGTTTAATGAACATCCTCCCAAAGGAGAAATTGTCATAATTGTTGCAGGATTAGAATAATAACACTAACTTTGCAGCAAAAATCAAGGTGGAAAATATAGAAAACAAAGCCCTGCTTTTCGGTATAAAGTTATTCAAATAATAAACATAAAGTTCGGTATGAAATTTAGTTTTTCTGTTATCGTTTTTTCAATACTTTTGCTTTCTTCATGCGGATATAAATCCTCCGACTATAAGGCTTTACAGGCTCAGAACGACTCGCTTATGCGGGCCAAACATGAGATGCAGGAAGAAGTTGATGGCTATTTTTCGGCCATGAATCAGATTGAGCAGAACATTGAAAAAATTAAAGAAACGCAGGGAATTCTTTCAAATCAACCGGTAGGCGAGGAGCTGGACTCGGATGCCCGCATGAAAATTAATGACGATTTGGTTTATCTGAATGAGTTGCTGCAGGCCAACAAAGATGAATTGGCCACTTTGAAATCAAAAATAAAACGCAGTTCTTTCAAATCGGCCGAACTTGAGCGTAATCTTGCAAGGATTACAAAGGCGCTCGAGGAGCAAAGCGTGAAAGTAGCTCTGCTTCAAACTGAGTTGGCAGCCAAGGACTCATTGATCAACGAGCTGGGATCGACTGTAGAAAATTTAGGAAAAAACATTGAGTCATTAAGTTCGGATTTAAATCAGAAAGAAGCTAAAATATCCGAACAGGATGAAACGATTCATACAGCGTGGTATGTTTTCGGAACAAGAAAGGAACTTAAAGAACAGAATATAATAACTTCGGATGGGCTCTTTAGCTCCAAAAGAGTATTGCAGAGCGATTTTAATAAGAATTATTTCGTGCGCATTGATGCCCGCAAAACTAAATCGATTCCTCTGTATTCCACCCGGGCCAAAATACTTACTTCGCACCCAAAATCGTCCTATACGCTTGAAAAGGAGAATGATAATTTTGTGCTGCTCATTACAGATACAAAAGAGTTCTGGAGCATAAGTAAATATTTGGTGATAGAAGTGGATTGATACAAAACAAAACAATATAAATGATAATGCGTTTCCCCTCCGAAAAAGGAAACGCATTATTATTTACAGCCAAACCAAAAGCAAATATCAGGATGTACAAATATGTTTTTATAGATTTAGACGATACGATTTGGGATTTTCATGCCAA
>Ga0209373_10003415_pt1 | contig 14724 bp, 20 predicted proteins | sample Higcelweek5metaG_FD_187173 | JGI IMG/M metagenome (GOLD analysis project Ga0209373, IMG submission 187173) | Freshwater pond sediment microbial communities from the University of Edinburgh, under environmental carbon perturbations - High... | ecosystem: Environmental > Aquatic > Freshwater >...
CCATCGCCGATGATACTACGGTTCTAATCGTGGGAAAGTAGGTCGCTGCCAGGACTTTATTTAAAGGCTCCATCGAAAGATGGAGCCTTTTCTTTGGCCCCTGGCCCGGGGCAGGGATATCCTGCATTGACTCGCAGAAGGGCCGAGAGTAAATAAAGGGATGGAGTGCCAACTGTTTTGAACACGACCAATTTCCCCCCTACCGAATTCGCGCCAGCCGCACGCGAACCCATGGATGTGGTGCGCAGCCAGTTTCGCTCCTTTGTCGGAACGCATTGCCGGGTCTTCTTCGACGCCTTGCCGAACATGCTCATGGCGCTCAATTGCAAACGCCAGGTGGTTTTTGCCAACAAGGCTTTCGTCTCATTTTTGGGACACAAGGAGTTGGAGGAGATCCTCGGGCTCAGGCCGGGCGAGGCGCTGGGTTGCGTCAACGCCAACGTGAGCCCGGGAGGTTGCGGCACGTCGCGCCATTGCCGCAGCTGCGGAACGGTGAGCGCGATCCTGTCGGCCGTGGGTGGTGCGGCTTTCAGCGATGATTGCAAGCTGTTGCGCCGCGCAAACACGCACATCGAGGGCCTTGACCTGCATGTTGATGCCACTCCGATCTTCATCGAAGACCAAAATTTCGTCGTCGTCGCCATCACTGATTTCACCCACGAATCCCGTCGACGCAACATGGAGCGCATCTTCTTCCATGACGTGCTGAATCTGGCCGGCGGCATCAGCGGCTTGGCGGAGATGCTCGGAGAGATGGTCCCCGAACCGATCAAGGACGAGTTCTCCATTCTGCGCTCAGCCACAGACAGCCTCATGGATGAGATTCTGGCCCAGCGCGACATCAACGCGGCTGAAAACAACGACCTCAAGGTCTCTGTCAACCACATCGAGACCGAGGACATTCTGCGCACGCTTCGTGGCCTCTATGCGCACGCTCCCGTGGCCCAGAGCCGCATCATTGCCTTGGACCCGGAAAGCTGCAGTGTCGAGATCACCACGGACGTGCGCCTGGTTCAGCGCGTTCTGGGCAACATGCTCAAGAACGCCTTGGAGGCGCTTCCCCTTGGCGGCACGGCGCTCCTTTCGTGCCGGGAAGAGCTCGACCAGGTCGTCTTCTCCGTGCACAACCCGGGCTGCATTCCCCAGTCGCTGCAGGACAACATCTTTCGGCGCTCCTTCAGCACCAAAGGGTCGGGGCGCGGCATGGGAACGTACAGCATGCTTCTGCTTGCAGAGCGCTATCTGGACGGCCAGGTGGGCTTCCGCTCCACTGAGGCCGAGGGAACCGTGTTTTTTCTGCGCATTCCAAAACAATCCTTAGCCAGGCTTGAGCTTACGGCGTCCACCTCAAGCTAACCACTTCACTGCCCATTGAGGAGTCTTTCATCATGCTTGATCCCGCTTCCGCGACCTTGTTCAGCGGTGGAGCCATGGGCTCCGAGTCGGCCTTTGGCGCGGCTGCCGAATCCTACGGCATGCAGGAAGTCACCTTCACCTATGCCGGAAATGAACCAGAGCGAAACCGTGGCCTGCGCGTGCTTTCCGCAGAGGACCTGTCCCTGCGCGACGTCAGCGTGCAGTATGTCTCCCGGCTCATGGGCCGCGATTATCCCAGCCACACGGACGAGCTTATCTTCCGCAGCCTGCTGCAGAGCATCTGCTGGCAGGTGGCCTCGGGCAAGGAAATCTTCGTTGTCGGGGAGATTTTGGCCGATGGCACGGTCAAGGGCGGCACGGGCTGGGGAGCGGAGTTCGCCAAGATCTGCAACAAGCCGCTTTTTGTGTTCGATCAGGCCCAGGGCGATTGGTTTCGCTGGGACCAGACCCGCTGGGTTCCCGCGCGCGGCGTGACGGTCACCCGCGAGGCCTTCACCGGCACGGGCACCCGCGCCCTCAATGACGCGGGCAGGCTGGCCATCACCCAGCTCTTTGAGCGCAGCTTCCGGCGCTAGGCCCCGTTCACAAGCCGACCGCGCAGCCGCAGCCCCTCCACCAGTCCAAAGGCCCCGGTGAGCATCATGTCTCCGCCGGGCGCCGGGAACTCCACACCAAAGCCGTCCAGCAGGCCCCGGCGCGGGCCGAGCACCAGCGTGGGCGCGAAGCCCTTGGCGGCCTCGGGCAGCTCCAGGCGCATGGCCCCATGCCCCCGGTCGTCGAAGATCTCCTCAAACGCCAGTTCGCCCTTGCGGAAACGCTCCAGCTGCGACCACAGCCGGTCCTTGTCGAGCAGGCCGGTGTGGTGCTCGTACACGCCCCAAATGCGTCCCTGGAACACGAGGAAGGCCACGGTGTGGCTGTTGCCGATGTTCACCAGCGTCAACCCGCGCGCCTCGGCCCGTTGACGGATGGACGGCTCGAAAAGCCCGCCAAGCACTGCCGCCGCTCCGGTATCGGCCACAGGCCCACCGCCGATGGAGCGCTGCAGGTCGGCCAGGCGGGTGAACTCCGGCGGCACGACGTCAAAGAGCAGGCTCTCGGGCCGCCCCTGGGCCTCGTTGAGCAGCCGTTCCCAAAGGATGAAGCGGCCGCGCCGGTTGCTTTGACCGGGGTGGAAGCCGTGGTCCTGGACGCAGGCCGTGACCATGGCGGGCTGCGGCAGGCCGAGGCTGGCCAGGGCCGTGCGCCAGAAGTCCGGGTCGTAGTCCGCGCAGAAGAGGGCCACGGCCCCCTCCGGGCATTCCGGCGTGATGACGTAGCCCTGGCCGCGCAGGGCGCCCAGGTCGTCGGCCAGGGAATAGGCGGCGGACTCCGTGCAGGAAACCGGCAGCTTGGCCGCCAGGTGCGCGCGCACAGCACCCCCGAAGCCGCCGCCCATGTTGTGGCCGTAGAGGTGCAGGGCGCGGCCGCTGGCCGTCAGCTCGCGAATGCGCTCGGCCAGGACGCGCGACGGGGCGGGCAGCACCAGCTTGGGGCAGTTCTCCACCTCGCGGTCCGGGAAATACAGCAGGACATCCTGGGTGCCGGAGCCGATGTCGAGGCACAGGACGGGTGTAGGAATCAGAGCATTGTCGGGCATTTGCTGGAACTCGCTAGTGGATGCGCTCGCCGTCGGGCGCATAGGCGTCCGGGGCCAGCAGGGTGATGGAGCCGTCCTGGGTGCCCGCGCCGAGCACCAGAACCTCGGAGCGGAAACCCGCGATCTTGCGCGGCGGGAAGTTCACCACAGCCACAACCTGCCTGCCGACGAGATCCTCTGGCTGGTAGAGTTGGGTGATCTGCGCGCTGGACTGGCGCACGCCAAGCTGGCCGAAGTCGATCCAGAGCTTGTAGGCCGGCTTCCTGGCCTCGCGGAAGGCCTCCGCGCGCAGCACGGTGCCCACGCGGATGTCGATGCGGAAGAAGTCGTCCACGGACACGTTGTCCGGGGCCTGCGGCAGTTCCATATATCCCCCGTGATGACAGGCGGTTTAGCGCATGGTACACGGACCAAGGCCGGGCAGGCAAGCCTTGGCCGGGAGCGCGCATGAGTTTTCTGATCCTGCTGGCCGCCCTTGTGTTGGGCGTACCCTTGTTGTCCTACGCGTTGTTCCTGCGCGAGAACGCCCGGGCCGGGCTCTTGCCGCGTGTGCGGGAGCTCTGCGGCGGGCGGCTGTTCGCACCGCTTGCGCGGGCGGTCTTCAATTCCGCCTGGAGCATCGCCCTGGTCATCGTGGCCTACCCCCTGGGCTGGCTGCCGCAGCGCTGTCCGCAAAGGTCCGGCCCTGGCGGCCTGCCTCCGGTGATCCTGATCCACGGCCTGTACCACAACGCCTCGGCCTGGTTCCTGTTCCGGCGGCGCCTCAGGCAGGCCGGGTTTAAGGATGTGCGCACCTACGCCTATGCGAGCTTCTTTCGTTCCTTTGAGTCCATCGTGGCGGGGCTTGCGCTCGCGGTCCAGGATGCGGCGAAAGCCTCGCCAACGGGCACGGTGTTGCTGGTGGGGCACAGCCTGGGCGGCATCGTCGTGCGCACGGCCGTTGCGAACGAGGCGCTGCGCGGACGGATTGCCGGGATCGTGACCCTGGGCACGCCGCATCAGGGCAGCAACCTGGCCGGGCTTTTGGCCGTGGGGCGGCTGGGCAGGGGCCTCAGGGCCAATGGCGAGGTGCTGGCGTGCGTGCGCGGGTTGCCCATGTGCCCTGGTCCGGCCCTGAGTCTGTATTCGCCCGTGGACAGCATGGTGCTGCCCCTTTCCGGGCTGCTTCTCGATGAGCGCGAACAGGGCGCGGGCTGGACGGAGGAATGCGTCCATGCCCTGAGCCATGTGGGAATGCTTTACGACCGCCGCGTTGCCGAAAGGAGCGTGGAGTTTCTGCTGCGGGGTGCTAGCCGCCCAGCATCTCCAGAAGCTTGGCCTTGAGGGCCTCGGGCTTGAAGGGCTTGGTCAGAAACGACGTGACCCCGCTTCTGGAGGCCATGTCGCGCTGGGAACTCTCGGATTCGGTGGTGACCATGAGGATGGGCACGTCCTCGTAGCCCAGGGACGCGCGCAGCTTGCCCACCAGCTCCATGCCATCCATGACGGGCATGTTCATGTCCGTGATGACCACGTCCGCAAATTCCCCGGCCTCCACAAAGGCGTACGCCTCCTGGCCGTTTGCGGCCATGAGCGGCTCAAAGCCCAGGTCGGTCAGGATGTTGCGGTAGAGCGCCAGCATGGACTTGGAGTCGTCTGCGGCCAGGGCCTTGCGCGTGGCCGTCTTGGGTTTGGGCAGGGTGAGCATGTCGGCCCTGGAGCGGTCCGTGCCGATCTGGTCCAGGCGGGCGGAAAAGTCTGTCAGGATCTCGGCGTCCTGGGATTTCCGCAGCTCGACCAGCAGGGCCGCGCCGACGGTCTCGTTCTTGTAGAGCTCCTCGAACAGGCGCAGGGCGCGCGAGGCGATGACCGCATGGGCGATGCGCGTGCTGCGCTCGTCGCCCGTGGCGATGCGCTCGGAGATGGTCTTGAGGATGCCGGGCGCGGCATGGCGCTCCAGCCCGGTGACCACGGCCATGAGGATGAGCTCGTCGGTCTCCATGAGGCCGTCCACCAGGCAGACCAGGCCCTTCAGGGTGCCGATGCGGCCCAGGGCCTCAAAGGCGGCGTAGCGCACGTTGGATTCGGTGAAGAAGCCCTTGTCAAAGCCCTGGACCAGGCCGTCCGCGCCCTTGCGCGAGGCGATGAAGCCGACGATGTTGCAGGCCAGGATGCGCTGATCCACGTCCCCCTGCCCGTACAGCGGCTCCAGATGCTGAATGGCGGGCTCGCCAAGGCGCACCAGGGCGTCGGTGATGATGCGCCGGGCCGTGGGGTTCTTGTGGTGCACGTTGGCTGCGAGAAAAGCGATGCTCTCCGGGGTGCCCATGGCGGCCAGGGCGTCGATGGCCTTCCAGGTGGTGATGTCGCACTGTTCGTACGAGCGGTCGGCGTCGGTGGCTTCGACAGCGGCCTTGAGGAAAATTATGGCCTGGGTGTCGGCATAGGCGCCGGCCATCTCCATGGCCAGGGCGGCCAGCATGGGGTCGTCGTGCCCCAGGAAGGCGCGGAAGATCCTGGCCCCGTCCGCAGGGTGGATCTTGGCCAAGGCGGCCAGTATCTCGGTCAGGCGATCCAGGTCGGTTTCGGTCTCGGCCATGTCGGCCAGGGGTTCGGCGGCGTCCGGAAAGGCGTATTCGCCCGCGGCGCGGATGCACAGGGTGCGGAAGGCCGGGTTCTGGCTGTTCAGGCCCTGGATGACGGCGTCCTCGTTGGCTCCAAGCACGGCGTTCAAGGCGTTGACGACCATATAGTCCACGCCGGTGTCGCCGGTGGGCTTCTCAAAGAGAAACAGCAGACCCGGCAGGTGGGCCGAATCACTGCTGCCGGAGATCTCGTTCAGGATGGTGACCTGTTCGAGGAAATCCTTTTCATGGAACCCGTCAAGCTTGCTCATCTCCCCCCCATAAGGCTTGATTCAGGTGCTGCGGCTACATCGCTACAAGCTATTCGAAGCAGAACTCGATGGTGAAACCGCCCGCATCCGTTTCAAAGGGGATGGCCATGATCGGGGACTTGGACATGTGTGAAATGCTGTGGTTGTCGCCCATGATGACCGTGGGGGTGGAGCCCTGGAACACCAGGCCCTTCTCGGAAAGCCCGGCGCGCGCCTGCCCGGAGACCATGTTGGTGATCTCGCCCACGGCATCCTTGACGTCGGAGATGATGTCCTGAATGTCGTCGCCCAGCATGTTTTTGACCATGGCCACGGCGCAGGCCTTGCTGAAGGAAATGGAGACGCTGCCGCGCTTGCCTTCCCCGGTGAGGCCCACAAGCCCGGTCACGTCGCCGGTGGCGATGGAGTTCTTCTTCACAAAGGGTCTGCCGGGCCGGGGGGTGATGAAGGCCATGGTGCCGATGACATCCATCGCTGCCTTGATGAAGGGCTTTGCCAATTCCACGTCCATGCGGAGTTTCTCCTTGAGCGTAATCACGGCCAGGCGGCAACTGTTGGAAAAGCCTGGCGCATGTCGGGTTCAAATCAGGGTCTGGCAAGGTTTTGCAAGATACCAAGAGCGTACATTTTTTCCCTACGTTCTTCCCGTTGGCGGGTCAAGAACTTTGGAAAAGAAGTCAGGTTGATGGGCCTTCGCCTGCCGCCAGGGGCAAGGCGCTCAGCCGAAGAGCAGTGTCAAAAGCACCACCACAACCAGCGAGGGCAGCAGGTTGGAGAGGTTGATGCGCTTGATGTCGAGCAGGGTCAGGCCGATGCCCATGATGAGCAGGCCTCCGGTGGCCGTGAGCTGGCTTATCACAAGCGGTGAGAAGTGGTTCTGGAACATGGCCGCGAACACCGTCAGGCCGCCCTGGTACAGCAGCACCGGGATGAAGGAGAAGAGCACCCCGGAGCCGAAGGTGGCGGCCAGGGCGACGGAAGCGAAGCCATCCAGGATGCTTTTGGTGTAGAGCACCGTGGCGTCTCCCCGGATGCCCTCGTCAAAGGAGCCCACGATGGCCATGGCCCCGATGCAGAAGATGAGCGAGGCGGTGATGAGGCCCTCGGTGAAGTCCGGGTTGGCGGAGTGCAGGGTGGCCTTGGCGCGGTCGCCCAGGTTCTCGAACATCCGGTCCAGGCGCAGGGTCTCGCCCAAAAGACCGCCCAGCAGGATGCTGAACACCAGGATCAGCGGGTTTTTGCCGATGAGCGCCATCTGCAGGCCGATCAAGAGCACGCAAAGGCCTAGCCCCTGGAACACGATGCGCCGGAAGCGCTCGGCAAAGCGGCCGTGCAGGGCCATGCCGACGCTGCTGCCGAGGATGATTGCGGCGGCGTTGACGAGCGCGCCAGTGGGCAGGACCATTATCGTTTCCTCTCCCTTGAGTTTGCAGAAGCGCGAGGGCTAGCATGGCGGCCTTGGACTGGCAAGCCCTGCGTCTTGACACCGGGGGGCGGTTCTCCTATGAATTCCAGTCTCGTGCCGGGATGGCGGAATTGGTAGACGCAGTGGACTCAAAATCCACCGGTCGCAAGGCCTTGGGGGTTCGATTCCCCCTCCCGGTACCAACCAAGAATTCTATAGAGTCCAAGACGGTCCAGGAAGCCTAGAGCTTCAACGATTAACCCCGGATGTGATGTCCGGGGTTGTCTTTTGTTGTGCGTTGACATCCGGACAACTTCCCGGACAACTGTCGGTGCCGCTTCTTTGCTTTTCGTGTGATTACTGTCTGTTGGCCTCGCTATTCTGCACCCCCTCCCCCACAAATATCAAGGCTTCGCAGGCGTACAGATGGTACGGTGCGAAGCCTTGGTATTTGTCCTATGCCAATGTTGCCCGGAACAACGTCACCCCAGGGCCAGTCTCAAGGATTGCCTGGGCCGAAGAAGCCCGGCAGGCCACCCGATTGCCTAGCTTCGGTCATTACTCCTGCGGGGATCACTCCTGCGTTCGTCACCTTGGCTGTCGCGCTGGTTCGTATCCTTGCGGTTGTCGTCACGCCGGTTGTTGTCCATGTGATTGTCATTACGCCGATTGCTGTCCTTGTTGTCCGGTTCCCAGCGTCCCGGCGTCCAGCGGTCCGGGCCGTCGTGGTTGTTCTGGCCCTGGCGCTCCCAGCGGCCTTCCTGCCAGTGGTGGCCGGTCCGGTCCGGTCCGCGCCGGTCCCGGTATCCTTCATCATGCTGGGGGGACTGCCCCATGCTCAGTTCGAAACTGCCATCAAACTGCGCCAAGGCGGGCGTTGCCAGGGCGCCTACGCACAGCAATGTTGAGAAGAGTGTCTTGAGGGCGATACGCTTCATGGCGTGTCTCCTTGCCGTGCCCGGACCATCGGTCCGGGCACGGGTGGTGGTGGGCTGGTGAATGACTTCTCAGGTGCGATCAATTGCCCCGGCCATGGCCGCCACGGGAGTCGTCACCCCTGCCATTGCCTCTGTTGTCGTCCCTGCCATTGTCTCGGCCATCGTTTCGGCCATTGCCCCGGCCGGGCTTCCCTTTCTTGCCCTTGTACTGCTTCTGATCTTTTTCCCAACGGCCGGGCTCGAAGTGGTGCATCTGGCCCCGGTCCTCCCAGTTCGCCTGCCTCCAGTGCTGGCCCGGACGGGAGCGCTCCATGTGCCCTTCGTTCCACTGGTGGCGGCCGCCGTCCCAGAACCAGTAGCCGGGGAGCCAGAAGTATCCGTGGGGCGCGATGCGGACTTCCTCGTAGCGCGGCGGCGGGGGCGAGCGGCCGATGTCGATGCTGATGCTCATCTGGGCCAGGGCGGGCGTTGCCATAACGCCCAGACACAAGACGGCTGCGAAAATGGTTTTGAGGGCTTTGCGGTTCATTGTCTGCTCCCTGCGGGCTCGGAACGTCGTCCGGAGCGCTGGTTGTGGTGGGGTGGGCAGGTGTAGTGAAGGATGGTTCTGGCCGTAATCCAGTCACCTGGAGACGTGGGCGGGTTCACTGCCTCCGGCAGACTGGTGTGCAGCCTGCCGGAGCAGCGTGCGGCGGGGTTGGGATTGACCAAACCCTTGCCGTGTACTTTATGCTTTACTTCTTCTTTTCCTTGGAGTCGCCGTAGAGGCCGCCGCCAACGGCGCCCAGGGCGCCGCCCAACAGGGCGCCGGTGACCAGGCTGCCGCCGGTGAGCAGGCCAAAACCCGCGCCCACGCCAGCGCCGATTGCGCCGCCGGACACCGCGCCCTGCTGGGTGCGGCTCATGTTTGTGCAGCCAGCGAAACCAAGGCCGAGAAACGCCACGATCATAAACGGTGCGAGAATTTTCTTCATGCTTGACTCCTTAGTCCTTCAGGTTCGGCTTGATCATGTTCTGCCAGATGACCTTCAGAACATTCTCATTGAGATTGCCGGGGTTGTTGACATAGTAGCTGTCCACAGCCTTCTCCACGTCGGCCCAGGTCTGGTCCTTGAAGACCTCCACCCAGCCGGAAACGAACCTGGAGGGCTGCTCGTCATGTTTCGTGCGGATGTGGTACTCGAGCACCGTGGCGCTGCCCACGCCATACAGGAAGGCGCGCTTTTCAGCCGAGGAGGAGTCCAGCCAGATCTTGCCGTCCAGTTCGGGCGAGATCTGCGTGGACTGGGTTCTGCCCGGGCTGGCGGCGAAGAAGAGCAGCCCTACGACCAGCATCAGAGCCATTATGTTGAACTTTTTCATGATTCTCTCCAATATTGGGGTTGGCTGGGTGATGCAGCCGTGACGGCGGGCGGCGTTGAATCCCGCCGCCCTGTCACGGAGTACGCGTTCAAGCCTTGGCTATTTGACCCGCATGTCCTGATTGACCGCCTTCACGCCATTGACCTTGCGCGCGACCTCCACGGCCTTGTTGATGTTGGCCTGGGAGCTGACGAATCCGCTCAGCTGGACCACGCCCTTGAAGGTCTCGACGTTGATCTCGCCGGATTTCAGGGAGTCCTCATTGAAGATCATGGCCTTGACCTTGGTGGTGATGACGCTGTCGTCAACGTATTCGCCGGTTCCCTCGTGCTTGGCCGTGGAGGCGCAGCCCAGGGAAAGAGCCATCAGGGCGGTCAGGATAAAGGCGATAATGCGATTGCGTTTCTTCATGATGAAATTCTCCGAAGGTGTGACGAGGCCAAGCCGACCGCTCTGTTCATCGCTTCCAAAAAGAGGGGGAGCTTGCGCTTCGTGGTTTGTTGTACGAGGTGTTCACGCGCCATGCCTGGCCTTCCGTCAGGCTCCAAGGAACAGAGAGGGAAATCCGTTTCGTTATATTCTGCCCAGCAGAAACAGGATCAGCACCACCACGAGCACCACTCCCAGGACGCCGCTCGGCCTGTAGCCCCAGGCCCGGCTGTGCGGCCAGGTCGGGATGACGCCCAGGATCATCAGGATGATCAGCAGCAAAAGTATTGATCCAAGCGACATGTGCTTCTCCAGGTGGTCGGTTGTGTCGGGAAGAACCCCAGGGGGCTTCTGCGGAACGCTGTCCCGTCTGCTGCAACGCACTGGCTGCGGTGGCACACGGGGCCGGGCGAGAAGTGCTAAAGCCGTCTGCCGCGAATAAGCCGGAGCAGGATCATGACAATCGCCACGATCAAGAGGACGTGAATGAAGCCGCCCATGGTATAGGATGAAACCAGGCCGAGCGCCCAAAGGACAAGAAAGACTATTGCAATGATTTCGAGCATGCTGCTGTCTCCAAATGCTGTATGAGGGGGAATCCTCATGATGCAAGGAGTACCCTGGCAGCCGAAATGCGTCTGTGCGATAGTGCACGTAAGGAATTTTCTTTTGATTCTTTTCGAATGCGGAGACAGGGCGCAAAATATTCGCTTGCGTGCGTATGTGCGCTAGCGTACGGATGGCAAGATACCTGGGAAAGGCCATGCCGAATTCAGAGTCATACGAAGGAGGCCCGCATGCAAGAAACGCAAATGCCTCGACAAAACTACCTCCTTGCCGCCTTGCCAGTGGAGGTACAGGAACGCCTGTTCCCTGACCTCAAGCTGGTGGAGATGCCTCTGGGCAAGGTCTTGTATGAGTCTGGGGATACCGTCTCCCACATCTATTTCCCTACGGATTCCATTGTGTCGCTGCTCTACGTGATGGAGGACGGCGCCTCGGCTGAAATTTCCGTGGTGGGCAACGAGGGCTTCATCGGCGTGTCCCTGTTCATGGGCGGCGGGAGCACCACGAGCCGGAGCGTTGTCCAGAGCGCAGGCTGGGCATTCAAATTGCCGGGCCAGAGGTTCATGGACGAGTGCAACCGCCACTCCCAGCTGACGGTGCTGATGCTGCATTACCTGCAGTCCATGATCACGCAGATGGCCCAGACAGCGGTGTGCAACCGCCACCACTCCATTGACCAGCAGCTCTGCCGCTGGCTTCTGCTTTCGCTGGACCGTCTTCCTGGCAACCAGTTGATCATGACCCAGGAGCTCATCGCCAACATGCTCGGCGTGCGCCGCGAAGGCGTCACCGAGGCCGCAGGCAAGCTGCAAAACCTCGGGGTCATCGAATACAGCCGCGGGCACATCACGGTGCTGGACCGGCCCAAGCTGGAGGCGCTGTGCTGCGAGTGCTACGCCGTGGTCAAGAAGGAAACCGACCGCCTGCTCCCCTACCTCCCGCCGCACAATGGCAAATGAGGGACACGTGCGGCGCGTGCGGCAAAAGACGGTCGCTGCCAGCCGCTGGATGACGCCTGCGGAGTGATGCCCGCTGGATGACGCCCACTGAATGACGCAGGGGCTGCGAAACCATGTGGTTCCGCAGCCCCTTTTCGCTTCAATCCTGTCCGGTCTACTTGGTGGAGATCTCCACGCGGCGGTTCAGGTGACGGCCCTCGGCGGTCTTGTTGTCGAACTTGGGCTCAAGCTTGCCCTTGCCCTCGGTGCTGAGCTTGCCCTGGAAGCCCTTCTCCATGAGCCACTTGGTCACGGAATTGGCGCGGCGCTCGGAGAGCTTCTGGTTGTATTCCACGGAACCGACGCTGTCCGTGTGGCCGGTGATGATGAACTGCTCACAGCTGGAGTTCTTGAGCACGCTCAGGGCCTGCTCCAGGGCGGGAACCATGTCCGGGACGATCATGTACTTGTCGAAGGCGAAGTTCATGTTGCCCAGGGTGATGGTCTCGCAGGTGCCAGCGGCGGCAACCGGGGCCGGGGTCATGGCGCGGGGGGCGGCGGCCTGTTCGGGCACCGTCTCGTAGAACACGTCACGCACGAACTGGTTCATGCCGGCGGCGCTGGTCATGACCATGGGGTCGCCCGCGACGCTGCAACCCTTCAGGGCGCGGATCTGCGCAACGACTTCCTTGCCGTGGTCCTTGTCGGCATAGCTGACGATGTGGATGCACAGGTTCGGGTACTTGGCGTACAGGGCCTGGGCCTCGGCCACGGGATCGTTGCCGTAGTTGGAGTTGCCGTCGGTGAAGAGGATGAGCGCGGTACGGCCCTTCATGGTGGCCAGCACCGGGTCGATCTTGTCCAGGCCAAAGCCCATGGGGGTATTGCGGCCGTAGATTTCGTACTTGGTGTCGATGGCGTTCACGGCCGCGGCGACTGCGGGCCGGGTGTAGGTTCTGGGAGTCAGCTGGGTCTCAAAGGGGGCGAAGGTGTTCACGCCGCTCTGATAGCCAAGCTCGGGAATCACGGCGTTCATGCCGAGAGCGAGGCTCTTGGCCAGCACCAGTTTGTGGGCTTTGAACATCTCGTTGTCCTGAACCATGGAGCCGGAGTGGTCGAAGAAGAGGATGAAGTTGTCGACCTTGGGGCGCAGGGTCTCGGCCTGGGCCGCGAAGGCCATGCCGAACACCGCGAGGGCGGTCAAAATGACGATGGAGAGAAGACGCTTGCCTGTGTTCATAAACAAAGCTCCTTGAAATTACAGTGTGTGCAGACGCTGGCCACGTCGTGAGAGGATCTGCGGCCTGCGGGGTTTCAGTGGACACGTGTTCAAAGTGCGTGCGTCAAAGGGGGCTGCCACTGGCCTCGCCTTACACAGCAAGCCAGGTTGATCCTGCGCGTTTCGTCATCTTTTCAAATGGGCACCGCCCTGGCTGCCCATGGGCGGCATCGGCAGACGCACATCCGTCTCTGTGGAGATCCTGGCGTGCATGTCGATGAGGGTGTCGGCCTCCTTGATCTGCAGGGCGGCGATGTCCCTGACCGTGGTCTTGGCCTTGACCGTATCGGGCTGGAGCTTGAGCATGATGGCGTTCAGCTCCACCTGCTTGGCGCGGATGTCCTGGCGCAGGCTGAACAACCTTTCCGCGTAGTCGCCCTGGATCTTCCGTATCTGTTCCTGCTTCTCGCGTGGAAGAGCGGCGGTTGCCATGCCGCCGTCACTCATGGGGCCAGCCATGCCCAGGGGGGGAGGGCTGGGAGCGCTGGCGGAGCCTTGCACCATTTCCGCCGCCGCAAGGGACGCAGTCAAAAGGAGCGCTGCCGCTATGGTCAGGATGGTCGTTGCCTTCGATTTCATCGACGTTCTCCATGGGCTGTTGTTATTGCCTGTGCGCAAGGTCTTGCCCGATGCCGAAGAGGATGAGGAGACGGGAGCGTTTTTCAAACGACTTCTGCTCCGGAGTTCGCCCAGGCTCGCCATTGGCAATGCCTGACCCCGTGTTTTTCTTGTTGTCGCTGGCCTCAAAACCTGAGGTCCTTGGCCTGGACGCTCCGCACGCCGCGCACGTTCTGCGCAAGTTCTATGGCCAGGGCGCGTTCGGCGCCGCTCGTGAGCTTGCCGCTCAGGCTGACGACGCCCTTGTCGGTGTTGACGGTGATGTCGGCCCCGGACACGTTGCTGGAATACAGGAAGGTGGACTTCACCTTGGCGGTGATCCAGCTGTCGGCGAGGTCCTGCCTGGCCTCATGCGCAGAGGCCTTGGCGCTCTGAACGGCCGTCTGCTTCATGGGAACGACCGCCAATTGGTTGTCCACGGAGGCCACGCCTCGGGTGTTGATGGCCAGGCGTCCGGCGAGCTCCTTGCTTGATGCGCTGTCGGCCGTGCCGCGAAGCTGCACGCGGCCAAACTTCGTGTCGACCTTGGCGTTGAGGCCGTCCGTGTTCTTGCTCCAGGCCAGCTTTGACTTGATTGCCGTGGTGATGACGGCGTCATCCACCACCTCGCCATAGCTGCGGTCCGAAGACGGCTTGGGGGGCGTGTAGCCGGCCTGCACCACGATCTGGTTGTCCACTTCCTTGATGCCGCCCACGCCCAGGGCGATCTCCGTGGCCAGTTCTCTGCTGACGTCCTCGTCAACGGTGCCGGTGAGGGTGGCCTTGTTGTTCTGCACGGACACGCTCAGGTTGTTGGCGCGCAGGTAGGGGTTCAGGGCATAGGTCGTCCAGATCTGGGTCTCCTGCCGCGCAGAAGTAATTTCCTGGGACACGGTGCCTGCGGCGACGGCCACGCCGCTTGATGCGGCCATGGCCAGCACAAGGCCGGAGGCGAGGATCAGTTTGCGGAAATGCGAAGGCATGGTGTGGCTCCAACGGGTAAGAGATGTGTTGTGTGTTTGATTCGTTTCGTCGGGACAAAACGGTGTCGGGCCCAGGTCAGCCCTGGAGTTTTTCAAGGAAGACCTTGACCTGTCTGTGGGCCTCCACTCGCACGATGGCGTAGCGTTTCTGAATCAGGGCCATCAGCTTCCCCACCTGTCCTTCGCACTTCAGCAATTCGTCCTCGGTCAACCGGCTCCAGGTGCTCCTGGCGGTGAGGATGTGCTGCCTCCAACGGCCCACGGTCTCCTCGAAGGCGGGACGGCTTTTGTCCGCCGCCTCCTTGATGCGCAAGGCTGTCTTTGCCTGCGCGGCG
>Ga0209373_10003416_pt1 | contig 14708 bp, 12 predicted proteins | sample Higcelweek5metaG_FD_187173 | JGI IMG/M metagenome (GOLD analysis project Ga0209373, IMG submission 187173) | Freshwater pond sediment microbial communities from the University of Edinburgh, under environmental carbon perturbations - High... | ecosystem: Environmental > Aquatic > Freshwater >...
CATTTGAACTCCATGTTGAACGGCATAAAGCTTCGAGATTCCAACCCAAGTAGCAGCTAGTAGTCCAAGTAAAAACATCAGAGACCCAAGAACTCCGAAAAAGTGCATTGGCCGTTTACCAAACTTTGATATAAACATGACGGAAATAAGGTCGAGAGGACCGCGAACAAAACGTTCGAGGCCGAATTTAGTAACGCCATATTTTCGCTCTTGGTGCTGCACAACTTTCTCCCCAATTTTTTTGTATCCTGCCCATTTGGCCAGAACCGGGATGAAACGGTGCATGTCGCCATATACTTCAATGCTTTTTACAACCTTTCTTTTGTAAGCTTTCAGTCCGCAATTCATGTCGTGCAACTTAATTCCCGACATTTGGCGAACAGTCCAGTTGTAAAATTTACTTGGGATGTTCTTTGTTAGAACCGGATCATGACGAACTTTTTTCCATCCTGAAACTAAATCATAACCATCAATGTTGATCATTTTTACCATCTCTGGAATTTCGTCAGGGCTATCCTGAAGGTCTGCATCCATTGTAATAACTATATCGCCGGCACAAGCCTGAAAGCCTACGTGTAGTGCAGCAGCCTTACCATAATTGCGTTGGAAGCTGATTCCTCTTATATTTTTGTTCTTTTCAGAAAGACTTCTAACTATTTCCCAAGACTGATCTTTGCTTCCATCGTCTATGAATAATATTTCGTAGCTGTAGCCATTTTGATTCATTACTTTCTCAATCCAGAGAGTAAGTTCCGGAAGAGATTCTTCTTCGTTATAAAGAGGTATTACTATTGAAAGATCCATTTTAATCGAGTTTATTCTTCTTCTGTTATTTTGCTCATGGCTTGATCAAAACCATTTTTAACTATATTTTTTTTCACGATAAGTGCACTAATGAGTGCGAAGAAAAGACCTCCGAAAAACCCTGATTCAAGGCTGCTTAACATCGATTCAATTGGGGTTGGAACCTTAATCGTTTCAAAAGCCTTTAATGATTCATCGATCATCTCTTCTGTTATTCCCGGAGCTTTGCTAAGCATGTTGTATGTTTTTTCTGGAAGAGAATCAAAAATCCGTTGTTGATAACCCGGGTCAATCCATGAATTAAAAGTAAAGTTATAAAGTGCTAAAATGATTGATGAAAAGATGACCGTAAACAATCCAATTTGAAATGCTTGTCTGAAATAAATAGAACCTCCAAGTTCTTTGTTTCGAAATTTTTTTGTAAAGTATATCAAAATCAACACGTAAATAATTGCAGAGGATATTCCTAAAAAGAAATTTCCAGAAAGGGAGAGAGTCTCTTGCAACTTTGCCCCCCACGTAATTAAGCTTAATACTATTGAAATGGCGGCGTAGTAGAGCCCATATTTCATGGATTCTTTCAATAAAATGTTGTTGGTTGGCATAAATCTCATTTATTTTTTATCAGCAGCAAATATAATTTAATGATTCTATTTTCCCGTAGTCAGCACGTTAGGTTTTTTATGAAAAAAAAGTTTTTAGCAAGGGTGCAAAAAAATTTTGTGGTAATACAAAAATTTCTACTTTTGTCGCCGGGTAAGTCCTGTGCGACTCGCTCCTGCTGAAACTCCCCAGGGTCGGAAGTCAGCAAGGATAGGCGGTTGAGCAGTGCGACACAGTAAGCTTACCCACTTGCCGAATTAGCTCAGTTGGCCAGAGCACGTGATTTGTAATCTCGGGGTCCACAGTTCGAATCTGTGATTCGGCTCAAGTTTTTTGAAATTGGTTAAATAGGTTTTTTTAACACGTTTAGCTTGATTTTATAACGTTCAAATTTTATTTTTTTGGGGAGATTCCAGAGTGGCCAAATGGGGTAGACTGTAAATCTATTGGCGACGCCTTCGTAGGTTCGAATCCTGCTCTCCCCACTTTTTTTTAACTTTTAGTTGCGGGAGTAGCTCAGCTGATAGAGCATTAGCCTTCCAAGCTAAGGGTCGCGGGTTTGAATCCCGTCTCCCGCTCAATTATTAGTTTTGCCGAATTAGCTCAGTTGGCCAGAGCACGTGATTTGTAATCTCGGGGTCCACAGTTCGAATCTGTGATTCGGCTCAAAAAAGGTTGTCATTTTGACAACCTTTTTTTATTTATCACTGTTTGTACTGGTGGTAATCAAAAAAAGAAAACCCCATCTCGTAAAGAGACAGGGTTTATTTGATTCGCTATTAATTTCTATTGTTTCTCAATATTAGCCTGAGCTGCGGCCAAACGAGCAATAGGCACACGGAAAGGAGAACAGCTTACGTAGTTCATTCCAACGCTATTGCAGAATTTAACAGATGAAGGTTCGCCACCATGTTCACCACAAATACCTACTTTGAGATTTGGCTTAACATTACGGCCTTTTTCAACGCCCATTCTGATAAGTTGTCCTACACCAACTTGGTCAAGAACTTGGAACGGATCGTATTTCAGTATTCCTTTATCGATATAAACAGGTAAGAATTTGCCTGCATCGTCGCGAGAATAACCAAAGGTCATCTGAGTCAAATCGTTGGTTCCAAAAGAGAAGAATTCGGCAGCTGTAGCTATTTCATCAGCTGTAACAGCGGCACGAGGTACTTCAATCATTGTTCCTACCAGGTATTTAATTGAGTCGCCTTTTTCTGCAAAAACTTTCTGTGCAGTTGCATTTATAAGGTCAGTTTGCATTTGTAGCTCTTTAATTGTGCCAACTAAAGGAACCATAATTTCTGGTCGGGCATCAATTCCTTTAGCTTTCAGGTTTAATGCTGCTTCAATGATGGCACGGGCTTGCATAACTGTAATTTCGGGATAAGTATTCCCTAAACGGCAGCCACGGTGGCCAAGCATTGGGTTGAACTCTTCCAATTCGTCGACTTTCGATTTTACTTCTTCAAGTGAAATGCCCATTTCTTTGGCGAGCTCTTTTTGAGTTGCCAATTGGTGAGGTACAAATTCGTGTAGTGGTGGATCAAGAAGTCGGATAGTAACACCATATCCGGCCATTGCTTCAAGTATGCCTTCAAAGTCAGCACGTTGGTATGGAAGTAATTTTGCTAATGCTTTTTCTCTTCCTGTCGTAGTTGAGGCGAGGATCATTTCGCGCATTGCTTTGATTCGTTCGCCTTCAAAGAACATGTGTTCTGTGCGGCAAAGTCCAATACCTTTTGCACCAAAAGAGCGTGCACGTTTTGCATCTTCAGGAGTATCTGCGTTTGTACGAACATCCATGCGAGTGAATTTTTCAGCAAGGTCCATTAATTTTCCAAAGTCGCCACTCATACTTGGAGCTTCGGTCGCAACTTTATCGTCATAAATCTCGCCTGTTGATCCATTTAAAGAAATCCATTCGCCTTCGGCGTAAGTTTTTCCACTCATGGTCAATGTGCGGTTTTTGTAATCGATAGAAATTCCTCCTGCACCAGATACACAGCATTTACCCATGCCTCGGGCTACAACAGCAGCATGTGACGTCATTCCGCCACGAGCAGTTAAAATACCTTGAGCTGAATGCATGCCTTCAAGATCTTCGGGCGATGTTTCGATACGGACAAGGATGCTTGCTTCATATTTTTTTGCTTCATCGGCAAAGAAAACAATGCGGCCTGTTGCTGCACCTGGCGATGCCGGAAGACCTTTTGCCATTACTTTGACCGTTTTGAGTGCATTTTTATCGAAAACAGGGTGAAGAAGTTCATCTAATTTTGCCGCTTCGACACGCTTGAGTGCGGTCTTTTCGTCAATCATGCCTTCGTCCATCATATCCATAGCGATTTTCACCATGGCGGCACCTGTGCGTTTGCCATTACGTGTTTGCAGCATCCAAAGTTTACCTTCTTGTATGGTGAACTCGATGTCCTGCATATCTTTATAGTGATTTTGAAGTTTCAGCTGTGTGTCGTACAATTGTTTATATAAGACAGGCATTGATTCTTCAAGCGATGGATATTTTGAAGCTCTATCGGCTTCGGAAATGCCCTGTAATTCTGCCCATCGTTTTGAACCTTCTAGGGTGATTTGTTGAGGGGTACGAATACCGGCAACTACATCTTCGCCTTGAGCATTGATGAGGTATTCGCCATTGAAAATATTTTCGCCGGTACCGGCATCGCGGGTAAAAGCAACTCCTGTGGCAGATGTTTCGCCCATATTTCCAAATACCATTGCCTGAACATTAACGGCAGTTCCCCATTCGGCAGGTATGTTTTCGAGTTTGCGATATAAAATGGCACGATCGTTCATCCAGCTTTCGAAAACTGCGCCAACAGCGCCCCAAAGTTGTTCCCATGGGTCGGTTGGAAAATCATGTCCGGTTTTAGATTTAACCGCATCTTTGAAACGTGCAACTAATGTTTTTAAATCGTCGGTAGTAAAATCCTGATCGGAAGTGATGCCTTTTTCTTCTTTCAGATGTTCGATAATTTCTTCAAAAGGATCGATGTCTTCTTTGTTAACAGGTTTAAGTCCAAGAACTACATCGCCATACATTTGAACGAAACGGCGGTATGAATCCCAAACAAAACGAGGGTTTCCTGATTTTATGGTTATGCCTTCAACCGCTTGGTCGTTTAACCCAAGATTAAGAATTGTGTCCATCATGCCCGGCATTGAGGCTCTTGCGCCCGACCGAACAGAAACCAAACAAGGGTTTTCTTTGTCGCCAAATTTGGTGTTGGTCAATTTTTCAATTTGAGCTACTGAGTCTTCAACTTCTTTCTTGATTATGCTGAAAGCTGCATCTTTACCCTGTTCGTTAAAAATTGTACATACTTCTGTAGTAATGGTAAATCCTGGAGGAACGGGTACTCCAATTAGGTTCATTTCTGCTAGGTTTGCACCTTTCCCGCCAAGCAATTCTTTCATGTTGGCCTTGCCTTCTGCCTGACCATTTCCAAAAGTATAAACGTACTTTGTCGTCATAATAAATTGTTTATGTTTCTAATAATGTTTGTATAGTAGATCGTATATAAATAACTTCACGATTAAATAATTGTTATTTTTTTCGTGATTCAAAGTTAAATAATTTGTCTGCTTGTCAAAGTATCTTGTAGAGATAATTCTTCCTGTCTCTTTTTATTTATTTTGATGTCTTAACTTTTCTTAACATTGATTATCAGTTGATAACATTTTATTGCCGTATCTTTGAAGTGTTAGTAAAGCGAAGGTTTTTTTTTCATAGATTTTAGGTTTAGTTAGATTCGGAGGATGGCAGGTGTCATCCTTTTTTATTTATTTGTTTTTTGTAGGGATTGAAAAACTGAATGTACTTCCTTTGCCTGCATCGCTTTCGACCCAAATTTTGCCACCATGTTTTTCAACCATCTCTTTGCAAAGGAGCAATCCAAGGCCAGTGCCTTTTTCTTTGTTCGTACCTGTTGATGTAAAAGGTTTTTCGGGATGCCAGAGTTTTTCTTGTGTTGTTTTATCCATTCCAATGCCATTGTCTGAAACCGAGATGATTACTTCTGTAGGATTTCTCTCTGCTTTGATGGCGATTTGGCCATTTTGGTTGACGAATTTTATAGCATTAGAGGTTAGGTTTCGAACAATTGTCATTATCATATTTTGGTCAGCCACAAATTCAACCCCATCAGTTTCTGGTTTGAAAAGAGAAATCTTTTTGTTCGCAGCTGCAAATTTTAATAGAGATGTAACCTCTTCACTTATGTCGCTGAAGTTGATTTTTTCGGGTTGAAAGACCAACTGGCCAGACTTTGATTTTGTCCATAAAAGCAAATCTTCCAGTAAGTTATATGTTTGAAGAGCTGAAATGTTCATTTGAATCAAGAGCTCTTCAAGTTCGTCGATGGTGAACGAGCGAATATCGCTTAGAATGGCATCCATTATGCCAAGAATGCCATTGAAAGGACTTCGCAAATCGTGGGCAAGTATTGACATAAAGCGGTCTTTATCAGCAATTAATTGCTTCATTTTTTGCTCCATTTCAATGCGGTCTGTTATGTCGGTGTGCAGACCAACAAAACGTTCAGGCTCACCTTTTTCATTGAATTTGATAACTTTCCCGCGGTCGAGGAACCATTTATAGCTACCACTTTTGCTCCTTAAACGGTGAATGTTGGCGTAAAATTCAGTTTCGCCATTAATGTGCTTGTTTATGTTCTGTAATGCAGCTTCTTTGTCTTCCGGATGTACCAACTTAATCCATTCATCCAAGTCATTTTGGATATCATCGTCGGTGTAACCCAGGTTTGATTTCCAGCTTCTGGATAGCTTCAGGTCTCGTGTTAATATGTTCCAATCCCAGACTCCTTCGCCTGCACCTTCCATGGCCATTTTCCACTGATGTTCACTTTCAATTAGTGCTTTTTCGGCTTTAATTTTTTCGGTAATGTCTTCTTTTATACCAATAAAGCTGGTTATTTTTCCATTTTTATTTTTGATGGGAGATATTTGAGCCGACTCCCAGTAAAGTTCTCCGTTTTTACGTTTATTGTGGAAAACTCCATGCCAATTGAATCCTTGTTTTATTGTGCGCCACAGCTCAGAATATTCTTCTGAGGTAGTTTTGCCCGATTTTAATAACCTTGGATTTTGCCCTAACAGTTCGCTTTTAGAATAACCTGTAGATTCAATTGCTTTTGGATTTGCATATTCAATGTTGCCTTTTAGGTTTGTGATGATAATGCTTACCGGGCTTTGCTCTATTGCCTGCGAAAGCCTTTCGATTTTTTCTATTGAACGTTTGGACTCTGTAATATCTCTTGTGAAAATTAAGGCAAGATCTTTGCCCAAAGGTGTAATTCTGCCTTCAAAAAATATCGGATCATCATTTGTATCTGTTTGATATTCATAGTTTATAATTTTGTCTTGAAGAATTGACTCTTTTATTTTCTCGAGTATTTCAGTTGCAGTTTTGTCGTCGAAGATGTCATTCAAGCTCGATCCAACAATTGCATCTTCTGGTAATGTAATGCTTTTAACGGATGAGGAATAGAATTCAAGACAAACACCTTTGCTATCAAACACGAAAATTAGATCGGGGATTGCATGTATAATTGCCGATAGTCGTTCGTTTTGATTCCTGATTTTTTCATCTTGCTCTTTTTGCTCAACCTCTTCAAAACGTTTCAGCTTTTCTTTTAAAAGTTGTATTTCTTGTCTAGCAAGTTCAATATCATTTTTGATTCCCATTTTCCACCAATTTTATGAATAACAAATGCGACTTGTTTTAGTTAAAAAAGATAGGGTTTTTTAGTCAAATTTAAATTTTATAAAGAACAGTAATTGTCTTTTATTTCGATTGATTTGATAGGTCAACAGAAATACACTTGATTGTATAGTGTGTTTTTGACTTTCTCAAAATCAGTTTTTTCCGATAGGTTTCCAACGGTCATTAGTCTCATTGGCAAATAGTCATGACCTTTTCGATATGGTGGTTGCTTGTATTCGTGTAGCCAAAGTTGAAATCCTTGTCTTTTGTAAAATTCGATTCGTCGTATACTTATCTCATCTTCAGGCAGTTCAACTTCAAGCACAATTGGTAAATTCATGTTTTCAATAATGAGTTTCAGTGCCTGCTGCCCGATGCCTTTATTGCGCATTGAGGGGTCTGTGGCAAAATGTTCGATGTAAATAAAATCATCGAAATCCCAGGAGTTGAGTAGTCCAACAGGTTGAATATCACTTATAATAATGTGAGCAGAAAAGGCTTTGTTGTGCAACGAAATTTGGCGGAGATGAGCCAAATCTCGTCGTTCCGATTCTGGAAATGAAGTTACAAGCAGGTTTTCGCAATATAGATAATATGCGGTGTCAGTTGGTTTAATTTTTTGAATAGATACCATTACTTCTTGCTTATTTAGAAAAGAGTAGGAGGGGTGTCGCTTAGTGTTGATGGTCTTTTTAAGTTTGTTCCGAGTTCCTTGTTTAGTTTTTCGATGAAATAGGCCGAAAGTAGTGGCGATTCCATTTCGATATTCTGATGAACGAAAAAGTAGATGTCGCGCAATCCCTGATCTGACCATGTTCTGAGCCGTTTAACCCACTCTTCGAGGCGTTGCCTGTCGCTGTGTTGCTCGTTCGAACCAACATAACGTACAAAAGCCACAGGGGTTGTTAACCGCATGTGCAGCAAATCTCGTCGGCCAGCTGTATCGACCAAAATATTTGTGATTTTGTACTGTTCGAAAAGTTGAGATACTTCGGAAGAAACTGTTTGGTTGTTAAACCATTCTGTGTTACGCATCTCGACAGCCAGAGGAATAGCTTTCGGAAAATTTATGATGAAATTAACTAGTTTATCGAAGTTTTTGTACCCAAAATTGTCGTTCAATTGCAGGAAAACCATGCCTAGCTTTTCTTCAAAATGGCTGATGCTATCGCAATATTGTTCAGTGAGTTGCGAGACATTTGACAGTCTGTTCCAGTGACTAATATTCTGAGTTATTTTTGGAAAAAATCTGAAATCGGCAGGTGTTTTATCGCGCCAAGCATCTATTTGACTGCTTTTTGGCATATTGTAAAACGTTGCATTCAGTTCTATGGAATTGAATTGTGAGGCATAATACTGAAGTTCATCTTTTGTGCCACGCGGATAGAAATTCTTCAAATCTTGTTTGTTCCATTTTGCACAACCAACAGAAACATTCAATGGTTTTGATTTGTCGTTTTGTTCAAGAATTATTCTTGTTCCCGGATGATCAATGGGTAACGAAAAATCAACAGAATCAGGGTTTTCTACTTTTCCAAATTGCATAGACGATGCTTTTTATTCTTGTCTGTCATTGTAAATCTGAGCACCATTGCCCCAATCGAATCTGCATTTTGTGGCGACATGAAAATGAGCTTTCGCGATTCCCAAATCGATTAGTTCAAAACGCTGCTTATTTTCAACAGAGGCCCTTAATTCATTTGCGCTATACGTGAACGTTACAGGTTGCCTGTTAACTGCCGAAGGGGCTTTTTGCACTGCTTTCAGTCCTTCGTAAATCCATGTTGGAATAGGTGTGTCCGATTTGTAGAACTCTTCAATAAGTTTCGATTTAGGTGCTGCTAATTTGTGAATCAGTCGTTCCTTAAATGTAGCTTCTGGCACATCTCCAACCGTTATAACACATTCAAGCAATTCATCTTCGCCAAATGTTACAAAGTTGCTTCCGCGGTCGAATGTTCCACCAACCCAGCATGTTCCAAGCCCTAAATTAGTAGCTTCCAAAACCAACAATTCGCCATAAAAACCAAGCTTTTCTTTTCGGTTTTGGTCATCTTTTTTACCAATCAAAGCTATTACCGTTAGTACACCTTTGAAAAGTCCGTAGCTTTTTGAAACGCCGTTAAACGCATTGCTGGCATCTTCAATAATTGTAATCCTAAGGTTTGCTTCAGAATTATATTTTTCGGCCAACATACTGAGAAATTCCAATTTAGATTTTTCAATTGGCGTTTCGATGTAGGTGCGACGCGACTTTCTTTTAGCTATTGCATCATTATAGTCCATAATCGAATTATTTGTCAAACTTAATGTCGAAAACAACAACTTCGGGGCGATTGCCAATCCTTACCGATGGTCCCCAAGTTCCGTAACCCGATGATACATAGAAATTTGTATTTCCTTTTTTCAAATAGCCCCAACTCAATTCAAACATTGCTTTGGTAATGTAATTGAAAGGCCACATTTGTCCATGATGTGTGTGGCCCGAAAGGTGGAGATCAACATTTTCATTTACTGCTTCATCAAGGTTGTAAGGCTGATGGTTCATAACAATAATTGGTCTTTCGTGATCGGCGTTGGCAAGCAGATCGGTCAATGGTTTTTGGCTGTTTTTGTCGAATCCTGCTGAAGATCTATCGTTTCGGCCTACCAATTGTACTCCATTTGGCAAAGTCACGACCGAATCGAGCAACATTTTGATGTTGATGCTCTTCAAATATGGCAGCGATTTTTTAATTCCGCCAATATATTCATGGTTGCCGGTGATTGCGTAAACGCCCATCGGAGTTTGGATTTCCTGAATATGTTTCCCTAAATTCTTTCTTATTACAGGTTCTATTTCGCTATCGATAAGGTCGCCACAAAGCAGAACCAGATCCGGCTTTTGTGCGTTGATTATGTCGAGCAAATGTTTCTCCCGGTTTTCGCCAATTAATGCTCCCAAATGAATGTCGGAAGCCATCAATATTCTCATTCCTTGGTTGCCTTCAACTTTCTTGTTAATTGTTAAAGGAATATTTTTCACGTTGATAGTCATTGCATTAATGTGGCCACCAATTATAATAGCGGTTACGAGAGAAACGGTTATTAAACCTATGTTGAATTTGAATGCCTGATTTATTTCAGGAAGAAAATTGAAGAAGTGGTTAGCAATTCTTACCAAATCGACCAACACTAAAGCCATTAGCATATAAAGCATGAAAGGAAGCCAGAATGTACCAATACGGAAAACCCACTCGCTGAAGGCCGACGAAGCTGTCCTTTCTAAAATCATTCCCAGAAAAAAAGAATAACTAATTGCAATATAGGCAATAATGTACCATTTTTTTAGAGGTTGGGTTATTGTAAATGCCTGTATTCCTCGAATGCAGATGTAGTAGTTAGCAAGAGAATAAATTGCCAACGTAGTCAGAAAAACCAAAATGAAAATAGATAATCTCATAATTTGAATTGATTGTAACTATTTAGCATTTATCATTTTTCTTCTTTCCAGCGCCTTTTCCGCCAAGGAACCCCCAGCCACCGCTACCAATAAGAAAACCAAAAGCATACCATGCACCATTATTGTTTGTTGCATAAATTGTTATGTCTTTGTTGAAGAGCGAAACTACAAAGTCGATTGGGGCAATAATTCCATGCCACAAACCTCCCCAGAATCCAAACTGCTGACCGGTAAGGCAAGCGTCAATTACTTCTTTTTTTGAACACGACGAGAAGATGATGAGTAGCAAAAGTGTTGAAAATAAAATAGATAAATTTTTAATTGCAGAATTTTTTTTCATGAGAATTTGATGTTAGAATTCAACTGTTTAATGTTATCTCAGGTGTAAATATAAGCGCAATTTGTTAAAAATATCCACGTTCTCTTTTTCGGTTTTAGCTATCTTTTATCTTCATCAATTTGTTAGTTTTGTAAAAAGCATTTAAGAATGTCTGTTTCAGAAAATCTAAATAAAGTAAGGTCAACTTTACCTGCTGGTGTTAAGTTGATTGCAGTGTCGAAAACGAAACCAATTTCTGCAATTATTGATGCCTATAATTGTGGGCAGCGGCTTTTTGGTGAGAATAAAGTTCAGGAGTTGACCGAGAAATTCGAATCGCTTCCCAAAGATATTGAGTGGCATTTAATTGGTCATCTTCAGACTAATAAAGTAAAATATGTGGCTTCGTTTGTTGCAATGGTTCACGCTGTTGACAGTTTAAAATTGCTTGCCGAAATAAATAAAGAAGCTTCGAAACACAACCGGATTATCAATTGTTTGTTGCAATTTCATATAGCACAAGAGGATACAAAGTTTGGGTTAGATTTCGATGAGGCTTGTGAAATTCTTGATTCTTCCGATTTTCGGGATATGAAAAATGTTCATATTTCGGGAGTTATGGGCATGGCAACTTACACCGATAATATAGAGCAAGTGAGTAGCGAATTTGGTTCTCTTCGGAATATTTTTATCGAATTGAAAAACAGATATTTTACTGATGATTCTGCTTTTTCTGAAATATCAATGGGAATGTCCGACGATTATCTGATTGCAATTGAGCAAGGCGCTACAATGGTCAGGGTAGGTAGTACAATATTTGGTGAAAGAGTTTATTTGTAGTTAACTTAAAATATATAAGCTATGATCAGTTTGGAAACCAATTACATGGGGTTGGCATTAAAGAATCCACTTGTAGCAGGAAGTTCGGGTTTTACTGGTTCGGCCAAGTTGATAAAACAATTGGCTGCGGCTGGAGTTGGGGCAGTGGTTTTGAAATCGCTGTTCGAAGAGCAAATAAATATTGAATCTCGAAATATTGTCTCTTCCAACGATCAAAATTACAGTTATCCGGGAGCCGAAGAGTACATCCGAAACTATACGAAAAGCAACACTCTCCAGCAATATCTCGATTTGATTAAAGATGTAAAAAAGGCTGTTGATATCCCCGTTATAGCAAGCATAAACTGTGTTAGTAATTCCGATTGGACAACTTTTGCTAGAGATATTGAAGCTGCCGGTGCCAATGCTATCGAGCTCAATATCTTTGAAATGGCTGTAGATAGGAATGTTTCGGCTGAAAAATACGAACAGAAATACCTCGATATTTTAAGGGCGGTAAAAAAGAATATTTCGATTCCTGTTGCGGTCAAAATCAGTCAGTATTTTACAAATATTGTGCGTGTGGTAGACCAACTTTATGCTAATGGAGCCAATTCGGTTGTCCTTTTTAATCGTTTTTGGGAGCCAGACATCGACTTGGAAAAGCTTGAAATTACAACTGCAAGTATTGTTAGTTCGCCCAACGATTTGACTAAAACGTTGCGATGGACAGGCATTGTAAATGGGGTGCTTCCCAATGTGCAAATTGCCGCTTCTACAGGTATTCACAATGGCGATGGCGTTCTGAAAGCAATTTTGGCTGGAGCTCAGGTTACTCAGCTTTGTTCAACATTGTATATCAATGGATATGGAGTTGTAGAGCAAATGTTGACAGAGATGGAGTCTTTTATGAAAAAGTGGAATTTCAATTCAATTGCCGACTTTAGAGGTAAATTGAATTATTCTGAAATTCCGGCTTTTGATAAATATGAAAGGGTTCAGTTTATGAAATATTTTTCAGGTAAAGAGTTGATATAATATTTAAAATCAAAGTTCTATGAAAGTGGTTTTTATTGGAGGTTCAGGAATTATTAGTTCGGCCTCTACCAATTTGGCTCTCGAAAAGGGGATTGATCTTTTTCATCTCAATAGGGGAAATAGTTCGTCAATCCGTCCTGTTCCAGCAGATGTTAAGCAACTTACTGCTGATGTTCGAGACGCAGATCAAGCATCAAAAGTGCTTGAGAATCATTTTTTTGACACTGTGGTCGACTGGATTTCGTTTGTTCCTGAACATCTTGAGAACAACCTGAAACTGTTTGCGGGCAAAGCTAAGCAGTACGTGTTTATAAGCAGTGCGTCGGTATATCAAACTCCACCCGAAAAACTGCCAGTTACAGAACGAACCCCGCTCGAAAATCCATTTTGGGAATATTCGCGCAATAAAATAGCTTGTGAAGATTTTCTGAGAAAACATGCCGAAAAATACGGGATGAAGTTTACAATTGTTCGTCCATCACATACTTACGATAAAACATTGTTGCCTTTCGATGGTGGATATACCGTTTTGAAACGAATGCTCGATGGTAAACCTGTTGTGGTGTTGGGCGACGGAACTTCAATTTGGACATTAACGCACCACAGAGATTTTGCTGTTGGCTTGGTTGGTTTGCTGAATAACCCCAAGGCAATGAACAATTATTTCCAAATTACTTCGGATGAGTGGCTTACATGGAATCAAATTTACAATATTGTAGGAAATGCTTTTGGCGTAACTCCTAAACTTGTTCATGTTCCGTCAGAAATTATTGCTTCGTACATTCCAGAAATAGGCGATGGTTTGTTGGGCGATAAAATGCATAGCATGATCTTTGATAATTCGAAAATCAAAAATGCAGTGCCCGAATTTGGGTGTAAAATTCCTTTTGAAGAAGGTGTGAAAGATTTGGTCGGCTGGTACACAAGCAACCAATCGGACAAAACCATCAATAGTGAACTCGATTCAATGTTTGATAAAATAATTTCTGATATTAATAGTTTAATGAGATGAGAAACAGTTTCTTATGTTCTTTATTTTTAGCTCTCTTCTTCTTTTCGGCTTGCAACGAAACAAGCAAAACTGTTGTTTCAGTTGCCGATGATTTCTCGGCTATTGGTAATGGAAAAATGGTTGCTACGGTCGAGAATGCTGGCGACAAGGTTAAGCTCTCGGGTAGCCTTGAGTTAGACGAGGGAATGTTTACCGTCTATCTGTCTAATCCCGATCAGGATACAATTTTTACAAAAGTTTATTCTAAATACGGAAAGTATAAAATCGATGAAGAATTTGATCGGATGATAGGAGAGTGGGTTTTTAGTTATACAATTGAAATGGTTGATAAAACAGCTCCGGCAGGAGTTTTCGATTTCGATATTACTTACAACGATTGATAATGGCAGATCAGGAACAATTTTATAATCAATTTGATGAATCGTTTTTCAAAGATGGTTACAATATTTGTGACCTCTATTTGGCGGGAGGATTCACAAAAGAGAATCTTTTTGCCGCTCAAAAGCATTTATATAAAACCATTGATGAGCTGAACGATATGTTTCTGAGCCGTGTGGCAAAAGAAAATAACCCATCGGCTTGCAAAATGGGATGCTTTCTTTGTTGCCATCAAACAGTACTGGCTTCTCCCTATGAGCTGCTCTATTTGGCCGATTTTGTGAGTAATAAATTTTCTGTCGACTCTTTGGGTGTAATTAAGCAACGAGCCGAAAACAAGAAGCAGCAAACTTCGAAACTTAAGATTCAGAAATTGCTGAAACACAAGGAACCATGTCCGCTCCTTCATCCTTCATGTGGGTTTTGCCGCGCTTATCAGGCACGACCAATGGCCTGCCGCATTTACCTTTCGTCGGATGTAAAAAGCTGTAAAGACGACCTTGATAATCCGGATGACGACACCTTATTCCCACATCTGTATGAT
>Ga0209373_10003417_pt1 | contig 14704 bp, 5 predicted proteins | sample Higcelweek5metaG_FD_187173 | JGI IMG/M metagenome (GOLD analysis project Ga0209373, IMG submission 187173) | Freshwater pond sediment microbial communities from the University of Edinburgh, under environmental carbon perturbations - High... | ecosystem: Environmental > Aquatic > Freshwater >...
AATCTCGTAAGCGCAAGATCCGCTTCGACAAGACCCGATACAAATTCCGCTGGATGATCGAGGCCGTCTTTTGCCGCCTCAAGGACTTTCGCCGTGTCGCCACACGATACGACAAGCTCTCCAGAAAATATCTGGCAACTCTGCAAATTGCAACCATCGTGGCTTATTGGACCTGATCGAGTCTGGACCCTAATTTTCGCCTCCCCAAAACCAGACCAGAATGGTGGGCGGCCAAGCTGGCCCGCAACAAGGCCCGCGATGCCGAGGTGCGCGCGGCATTGGAAGCCGCTGGGTGGCGTGTCATGGTCATATGGGAATGCGAAACCGAATGCGAGCAGTGTCTCCGGGCATTGGCGCACGAACTGGGGGCATCATGATTCCGGCCCCCAGGTCCGTTAGGCGGAATTGTGTTGTAAAACAGGAGTTTCCATCGGCGCGGGCTTGATGATGAGTGCGCCGACCTTCTGTAATTTCGCCCGTGCGACAATCGTCGGAAGCGAAGATAACCACTCCAGCCGCGCCTCTCTGACCGCCACGGCCATCTCCAGGCGGCGCTGGGCCGCCGCGACGAGACCTTCCTTGATTTGCTCGCCAGCACCGACCTTCATGTTCCGGCGACGTTCGATCTCGGCGACCCAATTATCTTCGACGTCCCGGCACTCCGCTTCCACCTGGAACAGGCGGCCAGCTAGTTCCTCCTTGAGGCGCGCGCACGGATCCTGCCAAGCAGCAGTGAATTCCGCTACCAGTCTATGCGACAGCTCCCGTAGTCCTTTGGAGGCAATGTCTCCAGGGACATTCACCATGCCATGACGCCCGCGGGCGCAGAGTGTACCCGCCTCGCTGTAGTACAAAGGCTTCAGGAATTCGGCGGCGAGTTCCCTGGCCAATGGGCGCCATTGCGTACCGCTCATCTGCCCGGCCTCGAACATCAGTTGGACGGGCAAAATGCACCGCACCCACCTCAGATCTGCGCGCCAAGCGTCGCGGGCTGCGTAAACATCGGTCGTGAGGTCGCGCTTTTGCGCCGGTGTGTTGGCGGCTTCAACAAGGCCACTGAACCTGCCCTCGGGAAACGTCATGAGCGCCGAGGTGGGTTCCGCCCACGCGACGACGATCATCACGGTCTGCCCCTGCAATGCCAAAGTGGGGTGGCCTTCCGGGAACTGGACTACCAGCGACGGAGGTGCTTTCTCCGAAGCCAGCTTGGCGATCAGCAGTTCCCAGAACCCGCGCACGAGCTGTTCATGCACTACATCGCCATGGTCGAGGAAATGGAGGAGCGGGCTTCCAGGCTGTCCTGAAATTGTATTTCTCGGTGGAATAGCAAGATGTGTCCGTTTGTATATAAATGGATAGACACCATCATTCAGCTCATCTAGGGAGAACGGCGCTGCGTCACGTTTACCTGAATGAGACAGCCTGAAATACTGCATATACTCGTTATCTTGAACATGCGGGGCATCGAACATCCCGGCTTTCGACATCATCTGCGTCCATCCCCGCAGAGCCGTCTCGGCGCGCTGGATATACGGGCCGGTGTGCTTCAGGTTGCGCCCTTGCGCCGGTTCGGGAAGCGGTGCCGACTGGAGTGCTTCGTAGCACTGCTGGGCGGCCGCAGGTGTGAACGGCGAGAGGTGCGCAAGGCGGGAGCGTTGCCATCCGCCATCCCAGTGTTCAGCGAGATCCTTCAACTTAGCCAGCGCCCCGGCGCGGTCTGCGCCGAGGGCGAGACGCCGCAGCGACTCTGCCATGAGATCTGTCTCGGCAGGAGCGACGGGCGGCAGCGGCCGCCGGAACATGCCCGTGGCCTCCAGCCCGGAGACGACGTGGCTTTCGACGGTGCCGCGCTGCGTGATCGTCCAGATGCGCACCAACTTGCGACGACCGTTCCGTTCGCCCAGAGCGAGCCCGTTCGGACGTAGGCGGTCGAGCCTGCCCACCAGTTGGTCGATGGCCTCGGCATCCCAGGGAGTGCTGTAGAAGACGACGTTGTCGGCGAAGTAATGGAGGTTCAGACCAGCCTGGACCCATTCGCCAACCATGAGCAGACGCGCTGCGCCCCGGGTGAAGTCGTTGAGCAATTCGTACATCGCTTTGACGTCTTCGCACTCGCTTTCGAGCGATTCCGTCTGGCGGCGCAGTTCGCTGAGGTCTTCGGGGAGGGCCAAGTAATCGGACAGGCGGGAGGAAAGGAAGTTGATGGTAGGGTTGTCGCCCGCCACGATGACTACCTTGCTCTCCGCATCTTTGGCCCAGATGTCGGACAGGATCTCCAGCAGGGCGTCGAACCTACTGTCGCCGATGGCACTGGCCGTGGCCGCTGATGCGTCGAGTAGAAGTTGCGACTTCTCCCCCTTGTCCTGGCGGGCGTTGATGGCACGCCTAGCCGACTGGTGGCCCCGGTGCAGCGCCTGCGCGAAGCGCGATGCTTCCAGCCAGCGGTCCTTCTTCGTCGAGAGCCATTCCATGCCGAGCTGGACACGGCGGGCTTCACCCTCGAGCGGTTCGACAGTGACCTTCTCATACTGTCGTTGCGGCAGGTATTTCCCCCAGTCGGCACGCCTGGAGCGGGCGAACCGTCGCTCCGAGGAGAACGTGCGGAACAGCACCTCTCCAATACCCCTGCCCTCCCCATCGGCCTCGAGGCGGCTGAGCGCCTCTTGCTCGAGGCGGTCGAGGTACTCTTCGGGCGCAAGACCGGCGTTCTCCGCCGCCTGCACCCGGTCCGGTTCGACAATATTAAGGATTTGCCGCCGCCTGGACGAGTCCCCGAGGCCAGGCGTCGCGGACAGCATCAACATCTGCCTGAACTGCGGCGCGGCGCGCTCGACCTTTTCCATCACGTCGTTCGGCAGCGTTTGCGGCTCGTCCACGACAAGCAGGTCGAAGACGCCGGGGTCAAGGGAGAACCCGCCGGACTGGATGCTCTGCGGGCGGACGATGCGGACGAAGGTGTCGTTCCTCTCCGGGTTCGTCTCGCCCACGACCGCGGCTTTGCAGTGGCATCGCGTCCAGCACTCGTCCTGCCACTGCTTCACGAGCCTGTCGGGGACCAGGATGACCGTCTTGTGGCGACCGTTCTGCCAACGGAGGGCGTTGAGGATCATCAGCGCCTGGACGGTCTTGCCCAGGCCGACCTCGTCGGCGATCAGGTGGCGCACGGCCGTGTCGGTGAGAATCCTCTTCACTGTGGCGAGCTGGTGTGGGTAAGGCTCGGCGGCCACGCCCAGGGCGCCGCCCATTGCCAGCGTCAGCGCCTCAGCGCGTCGGCGCAGTGCCTGAACCCCAAGGGCCAGAATCTGGTACAGGTCGTCAGACATCCGCCCCCCTGAAAACGTTGGTGAGCGCGCGGGAGGCGCGGAAGCGCAACGCGGCGTAGCGGACGGCCCTCGCGGTCTGCCGGTCGACGAGGAGCTTTCCAGCCACCTCTCTCCATCCGGAAGCGGCGATGAACCCGCGTGGGTCTACCCACAGCCTGAAGGCCAACGCCAAGTCGTCCCGGGTCAGATGGCGCTGGCGACCAAGCACGTCGACATGGCGCGCCTCCAGGAGGGCGATGACGTCGGCCGGAGCAAGGGTTGCGTAGTCGGGGATCCTCAGCACATCGGCCCGCCTCCTGGGCAGCACCAGCCCAGCAAGCCGCGTCAACTCATGCCGTTCCCTGGTCGCACCGACAACCTTCGCCCACCTTTCGGGCGCGCTTCCCGGATCGACGTCGTCCTCGTCGAAGGCTGCGCGCCCCTCTCCGACGAGCGTCCTGTGGAGATCGCTCCAGGCGTCGAGCACGGCCTCATCAAGCGTCGCCGCGAGGTCGTCGATGCCGATCCCATTAACGTCGGCCGTCCACAGTTCGGGAACAGCCGCCCGGAACTGCGCCTGGAGCCTTGCAGCCAGCCTCGGGGATGACTGTGGTGGTAGTTCGGGGAACCCGTCGCCGTAAGCGAGCCCGTCGTCCATGCAGACCGCAACGAAGGCGGACCACCTGTCGCCGGGCAGCGCCTCGTTCTCCTCTTCGGCGACAGACCACGACGGGCCGCAAAGCTGTTCGACCGTCGCCCGCTCAAGCACTTCGACAACCGTGCGGCGAGCGTACTCCGCCAGCATGTGGGTGGAAGATGCCGATGCCCAGGCTCCGTAAGCCTCCAGGCATGGCAACAGGCCGAGGGCATCGCCAGAGGACTGGGGCTGGCGAAGCAAGCGACGGGGCAGCTCGGGGCTTGGCATTTGCCAGGAATGGGTTTTCGGCCCCACGCACAGCCCTGCCGACCACAGTGGCTGTCCATCGAGTTCGGGCAGCAGCAGGAAATAATTGTCCTTTTCCGAGGATATGTCGACGGGTGCGGCCAGCGGAGAGACGGCAGACACGGCGATGACGTCAAGCGGATTGCCGTCGCTATAGGGTGCCGTGCGCCCGTCCTGATTCTCCCAGACGCAGGGGAGCAGTTCGCGGCCGAGACGCCAGTGGCCGCGCCAGCTATCGGCGACATCAAGCCGCAACTCGACCACGGCGTCCCTGTGAACGTTGCTATCCCGGAGCGCCGACACGAGCGCGTCCATCAGGGGGAACCCCGGTCCCATCACCGCAGGCAGACGCGCCAGCCTTGCCCTGGCGGCGAAGAGTTCGGTTCCGGACACCGTCAGGGACGCCCGGACCTGGACGTCCTCCACCGGAAGCGGCGAGAGGACGCGGAAGATGGCGTTGCTGCGGAGCAGGTCTTCGACGTTGGGGGCCGCCGGTTCCGCCGTTACGGTCAGCAGGTCTTCGGGGGCCTCGGCTTCTGCGACCTGAAAAACGACCGCGTCCTTCTGACCCGATGCCTCGAAGACGAACTGGTAGTCTCCCGGCTCGGCATCGACCATGGCGAAGGGAGTCTCGGCGTCCAGTTCGACCGTCATGTTCCTGGCCGCCGCGCGGACGGTCACGGGCCAGGCGGTCGCAGCGCCGAAGCGAGGATACAGCAGGATGGGGAACCCTGCGCCGAAGACGGGACCGTTCGGCCCCTCGCCGAGCGGAAGGCCGCCGACGATGTCCACCGACAGGCCGCCCGCGAGTTGGAACCGGTTCTGCTCCAGCCAGCTTCGCGCGGCTAGCACTCGCGCATTCACCTCAAGGCACTGCAAGCCCATCACCTCGCCGACACGCCTCACGCCTTGGACGGCGGCGGCCGGGCGCTGACCCGTGAGGATAAGGTAAGTTGAGGTCGGCAAGAGCGCGCCCTGGTGCTGTTCCGCGACGGAGCCGTCGCCGATGACCTGAAAGACGATCGGCGGCTTCAGGTCCGGCTCGCACCCTGACAGGCGTTTCAGTACCTGGGCCTCGGCTGTATCCTCGAGGATGCCGACCAGAAACGGGGTGATCGGGCCGGGTGCGCTTTTCAGGTCCAGCGGCACAGGGTAGCCGGAGAGAAAATGCTCGGGGACTACGGGGCCGATCTGGTCCCACAGCATCAGAGGCGTCCCCAGCTGCCCGAACGCTCGAACGAGGCGCGCGCGCAGATCGGGGTGGATAGGGGGCGCGCAGACCGACAGGGCCAGGTCGCCGTCCTGTTGACGTGCAAGGCGGAGTGAAAAGCGACCGATAGACGGTGCTTTGGGCGCAGTCCGCTCCCTGAGCGCCACCGCCCGGTCGACAGCTTGGCGCGCCTCCCGGTCGGAGCGGAGATCTTCGAGAACCCGGTCGAGGGCCTCGCTGGAAACCCGGTTCCTCGGGTCAGGGAGCCGCAGGAGGCGCAGTACAACGGCGGCCGCCAAGTCACCGTCGGCCAACCACTCTTCGAAGCGGTTGGACCAGCCCCGGCGCGCGATGGTCCGCAGCGTCTCGACGAACGCCGTCTCGTCAGCGTCCGCACCGCGGTTGCCGAACAGGTAGACCTCACGTAAGGCGTTGGCGAGAGGCCGATGGATCTCCATCGGGGCGACCGCGTTGACGATGGGCCAAGCGATGTGTCGGCGGGCTTTGGTCCACGGGGTCAGGACGGGCTTCCTCAACCCCACCTGAAGATGGCCGCGTTCAAACAGGCGGGACAGGGTCTCTTTTTCCGATCGCGCGACCCGGGCGCCGATTGACTCCGAAAACTTTGGCCAGAAATCGGTGCCGGTCCCCATGTAGGCATAGCCGGTCTCAGTGGCGGCGACGAGCAGAGGCAGGTAGCGGTCCTTCCACCAGTCGGAAATCCCGCGCCTGCGCACCTCACCACCGACCGCCGACAACAGAGCGCGGCGCTTGTCCTCGTCCAGGCCGTGTTCCAGGCAGAAGAGCGGGGCATCATCCCGCGCCGCCCGCAGCGTGGCGAAGCGTTCTGCCAGTCGGTCATGCCACCCCTCCATTCCGCCTTTCCTCGGTACCCCAGGGATCGGCGGGGAAGTTGTGGGGGGAGGCGCCGCCGCCAACACTGAGGACGGCGGGGGCATCACGACAACCTCCCGGCATGGGGCATCCAAGCCGATGGGCTCCAGATGCCGTCCGACCTCCTAAAGAATGTCGTCGAGCAGGTCGTCTGGTAGATCGGATCCCCAAACAGCGACGCGCTTGCTGGATCGCCGCAGAAGATGCACTTCGCCATTCCACTCTCTCAGTCGCGTTCTAGTAGCAATCAACTTGGGATCATGGACGTTCGGCATGGAGCGTCAAGACGCATTCGAAAGATTATCAAGGCTTGCATGACCGTTTTGATCACACTCTCGCGTCATTTCCTCAGCGCCGCGCCTACGCCGGATTGACTGAGGAAGGCCAAAGGACTACTACCCTAGTATGCAGAATTCGCGCAAGGAGAATTCGCGTGGGAATATCGGCAGTATCCGGTCCGTCGGCGGCGGATCATCTCGCCCTATCACCGGGTGCGGACGGGCTCCCGTCCATGAGCGATCTCGCCGAAGCCGTACGGAAACTGCTGCGTGCGCGGGGTACGGTTCCCAGGCCGCTGCTGGCGTCGTGGCTGGCGGGCACGTGCGCGATCCTTGGCTACCCTGCCACTGCCGCAAGGAAGCGGGTCAACGCCACCGTCGAGGCCATGGCAGAGGCCGGTGAAATCTCGACCCTCACGGTGGGCGGCGAAGAAGCCGTTGCTGGGCTGCCGACCCGTCACATCCTCGTGAACGAAACCCTGTGTGCGGTCGTCGGGATCGAGCCCGCGGGAGATGTCGCGCCATGGCCGGACGAGCGGGATAGCCGCGCGGTGGTCCGCCACATTGCGGCCGGATCCGAAACTATGCAGCTGACCGAGGAACTTGGGGCACCGGGTTACCTGGGCGCGCTGCGGACGCTCGGTCTCGTTCACGGTGCGGGCGTGGGGCTTCCCGAATTCGCCGGGCTGCTCCGGGACGCAATTAATCGCCTTGGGGAAGCTATTGGCATCGCCGACATACGGGTGCTTGGACGCACGTCCGACGATCCTACATTCGGGTTCGGCCACGTCGTCCGCAATGAGCGTGAAGAGCCGGCGGTATTTCGACTGGTGGGCGATGATTCGGCGACATTCCTGATGCTGAAAGATGTAGACGCCCTGGCGTGGGTGGCGACGGCATCGGTCGGACAGATACATTCGCCCTTCGTTTGGACGCACGCCGGAATCCCTTTGCCGCGGCAGCTGAAAAAGGCGCTCCGCATTGCCGGGCGCGCGGACGACGACAATGGTCGCACATGGACGCTTCGCGACGGCGCTGCGGAGACTATTGCCGCTTGGCTGAGGATGCACGAGGAGGCACCCGAGGACGGGACGGCGCCGGACCCGGCTCAGCGGACGGTGATCGAGGCGTCCGCGTCGGCGCGTCTCGTGGTCGAGGCCGGTCCTGGCAGCGGCAAGACCAGAGTCGCCTGCCAGAGAGTGGCTCGGCTACTGGAGAGGGACGTCGCAGCATCCCGCATCTGGATGGTCAGCTTCACGCGCGCGGCTGTCGGGGAGATTCGGGAGCGCATCGCCTCCTTCCTGCCCGACCCGCAACTGGCCGCCGAGGTCACAGTGGTGACTCTCGATTCCCTCGCATGGCGTCTCCGCAGAGGTTTCATCGAGGCAGAGGAACGCGTTCCCGTTTCCGGATACGATACAAACATCGCCGAGACTGTGGCCCTGCTTGATCAGCAGGACACCGGCCTCGGGGAGTTCCTGCGCAAGGTGGAGCACCTCGTCCTGGACGAGGCCCAGGATCTGACCGGCGACCGGCGCAAACTCGTGATGGCATTAATCGGGGCGCTCGCACCTGGGTGCGGGGTGACGCTATTTAGCGATAGTGCCCAGGCCATCTACGGCTTCAACGACAAAGTCCCCGCAGACGAGCGCATACTGGTCAAGGATCTGCTACTCGACGATCCCCAGCTCGCGTTCTCGGAGGTCCGACTCGACACCGATCACCGCACACGCTCTCCGAGGCTCGAGCATCTGTTCAAAGCGGCGCGGGACACCCTGCTGGCCGGGGAAGCGGTCGGACGGGAACGCTATCGGGAGATCCGGGAGTTGATCGAAAAGGCGTCGGACGGCGTCTTCACCGACGAGGCAGACGGCGCGCAAGCGCCCAGGGGATCCACGCTGAGGTTGTTCCGCTATCGCGGCCAAATGATATCGACGGCGACGGACATGTGGGCGAAGGGCGTCTCCTGTTCGGTCCATCTGGCAGATCGGGCACCTGCGGTGGAGCCTTGGGTGGGCGCGTTGCTCGCTGCTACCGGGGGGATGTTCGTGACCCGAGATTCCTTCGATGGGCTCTGGAGCGAACTTTGGCCCCCAGCGATTGGACCGTCCGCCGACAGGGCATGGGCGATCCTCCGTCGGCTCGGGCCGGGGCCGGGCGGAAACGTCCGCCTCTCGACCGTCAGGGAACGCCTGGCAGCGCCAACACCACCGCTTGACGTCATCGTGCGGACATTCGGCCACAAGGGCATCGTCCTGTCCACCATCCACGGCGCCAAAGGGCGCGAGGCCGACCACGTTCAACTGGTCATGCCGCGCGAACCCAAGGAGGGCGAACACTTCGACTGGGACGAGGAGGCACGCGTCCTGTTCGTGGGGGCGACGCGTGCGCGCAGATCTCTGCGCCTCGGGCCTGGTGTGGCCGGGGTACGGGAAGGTGCTGGCATCAAGCGGTTGTGGCAGAGTTGGACGTTCAAGACCGGGCGGAACGCACGGATCGAAATCGGGCGGGATGACGACGTGGACACTAAGGCCCAGGTGGACCTGGGGCGCTGGGGCGCGCCGGAACAGGTGGATGCGGCACAAAAGCGTCTGTGGGAACTGGCCGCCGGGGGAGGAACTACGCCGCTGGTCGCCATGCGCGAGGGACGCGACGACGAATTCACCCTCTTCGAGGAAGGCGCTGCCGAGGGCGCTCCGCCAATCGGTTTTCTTTCGGACAAGGTCATCCGGGACCTCTGGACCATCGGCGAACAGGTTCATGGGCGCAAGGTGACCCCGCCTCATCGCATCAAGGGTCTGCGTCTAATCGGCGCCAGGACGGTGGCGATGATTGCCGACGAGATCTCCGGCCTGCCGGAAGATGTGCGGCTTGCATCGCCGTACGCGGAGAACGGAATTTGGCTCGCGCCGGTGGTCGCCGGGGTGGTGCCGGTTTTCTACCATATGTAATCAGCTACGCGCCGGGAGGGGATGATGTCCGACATCCGCGAACTTGTTCTCAAGCGCCTGATAATTGATCTCGTCGGGCCGATAACGGAGGCCGAGATCATCGAAGACAGGCCGTCGGACCGCTATCTGACCGGCATCCTCTTTCCGCCCCAGACCAGCTGTGGCGCTGAACAGGACGATGACGCGGAAGCGGCGGGAGACGGCGAAGAAGGTGGCAGCGGGCCAGAGGCAGTTGCGTCGTTCAACGCCGTCAGGCCGTCGACAGCTGGCCTCTCGTTCGCCATCAGGCCCGAAAATGGTTCCCTACCGGCCATCACCGTCCGCGTAACCTGCGGCCAATATTTCGGCTTGGCAGACGACGAGAACGAAGAGGGCAAGGAGGAAGGCGGCCAGGGCGACGGGTGCCGTGCTCCAACTAGGTGGCAGCGGACACCCCGGGCGGCCGAGATCGTCGATGAGCCGCTGGCGCCGGACGACGCCCACGATATCGACCTGTCTCCTTACGGCATCAACGGCATGACGCTGCATGTCAAGACATCGCCCTGGAACGGGGACGTTCTGGTGACCGCTGTGGTAGCGAACGCGAACGAGCTGCCCGAAAAGCCCCGCCGCAAGAACATCGAAGAGAGCGCCTTTTTCCAGGTTTCGATGGAGGTCGTGCCCAGTTGCGGGTCGATGCTTCTCGCCCGGCCGCTGGGGGGCAACGCCCGCGACGAAGATGGCCTCGCCGCAGCGCTGATCTACCGGGACGCCTCGGAGTACGCCGTCGGGCACACCTGTTCGGCCGAATGGGACACCGAAGCCAGCAAGGTCCGCACCAGTTGGATCCCGGTCGCCCTTGTCCCGGCCACGAGCGCCGACGGCGACGAGGTATTCGCTCCACTGAAGAAGGATGCTGGGAATTCGCCTTTCAGCGCCTCTTGGCTTGCAGAATCTCAGGACGCAGATCTGCTTCGCGGTCTCGGAGCCGTGGTCGATGCCTATGGGCGATGGGCCTCCGGCGAAGCCCGGAAGATCCCCGGTCTCCCGACCGACCTCAGGGAGCAGGCGGAAAAGCACCTTGCCCAGTGTGAGGAAGGGCGCACGCGCATGGCTCGTGGCATCGAGCTGCTGGCTTCCGACGCCGACCTCCGCCTCGCCTTCCGCCTCGCCAACAGGGCGATGCTGCTGCAACGGCACTGGTCCGAGGACAAGCCGCTGGTCTGGCGGCCCTTCCAGCTGGCCTTCTGTCTACTGGCGCTGGCCTCCGTAGCCGATCCCGAAAGCGATGATCGCGGCACGATGGACCTCCTCTGGTTCCCTACCGGTGGCGGCAAGACCGAGGCTTACCTGCTGCTGACCGCATTTGCCATCTTCGTCCGGCGCCTGCGGGGCAAAGCCCCCGGCTGGGGCGGCGGCGTCACCGTATTCATGCGCTACACCCTGCGCCTTCTGACCGTGCAACAGTACCAGCGTGCGGCGGCGTTGATCTGCGCCTGTGAGCTGGTTCGCCTCGGTCGCGTGGCGGCGGTGCCCGCTGTTCCGGAGAGGTTAGCTAAGGGGCCACCGATTTCACTGGGCCTGTGGGTCGGCCAGGACTCGTCCCCGAACACGGTCGAAGCCGCCGTGCGCGCGTTGCAGACCCACGGGCAGAGCACACCGGCGCAGCTGAAATCGTGCCCGTGCTGCAAGGCCCCGCTGAAATGGGAGCCGTCCCCCCGCGAAAACGAGATCTGGGCGATGTGCCGCACCCCGTCCTGCGACGTGGCCAAGGCGATGAAGCCGCTGCCCGTCTGGACGGTGGACGAAGACGTCTACCGCGTCCTGCCGTCGCTGCTGATCGGGACGGCGGATAAATTCGCGCAGATCGTTCGCAAGCCGGACACGGGGCGGCTCTTCGGCATCGGAACCGACAACGGGCCACCCGACCTCGTCATCCAGGATGAGCTCCATCTGATTTCCGGTCCGCTTGGCACGATGGCCGGTGTGTACGAGGTAGCTGTCGACGAACTCTGTTCCTGGCAGGGGCATCGGCCGAAGGTCATCGGCTCGACTGCGACTATTCGACGGGCCGAGGACCAAATCCGCGCGCTGTTCGACCGGGACACTTTCCAGTTCCCGCCTCCAGGGATCGACCACGACAACTCCGGCTTCGCGATGGCTGACCGCGAGGCCCCGGGCAGGCTCTACGTCGGCGTGACGACGGCGGGCCGATCGGCGAAGTTCACCTTGCAGGCGGTCAGCGCGTCACTGCTCCAGGCCACATCGGCCCCCTCGCTGACAGACGCGGAGCGTGATCCCTACTGGACGCTCGTGGCCTACTTCAACAGTCTGCGCGAATTGGGCGGCGCCCTCGTGCTCATGCAGGACGACGTCGTGAAATCCGTCGCCGACTTCGCCCGACGGCATGGAGAAGCGCCCAGACAGTCCTTCGACCAGGTCGAGTTGACCAGCCGTGTCGACTCGGCCGACATCCCGGAAATGCTCGAGCAACTGGGAACTCCATGCGGTCAGCCCGGCGCCGTGGACGTCACCTTGGCGTCCAACATGATCTCGGTTGGCGTGGACATTCCTCGCTTGGGCCTGATGGTGGTCAACGGTCAGCCCAAAGGGATCGCCGAGTACATCCAAGCCACCAGCCGCGTGGGGCGCGGACGCGTCTCCGGTCTGGTTGTCGCCGTGTACAACGCCAACAAGGCCAGAGATCGTTCACACTACGAGAGCTTCCGCACTTGGCACCAGTGCTTGTACCGGGAGGTTGAGGCAACAAGCGTGACGCCGTTTTCGCCGCGGGCATGTGACCGGGCGCTGCACGCCGCTCTTGTTGCCATGGCCCGGCATCTCGTCCCGGGGCTGGCTGGCGAGCCGGTCGACCTTTCGGGCTTCGAGTCCGATGTCGAGGAACTGGCCCGCCGGATCGTGGAACGGGCCGACCGCATAGACCCGGAGGAGACTGAGGGCGTCCGCCGCTACCTCGAGCGTAAGATCGAACAGTGGCTGGATCGCGGGGCCATACCCCGTTACTGGGACGATTTCCGGAAGGACGGTGGCCTGCTGGTGTCGGCGGAAAAGGCGGCGGAGCTTTCGGCCCGCCGCTTCAGCAAGGGCATGGCCTGGGTGACACCTAACAGCCTGCGGAGTATCGAAGCCTCCGTGGAATTCGTGCTGCGTGATTCGCTTTCGACGGAGCCCTGAAGATGGCCAAGGACAGATTAGGAAAAGTCCGCCGCAGCCAAGTAGTGACCAACTACGGCCCCGGGGCAATCGTCGATTTCCGCGCGGGTGGGCACGGCGGCGCTGCGGTTTCCGTCGTCGCGGCAGGACTGGACGAGTGGGATCGCTGGGCAAAGCCCCCGGGCCTGTTCAATCCCCAGTGCATCCAGGAGCCACGCCTGGAGGCGAAGCTCAAGGTGAACGGGTTCCGGCTGCCACCCGTAGGCACGGAGCGCGATAAAGAGGAATTCATTCCCCTGCTGCCAGGCGTCCGGTTCCCGCAGTGGCTGCTCTGCCCGAAATGCAACCGTCTCCAGCAGGCACGCAGGTGGGCGGAGGACGCTGGCGACCCGGCCCTTTACTGCGCCAACTGCTCGAGCAAGGCTGGTCAGCGTGTCCACGTGGTGCCGGTCCGCTTCATTCTGGCCTGCGAGCATGGGCATCTGGACGAGTTCCCCTGGCACCATTGGGTCGGTCACGAAGACGGGTGCAAGTGCGACAAGCCTCTGGAACTGCGCAGCGTCGGCGCGGGCCTGAAAGGGCTGTTGCTGGTGTGCCCGTCATGTTCGGCCAAGGCGTCCATGGATGGCGCGTTCTCCCCCGGCACCATGGAGCGCATGGGCGTCAAGTGCGCGGGCAGGCGTCCCTGGCTCGGCGGGTCGGAACCCTGCACCTGCGCCCATGCCCCGCATGTGGTGCAGCGTGGCGCTTCGAATATCTACTTCCCTGCGACTGAATCCGCCCTCGACATCCCGCCGTGGTCGGACAGCTTTCAGCATGCGATCGGAGAGCAGTGGCACAACCTAGTCAGCGCCGACACACCCGAGGACCGGGACACGCTGGTTAGGCTTGTGATCTTCAAGAACTGGGAGGGGCCGGAAACGCTGGAGCAGTTGCAGGCCAAAGTCAGGAAGCGTTTCGAGATGCTCGACGCCGAGGACAGCAACAACCTCAGGGTCGCCGAGTACCGTCAGCTGACTTCAGGCGAACGAACCACCGAAGAGGGAAGTGAGTTCTCCATCAGGCCCGAGGCGATTCCCAGCGGTTTGACCGGCCTTCTGGAGCATATCACCCGGGTCGTCCGTCTTCGGGAAGTACGCGCCATCTATGGCTTCACGCGTATCCATCCGCCATCGGGCGGCTTTGGCGGTGACCCTCGGATTGCGCCGTTAAGTGTCCAACCTAAACCGTGGCTGCCCGCCATCGAGGTCAGAGGCGAAGGGATCTTCATGGCGCTCGATGAAGCGGCTGTCCAGAAATGGGAAGTGCGGGAAGACGCCGTCGCGCGGGCCAAGTTAATCAACGATAGGAATGTCAGAGACTGGCAGGCGAGGATGAAAGATGAATCCTGCCCAGATGTCGAAGTAACGCCAAGAATGATGCTGGTTCATACTTTTGCACATGCCGTCATGAGACAATTGTCGCTGGAGTGCGGCTACTCGACATCATCTCTTCGCGAGCGCCTCTACGTCGACGACAAGAACCCGTCCATGTCCGGAGTCCTCATCTACACGTCGACGGCGGACGCGGACGGCACGCTCGGCGGCCTTGTCCGGCAGGGACATTCGGCCCGCGTGGAGGCGCTGGTTTGCTCAGCCATCGAGGCCATGGAGTGGTGCTCGTCCGACCCCTTGTGCATGAAGGGGATCAATTCGCTGTCGGAGGGGATGAACCTCGCCGCCTGCCATTCCTGCGTCCTGGCGCCGGAGACGGCCTGCGAGCACTTCAACCGCTTCTTGGATCGGGCCATGCTGGTGGGCCAGCCGGGCAACCCGGGGCTGGGCTTTTTTTCCAGCCTGCTGAAGCTCTAGGGTCAGAACCTAATTAATATATTGAATATTAATAGACAATATGATTCCAAGGTATCGTTTGATGCCTTGGAGGTTGAGGATGCGTGAGATTTTCTGGCTTGATGATGAGGCTTGGGCTGCCAT
>Ga0209373_10003418_pt1 | contig 14695 bp, 14 predicted proteins | sample Higcelweek5metaG_FD_187173 | JGI IMG/M metagenome (GOLD analysis project Ga0209373, IMG submission 187173) | Freshwater pond sediment microbial communities from the University of Edinburgh, under environmental carbon perturbations - High... | ecosystem: Environmental > Aquatic > Freshwater >...
ATTGTGGGGGGCCGTGCTCTCACACCCCCTAGCCGTCATAGCCTTGGTGAGCCATTACCTCACCAACTAGCTGATAGCAAACAGGCCCATCTATCGTCGACCGGTTAAGGTCTTTCATCTTGCGATCTTATGCGGTATTATCTCGCCTTTCGGCGAGCTATTCCCCAACAAAAGGTAGGTTCCTGTCTATCCTCACCCGTCTGCCACTGGATTGACCTTGCGGTCTCTCCCGTTCGACTTGCATGCTTAAGGTACACTGCCAGCATTCATCCTGAACCAGGATCAAATTCTCAATAAAAATTGAATTTTAAAACGTCACTCTCTGCCACTTTTCAAATGACAAAAAAAATAGTATCAAATATGCGCCCAGCGCATATTTGGCTGCTTCACTTGTTAATGAGCTCCGCTATTGTAACAACCAGCCTCAGGATTGGCAAGTAGAAACACTAACTCCCTCAAGAGGAAATTTATTACCCTCGCGAACACTGATATTTTAGCATAAAAGTGATAAAATCTCACCCAGCTCTTTCAAAACCTATCTTTAGGAGGATATATGTCCAAAAAATATGAGTATTCTGTTGTTCTTTCCGAACAAAAAAGTGGGGAGGACAAACGTATCAATGTCATTCTCGGCCACCCCATGACCGAAGTGGATCTTTCCGCCATTGAAACCAAATACAGCAAGACGAACGATACAAAAGTTTATAACTATTACCGTGTCGTTACCTTCTGGAAACTTCTCAAGGTCACCGGCACCTTCACTTACCTATTCCATGTTGAACTATCGTCCATGAAGAGTGATTCGACCATTGTAACCATAATGAAGACGTTCGATCACAAGATCACCACTTCCTCGATCAAAGCTGATTTCGAACAAGCTGAAACTGACTGTCTTGAGCAGGAGAAATTAAGCAAATTCGGTGTTTATAAAGCCACCGTCTTTTCCTATCAGGAAATCCCCAGCGAATAGTTTATTGGAGGTTCTATGTACACATATCTACTCGGTTTTCAGTACAATGCGAACCAGAGATCATTCGCCTTCAGCAAGCCTATCACCCTCGATCATCCGTTTTCTGTAGACGATATTGAACCTCAACAGGATATCGTTGCCAATGAAAAAAATAACGGACATCAGGTTTGGCTAATGTTCATTAGCGAAATCGCACCAAAAAGTAATCCTGAATAACCCCAAAGGAGGCCCAAAGCCTCCTTTTTTATGCCAAAAAAATTGCCCTGCGATTAGCAGGGCAACACAACTTATTCTTCTTCGACCAATCCTCCCTGGCGGACAGCCAGCCGCTTCAAGTGCAAAGCGCGCTGCTTTTCGTCCATTTTGTTCCACCCAGGGGAGCTTTTGTGATCGCATCCTGAACCGGCATGAGCGTGATTAGGGCGGCTTCTGTGCAGTTTCCGGGTTCCTCCGGAGCGTATAAACTTCATGCGGTTTTTCTCTTTCCTTGACAGTTTCAAGGCTATTCCTCCATGGAAGTTAGATTTTCAAACAACCCCGTATATTATCATTAATATAGGATAATGTCAAGCCTAGATCAACTTTTCAGCATTCCCCTCGCAGCCATAATCCCCGTTGCTGCTGCTCCCGTGATTGAACCTGATACGCCCGTTGCGTCGCCTGCGGCATACACATTTTTTAGAGTCGTTTCCATTTCTCTGGTCAGTACAGTTCTCGATGACCGCAACTTCACCTCGGGTGCATACAAAAGTGTCGAACCCGAGTTTATACCGGGCATTACGTTATCCAGCTTTTCCAAACCTTCAAGAATATTTACCACGATTCTGTGAGGCAGTGCCATCGCAATATCTCCGGGGGTCACTTCCTTTAGGGAAGGTCTTACTAAAGATTTTTTTAATCTACTCCACGTACTTCTCCTTCCTCTTTGTAAATCTTTCAATCTCTGTAGTATCGGTTTTCCTCCACCAATCGTTGTCGCCAAACGGGCAATCGACTCGGCATACTCAATCGAGTTTTCTACAGGCTCTGTAAGATGAACTTCACACAAAAATGCAAAGTTCGAGTTCAGACTTTTATGATCCGAAAGCGAGTGCCCATTCACACAAATATAGTCATCATACGTTTCCATAGCTACCAATCCATTCGGACATGAACAAAAAGTTCTCATCACATCATCAAAAGTCTTTGTTCGCACCTTTAACACCACCTCATACAAAGCCTCGGCATATCGTTTCATAATCGATCGCGGAAATTCCACTCTCACTCCTATCTCTACCATGTCATGCTGATACTTTATCCCATGTTTTGTTCCCAATTTTTGAAGCCAAGCAGCATTTACTCTTCCGGGGACCAATAAAATCTTTTTTCCCAGATACTTTTGTTTCTTCTTGTCGACAACTCCTTTTATCTTTCCCTTTTCTGTTATCAAATCCGTTATCTCTGTCCTACAAAACAAGTTCACTCCTTTATCTAACAAATATTTTTGAAACTTACCTACCACTTCTTTTAACTTATCCGTTCCTACATGCTGTGATCTCCGTACTACCAGTTCTACATCATTTCTCTCTGCCTCAGCCACCATCACTTCCACTTCCTCAACATTCTTTGGAAAATACTCCGCATCTACTCCAAAATCGGCAAAAATTTTCTCTACCTTATCAAGTATTTTTTGATAATCGTCGACGTCAATCAAGTGAAATGTTCTCTCATGTGACAACCTTGGTGTGTAGTGCAGTTTCCCGTCGGAATACGTTCCTGCGCCTCCAAAACCGGTCATTACCTCACTTTTCTTCCGTTCTTCCAGTCGGGATCCCATATCAAACAGGGCGATTTTTTTACCGTCAACTTTTTTCAACAACTCAAAACAAGCAAACATTCCGGCAGGTCCTGCTCCCACAATCAAATACTCAAATCTTTTTGCTTTCACTATTTAATATAACAAATTCTCACCCAATCACTCCACCACCCAAACACTCTCCTTTTTTAGAATAAAAAACCACGCTTTGTCCGCTTGCGATTCCCCTCACCGGCTTGTTCAAAACCACACTCAACTTATCCCCGCTTTCGTCACCACGTGCTTCAAGCAACTCTCCTCCATGTCTTATTCTTACGATTAAATTATTCATATCCCATTTTGTTTCGGAGATCTTATTTATCTCACTCACTTCAAACCGGTTACCCCCTGCTTCTTTTTCCTCTCCCACCATCAAAACATTCTTCTTTGCGTCTTTACTTACCACATAAAAAACAGGTGTCACTCCGTTCTCGGCAAACTTTCTTTGGGCACTAGGTGTTATTTCCCAACCACCCCGCTGACCGATGGTGTAAAACCACACTCCGTCATGTTTTCCGATTTCTTCACCTTTCATATCCACCACTTTTCCGGGAATTTCCCTCAGTCTTCTTGCCAAAAAATCTCTAGCGGGAATATTGCCCACAAAGCAAATTCCCTGTGAATCCTTTCGTTTGGCAACACTCAACTTCGCTTCTTCGGCCAGCTTTCTCACCTCAGCTTTTTCCAAATCCCCAAGCGGAAACAAAGTATGTGCCAACTCTTTCTGTGTCAGCTTCCACAAAAAATACGTCTGATCCTTATGCTTATCCTCCGGAATAAATAACGAGAAATTATTGTTTTCAAGATCATGGTTTGTTTGTGCGACGTTACGCAGATGCGAAATGCTTGGTTTTGAACTACTGTTCAAAATTTCGCATCGAGTATCGAGATAATCAGATTCCGCAGGAGAATCTGAATTATCGGTCGCCAACAAATTAACCTGATCGTTAGAAAACAAATTTTTCGGCACCAATTTCGCATAATGTCCTGTCGCAATATAGTCAAAACCATTCTCCAATGCCCAAGTTAAAAACAATCCAAACTTTATCTCCAAGTTACACATTACATCCGGATTCGGAGTTCTTCCCGCTTCATACTCATCATAAAAATACTTGATTACCTTCTTGTTGTACTCCTCCGAAAAATCCAAAACTTTAAAAGGAATTCTCAGTTCAAGAGCTGTTTTCAGGGCAAAAGCCCTGTCCTCATCCGCTCTGCAGCCATTTTTCTTTATCCACTCTTCTCGACTCATGTGATCCTTCTCAATCTCACTTTTTGGCGGCCAGCAGTATAGATGAACAGCGCTCACTTGATACCCCTGCTCCTTTAAAAGCAAAGCCGCTACGGCTGAGTCCACTCCCCCTGATATTCCAACGGCTACCTTTTTCACAAGTTGTATTTTCTCACACCTCCGGTTAATTATTCCAAAGTCACCGGAAAATTGAATAAAAATGTCGGAAATGTTACCATTAAATTGTGAAAAACATACGAGGTAACAAAACAGTACGATTAATAATTATCGCGGTTATCATTCTCATTGCCGCATACATGTTGTATTCCGTCTGGTAAAACATATGGCTATACCAAAATTCAAACCCCTATCAGAAGCAAGTGAAGGTACCAAAAAAATTGTCAAACCAATCCTTATTGCCATTCTCGCCCTTCTTGCCGGAGCCTTCGGTTTAGAAGCCTCAAACAAAGACTGGGATATCGGTAAAATCCTCTCGGGAACACCGGCCTCGGAAGCGGAACTGCGAAGAGATGAAAAAGGAAATCTCCTACGGGATGAAGCCGGAAACTTCATCACCCGTGTTATGCGGGACAAGATGGGTAATATTGTTCCTACGGGGCAAGCAGACGCCAAGTACACCGATGAGTACAACTGTGATGATTTTAAAACTCAGTCCGATGCTCAAATTTTCTACGACAAAGCGGGTGGGGTAAAAGGAGATGTTAACCGTCTCGATGGAGACAAAGATGGTGAGGCCTGTGAGTCTCTTCCAAAAGGAGATAAATAACCCCCTATTTTTTGGGAGGCTCCAAACTGCTTTCAACCGTCACGGGCACCTCAACCTTTTTTTCTTCCACTTTTCCTAACCGCTCGCTTCTTTTCGCCGCCGACATCGCAAGTGGCCTAATACCCTCCACCATCACAAATGATTGATCATCGATTGGTTGATTTTCCATAACTTATTCTAAACTACTTGTGAGCTAATTTTTCAACTCTTTCTTTTATCAGCTCCCAATCAACTCCTTTTCCCGTTAGGTCTACCATTGAATAAAAAGGCTTGCCTGTATTTAGCATCGTTACCGGTACTCCTGTTTCCTTCTTTACTTTTTCAATTAGCTCCCAAATTCTGTCTGTCAGTCCTGAGATCTCGGTTACTCCCGTTACCCTACGGTCATACTGTTCACAAAATGTTAGTGCTATTTGAGTCGCTCCATTTATCTCCGCCGCGTAAGACAGCATCTCCCAGTTGATACCTACTCCTTTTCGTCTGATTACTCCCCCTATGGAGCTCTTTTCCTCCAACCCATTTTGGGTTATTTCCTCAGAGGTCAACTCACGTGATCCCAAAGATCCGGCTCCTTCTCTCGTTGGCATAGTTTTCACCGCCATAATCACTTCGGAAAGTTTCCGCCAATTTAAAAGCATATCGTCTCCTGCCGCCATTGCCGTTACATTATCCGATGTCGTATTTGGATACTCCGAAGATACCGACAACGATAAATACGTCCCTTGAGACGACTCTATCATTACTACATCCTCTCCCGCCGCTTTGTTTACCTCCACTCCAACATCAGTAACTAATTCCCGCAACTCGGAAATGTCTGAAGCATGTTTCGCTACCCGAAGAATATGATCCGCCCGGCAAAATCCACTTCCGGAAAACGTTGATCCTATTGAATTCATACCCTTGCTTAATTTTTCTGCCTCGATATGAGCAGGGGTAATGATTGGGCATCTATAATCCACCTTCACCCGTCCCCATAAATCATATCTGTCCATCTCCCAAAAAAGCAGTTCCGGATTCACTGCTACACCGGATCCAATTCTAATCTGACAACTGTCGTTAAACATCCAACCCAAAGGTAACTGGTTTACTTTCAGATATGGTCCATTCTCGGTTAGGAAAATCCCATGCTCGGCGTTAGGTCCAACTCCCGCTTTACAGATAAGATTTACCTCGTCTCGTGCCGTCAAATACGCTGAAATTAAACCCTTACCTTCATCTCCCCACTGTCCTCCAACCACGATTCTTGCCCCTCTTTCTTTTTCAATCATAATCCATATTACCAACACCTATTCAAGGGGAATCAATACCCAGTTTTACTTTTTCTTTTCTCTCTTTTTCTCCCAAAACTTACTCTGCCCCTGTTTCTCATCTCTTTTGGCGTGTTCCGCTTTCTCCAATTTACTTTTTGTTATCTCATCAGAAGTTTTCTGGAACTGATTATGGAAACTTGGTTGAAACACCGTACTCTTTTGTTTCATATTAAAACATTAGCCTAGCTATTTAAATAAAAGTTGAATATTATCTGATCCAAACAGTTGTTTCTTGGCTTCATCTCCTCTTTTCATCATTGCTTCTGCTACTGCTGTTCTTGATGTATCTAGACCTTCCCGGATACTCACACCCTCTTTATAACTGGAATATAGTAAACCAAAGTCATCTGCATGATCGATATATCGGATTTTTTTGGCTAACTCTTGGCTTAACTCAAATGCTTCTGTAGCTCCAATATTTACCCACTTACTTGCCTCATTGGCTTCCTCCATAGCATTCTGTCTTTCTTGTACGTCTTTTATCACATTGATACCAAACTGTGAATCGAGCATTTTTATATATGCTGTTGCCTTCTTAACTCTCTCTTTATTTGTCTGAGCCTCAACTCCCGGTTGTTGATCTTGAAATATGTTTTCCATACCTATATCCTATCAGATAATTCAGACCCCAATTATTCTCTTTGCCACGTTCACTTCCGGATATGCTTTTTCAAACCATTTAAACTGGGCTGTTCTGTTTACCTCAAATATTCTCCACCCCAACAAGTTTTCATCCCACGCCACATCCAGTCCGGCAAAATCTGCTTTCAATACTTTCGTCGCCTTAATCGCCAATTGTTTCAAATCATTCATCTGCTCTTTAGTAAATTTAGGTTTGATATGAGCCGTTTCTGTTTGGATTGTATTCGTTTGAAATTTATCTTTCTGTCTATGTTTCATCATTCCCAAAACAACTCCATTAAACACCAATACACGGTACCATCTGCGTACTTTAATAACCGGTTGGATCAGCACGTCCCCTTCGCTATATTTTTGCGACAATCTATCCAACTTTCCCAATGTTTCGGCAAGTTTCACATTTTTTCCATGACTGCCGAATCTTGCTTTTACCATCACCGGAACAAAAGGATTTTTTCTTTTGCCTACCACTTCCAAATATCTTCTCCATCCTCGCTGTCCATTAAAAGAAGCAAAAGGAATCACCGACAATCCCTCCTGTGCAAGTAGTATTCCTTGTTCCAGTTTTCCCATCAACGGATATCTTCTAAAACTTTCTCCGTTAATAACCTTGGGTTTATTTTCTTTAAGTTGCTCAATATACTCTAAGATCACTGACTTAACTCCAAGCATCGACTCACCGCCTCTTTTTGTCGCCGCTCTGGGAATTACCAAGTCATACTCTTCAAGTTTCTTTCCCGTCATCAGATCAATCACTGGTTTGCCCAAAGGACTTACTCCAAGCCGCACATGCTCGTAGTTCACTTTGTCCACGGAATAACCTAAGGCCGCGGCTTCCTCAGCTAGTCTTCTCGGCTCATACTCCCCTCTAAATCTGGTCAGTATCAATACGTTTTTCATCTATTTAAATTTTTCAATACAGTACTCCAGTATTTTTCTTGGAGCATTAATCTTCGTCCTCTTCTCAAACACTTTAAACTGCGGCGCTTCATTCACTTCAACTATGTAAACTTCACCTGTTTTTTTGCTGATTACCAAGTCCGTCCCGGCAACTTCCACCTGAAGCGCTCTTGCCGCATCTTCTGCTGTTTTTACTACTGCATCGGGGATCTCCACCAATCCAATTGAGTTACCCTGACTCTTATTTAAAATTAATTTCTCTTCTTTTACTTGTCTTTTAAATCCCCCTATACATTTATATCCAATAGTCATTACCCTGTAGTCACCATCATTTTCTATATACTCCTGTACCAAAAATCCTCTAACCTGCAGGATACTTCCTTTTTCTTTCGCTGTTTTTTTTCTTACATCCAGTATCTCTTTTAATTTATTTAAATCTTCATACTCTCTAATCCAAAAAGTTCCCATACCGTGTCTTCCTCCTTGCGACAGTTTTACGATCAAAGGGAAACTGGCTTCTTTCAAAAAGCTTTCTAGATCAGTCCAGGTCTCTATGTAGGAAGTTTTAGGGTAAGCAACTCCGGCTTCCTGCAACTGCCAAGTCATCACACTTTTAAACCGGCGCAGTGGTCCTTCGGAAAGAAGATACTCGTCAACAACAGGGATCTCATACTTTCTGGCATAAAGCTGTAAAAGTTTACTCCACTCAAGCTCGGATCCAACAGACCGGAAATACCATCCGTCAAAATCTTTCATATCCACATCTCCAAACATGATCTTCCCATCCTCCAAGCGTAGCTGGCGGTACTTAATCAAAACCAGATCAATTCCCAATACCTTCGCCTCATCCAAAAATCTCTGCTCTGTCTGATCAAATGTTAGTCTGTGTAAGTATGCTATTTTCACTTTGTTTTTCTAATTACTACTACTCCGGGATCCACCAAAAATTCTTTAAGATCCCGTCTTCCGATTAAAAACTGTCTTCGAAGATTACTTCTGTTTGTAAGACTGGCTCTGGTTCTGATCACTCTTCCTTTTAGTTTAAACGTTATTGCAATCATTGTCCTCTCTTCAAACCCGATAGAGTTTTTTACCTTCTTTGTCCACAAAACATTCTCCGGCAGCAAAAGTCCCAGCTCCAAAGCCAAACCCTGATCAATCGAGGTACTTCTGGCACCCGTATCGATCTTACATGGCACTTCTGCCCATTTTTTCTTTCCTGTTTTTACCTTTACGGTTTCAAAAATACCTAAGACCGGCTTGTCTTCCCCAAGATAGCTCACTCTATTGGCAAACTTACTGGCAAACAAAGCTTTTCCTATCTTTACTCCTTTTTCGGCAGTCTCGACTTCCAAACCCTCCACTCTTTGCAGTCTTCTCCGCAACCCTGTCATGTTGGCAAGTTGTATCGAAAGTCCTGGTTGGTCATTAAGTTCCAAAACCACCGGTCCCTTGTCTTTATCGATAAGCATATCTACCGACAAATATGGTAAATGGGATATTTTTTGTGTCTTCACCGCCATAATTAGTATCTTGTTCCAATCGGGAACAGTAATGCCGTTTACTTTCTTGTTGGTATCGGGAAAATATTTTAACTGACTATTTTTATATACCCCATGAGTTGTAATTCCGGTCGCCATATCAACCCCCAAACCGATTGCCCCTTGATGTAGGTTTGCTTTGCCCTTACTTTCCTCAGTTGGAAGGCGCAGCATCGCCATCACCGGAATTTTATTAAACACAATCACCCTTACATCCGGAGCTCCCCCAACAGCCAACTTTTTAAACTTGGGGTGAATGGTGATCCTCTCTTCGATCATTGCCTTGTCCGGCAAATTATTGTGAGAATACTTTCCCTCAACAATATCTACCGTGTGAAGAATCAAGTCATCAAGACTGATCTTTTTTCCCTCAACCGTCCAGAAAAATCCTGCTTCCTTTGCCGGTCGTTTAATAAGAATTATTCCTTGTCCTCCAAATCCCTGAACCGGTTTGATCACAAATCCTCCGGTAAGTTTTCCCCAATCAAAATCTCTTACTCCGTGTGCATCCTTAAAAACCCCCAATAGTTTTGGGTGGGGTACGTGGGCACGTTTAAGCATCCTCTTGGTCAAGAGTTTGTCATCGGCTCTTTTTCTTGCTGATTTCTTATTCAAAAGCAAAAAGTCTGCCGACCTAGCGTTCATACCTAATATGTCGCCAAATCTCATCATTATTTCGAAAGTAATTTTCTAAATCTCCAGATCTCCAGCAATCTAAGTCCTTTGTATCTTCCGATCAAATAATCTAAGGTCAAAATCACGGCTACGGAAACTTCCGGATTCAATAGTACCAAAGACTGTATATACGGAGAACTCATCACTTTATAAGCGATAAAGGCCAAAACCACAGTCTCTGCCGTCATAAACATAGAGGTTGAAAGGCTTCTGGTAATCTGAGCTTCAATAAAGGTTTCCGCCAAAAGCACAAAGAGTAAGATCGGGAAAATTCCAACACTCATTAACCCAACCAAATTGATCGTCGGTGACATCAAAAGCAAAAGCAGTACAGCCATAGATACCACCCAAATTAGGATCGCCAGTTTGGGGAAATAGGGAACTTTGACCTTTTTAATAAGCACCCTTCCCAAAGTCGCCACCCCCAGAATGAAAAGCAAGAGTACCAGCCCCACAAGACCTCCCGTGGATAAAAAAGCCACAGACAAAAGCGCCGGTGTAATCATTCCAAATCCGGACATACCGATTACCTGTCGGGAAAAAGCCACCAATCCGGCAACCAAAGGGAATAAAAAGAGCAAAACTAGGGTATTTGGAGACACTCCCTCAGACACAGCTTTCCGCATCGAGAGCTTTAAGATATCTTTTACCCACCAACCGGTTAGTTTCTGTCCGTTCATTAGCTTGCTCAAACGGTCACCTTCCTGCACCGGAATGGTCAAATCAACCTCTTTTTCAGGTGTAATCACCGCCGCCACGGTGGCTATATTTTCCTCAATAGCATGCGTTTTTGAAACCCCAAAAGATCCCCAAAGTAACACCAATATAGCCAGTATCATCAATGCTTTTTTCATGGCCTATATTCTACCTCAGTTTGCCCTGCAAAGCCAGCCCGATTGACTAATTTGTCCATTCTCTCTAATATGGTATTTAGTCTATGAAATCGGACAAAATATCCCCTGTCCTCCTCGTTGTCTTAGGTGTTCTTCTCGGCCTCCTTGCCTTTCTTCTCTTTGTCGTTAATCCTTTTGGCTGGGAATTTAAAATTCCAACACTGTTTAAACTTCCTTCAAAAAACGCTCCTGAAGAGATATCTCCGGCACCAACCCCATATCCCCTTCCCTCAGGCAAACAAACCTATACCATTTCCGGCAATATGCCGGGCGCACCCAAGATCACTGAAGTAATCTTTGATCCTCTTGATCCAACCAATGGAAAAGAAATCAATTTATCGGTTAAAACTTCAGATGTAAGTGGAGTTGCCGGCGTTGAAGTAGTCTTAAATACCGATAATAAAGATCTCACCACCAAACTATATCTGAGAGAAGGAACGGTAAATAATGGCGTATGGAAGGGAATCATAAAAGTAGATGACTCATACAACCGCATTTATAGATTTCTCATCAAAGCCAGAAATACAAAAAATATTTTGCAATCAAACACTATTACTATCAGATGAAAAAATTTCTCAGCCAACTTGTAATCTTTATCTCTACCTTTTTAGTTCTTCTACAGTACTCGGCTATCGGAATATCGGCTGACACGGTTACCGATTCATACAACGACTCGACAAAAATTGGCGCTTCTTCCACCAATTACACCATCACTGGAGGACAGATAAAGTTCCCTTTAAATACTCCCAATCTTGGTTGGTGGAAAATGAACGAGTCTTCAGCTACAACCGTAGCTGACTCTTCAGGAAATGGTTTCACCGGAACCGGATGGCCTTACCCCAACGTGGCATACTATCCTTTAAACGAGTCCACGGGAGGAGAAATCACGGACTACTCCGGTAATGCCAATACGGCTTCTGCCGGTAGCGGCAATATTGGATACTGGAGATTTAATGAAACCTCGGGTACCGCCGTCGCAGATACCGCCGGCATCAGTGCTAGTGGCACTGCAGCCGCTGGTGCCACCGTTGTTGATGGAAAATACGGAAAGGCTCGCAGTTTTAATGACGGAACAACTGCCTACATAGATGTCCCCCATAACGCAACCCAATGCCTCTCAACTGCAGCCACTTTTGAATTCTGGATGAAAACAACGGGGGGGGATCAAATGATGATAAGTAAAAATGGTTGGACTGGTTATTACGTCTATGCCCCAAACATTGCTCAGATAAAACTACCTACCAATATCAACGCCAATCAATCCCTAAACTCCGCTACTGTTGTTACAGACAATACATGGCACCATGTTGCGTTCACATGGACCTCAACCGATGTCGGAGGTGATGGAAAAATTCGAGCCTATGTTGACGGCAATCTCGACGCAACTGCAACAACCGGATATGGAGGATCACTCGCAACAAAATGCGGAACCGGAGTCCTGCGCATTGGTAACTTTACCGGAGGTGGATATCCTATGCAAGGAATTCTAGACGAACTACGAATTTTCGATTACGCCCGCACCCAAGCTCAAATTCAGAACGATATGAATTTTGGAGGGTCACCTGTTGTTGCCGGTAAATACTCATACGGCAGAAGTTTCGATGGATCAAGTTATTTCATTGATGCTCTGGATAGCGCCTCTTTAGACGTCGCAAATACAGTTACTATGGAAGCGTGGATATACCGAGCAGTTGATACTGGAGGTTGGGAGAGGATTTTAAGTAAATCACAAAACGGGGCCTCGGCGACAAATTTAAGTTACTGGATGCAGATATCCAATACCGATCTATTACACTGTGGTGTCATCAAGTCTGATGAAACTGCTCCTTACCGTTACAGTGTTGCAACGATACCCACTGGTCAGTGGGTTCACGTCGCCTGTTCCAACGATGCTACAAACGGTGTACATGCTTACATCAACGGTGCCTTATCTGACGGTACAACTGGTGGAGGAGTTGGAGCCGCAAAAGTGTCAACCTATCCTCTTCAGATAGGCAGACTTGGATCAAACAGTCTCTGGTATTACACCTTCAACGGTTATATCGACGAGGTTAGAATCTACAACACCATCCGCACAGCCCAAGACATCACAAACGACATGAACATGACAGTTCCCCAAGTTGTTGCAGGTCAGTATAGCAACGCCAGAAGTTTTAACGGAACAAGTGACTATGTTTCTGTCGCGGAAAATGATGCACTTGATCCTGCTGCCATCACCATCGAAGCTTGGATTAAGCCTTCCGCCACCGTAAATGGAAACATTGTCAACAAAGGTAGCAACTCAGGTTATAGAGTCAGGATTGCTAGTGATGGTGGTCTCCAATTTCTTGACCGGGGAGCAACAAATATTCTTTCTACAACGGGATTTACTTACACTCTCGGTCAGTGGTACCACGTAGCTTTCGTTGGGGATGCCTCCGGTTTAAAAATATATGTTAATGGAGCCCTAAACAACTCTAATGGTGTTGCTTATGGCGGTCCAAATACAGCCACTGAATTGGTATTTGGAAAACTCGCTACCACTGAGTTTTTTGGCGGTGTCATAGACGATGTCCGCATCTATAACTACGCCAGAACGTTAGCACAAATCACCGACGACATGAACAACAAAACCTATGCCACCACCGCTACCGTCGTTTCAACTAATCTAATTGGCGCAGTGGCAGATCCGGTTGATTCCATTGATGAATTTGTTGTCAATGCCGGTACCATACCTGTATCTGCTTCCATCAACACTCAATTTAGTCAGGACGGAAGCAGTTGGTACAGTTCTACTGGAGTGCTTAATGGCTCATCGGCAAATTTGGTAGCGGGAATAAATACTTTTGATTTATCATCTCTCGGTTGGAGCGGAAAAAATTTCTATTACAGATTTACCCTAAGTTATCCCGCCGGCGATACCTCACCGGCAATCAATGACGTTGCAGTAAACATCACTACCAGTGGATCTTGTGTTCCTCCTGTGGGTGGTGACTTTATCCTCACCAAAAACTGCAGTTTCTCCAATATGAAAGATGGAGTCGACAACGGAAATATTGTTGTTCCAACCCACAAAACCCTGACTATAAATGCGGGTCAACTTCTTGGCTGGAATGAGGGAAAAGGTATCACTATCCAACCGGGTGGCTCAATCGCCATCAACTCTGGTGTAGGAACCATAGTAAACGACTCGATCGGCATTAATGATGGCACCGCAACCGGAACTACTTTGATTGATGGTAAATATGGAAAAGCCAGAAATTTCGCTGGAAGTAACGATCATATTCTCATCACGCACAACAAGGCTCTTGAACCTTCTCAATTTACTATTTCTTTTTGGATGAAGAAAAACTCAGAACCCGACGACTGGGATCGCATTATTACCAAAGAAAGCGTACCTGTAAACGTCACGGGTTATACGATATTATTCAATAATTCTGCACCCAGAAAACCATATTTATCGATGCGGAATACCTCTTCCGGAGAAACAAGTACTATTTCCCTAGACACCAGCTTACCTTTAGACACGTGGACACATTACGCTTTCACCTTCAACGGTTCCGTCATTACTGCATATAAAAATGGCGTTGCTTTGGGAAGTCCAATTTCGTTTACCGGAACTTATGCTCCAGCAACCGGTATCCCCATGGGTTTTGGTGCAACTTCCGATGGCTCGAGCAGTAGCCCTATTAGTCTTGACGATGTCAGAATCTACAATGTCGCCCGTGATGTTACCCAAGTAAATGCCGATATGAATAATTCCTCTCCTGGCTCTGGTGTTGTAGCTTGGTGGACCATGGAAGACCAGGCAAAGTTGCAGCAATCCTACATCTGGGTAAAGGATGACGACTACGATAGTGTAGCTGATAACAGCCGGCAAATTCTCAGTGCCACTCAACCAACTGGTTACATTAGACGAAAAGACATCTTAGGGCA
>Ga0209373_10003419_pt1 | contig 14692 bp, 6 predicted proteins | sample Higcelweek5metaG_FD_187173 | JGI IMG/M metagenome (GOLD analysis project Ga0209373, IMG submission 187173) | Freshwater pond sediment microbial communities from the University of Edinburgh, under environmental carbon perturbations - High... | ecosystem: Environmental > Aquatic > Freshwater >...
CCATATCCCGAATCAGCTCGATCAGCTTATCCCCCAGTGTACGGTCACCCGTAACATAGCGGGCATCAGAGAGGACGATCAGATCCATCATGTTCTTGGCAAAATCCTCAACCTCGTAACGCACAATGGCAAACAGGCGTTTGTGCCATTGCTTGTAGGACCCCCTCCAGGTAGGGTTACTGGTCATGATGTCACCGGTACAGCGTTTGAATCCTGCTGTTTCAAGGCAGTCAACCAGTCTGTTTCCAAATTCAACAAACCAGGCATCAGCCTCCTCGCCCCCCCCATCATTATAAACGATCAGATAGTCCTGATCAGTTATCAGGGTCTGTTCTTCCCGTCCGTCACTGCCCATGCTGATCAGGGCGTATGAAACCGGTGGCTCCCCGAAACCGTTTGTCACCATCTCTTCCAGAACAATCTGCAAAGCGCGATCGGCCAACATGTCCCGGTAGTGGGTACAGGAGCGATGCAGGTTACTGACCGATTCAGCCGAGATGAACCGCTCAAACTCGATCCGGTTCAACTCTTCATGCAGCTGCCGTAATGTTGGTGCATCAGCCGTCTTGATCAGCCCCAACTGCACGGCAGAACGGGCATCCCATTCTTCAAATTTTCGACGAACGGTTTTCAGATCCTCTCGAATCTGCCGAAACACCTCTGTTATCTCATCTGAAGAGCAGTAACGGGTTATCTTGATAAAGGGGGGTAATTCTTCCAGAAGATCAGTGCTGGTATTGGCAAGGATGGTATCCATGGAGTCCTCAGATCACTAAAATGGAGGGCCGAAGCCAGTTCTATCTATACCACAATTATGCTGATTGCAAAGGCAGCAACATGATGCTCGATTAATCTGCCTCCAACTACTTTACATTCACCAAGTTCGAGTTACAGTTACTGTCAGATCATCTTCGAAAGGGGTTTGCTCCATGGACTTTTCAACAAGGCAGCTGTTCTCTTTTTTTGTTGTGCCGACTATGCTCTTTAGCCTTGCAACACCTGCCACCGCTCTTGATCCGGCCACGGTACAAACATATCTCGAACAGTTCAAAAAAAATGCAGGGGCCAGGGTTGAAACCCTGGCGATCATGGGGGGTGAGGATGGTGCTTCTGGCGGAGTCTACTCATATGATAACGACCGACTCAACATGTCGATGACCAAAGGCGGCGGAAGAGGGATCATTGGTGATCCGAAAAACTTCAGCGAAAGCGGGATAAACTGGTTGCCTCTGCTGGGTGGCTCAATAGGTTATGCCGAGGCAGACAACAAATTCACCCATATTCCTGCACTTATTGGCAACCAGGAGAAATACACCAGTTTCGCCATGGGATTTGAGGCCGGGGCACGTGTCTTTTTCACCAAAGAAATCAGTATCGGGCCGATGTTGGGCGTGATTTATTCACACGCGCACAACTCATTCCAGGCAGGCACTCCTCTGGGAGTAGAGCTGAAACAAAAGTATGATAAACAGTTGGTTGACTGGAATATGGATACCTTGTCACTGGTACCATCCATGGATATCGTATATGAGAAGACCTTTGTCGAAGACTGGCGGGTTACCCTTTCTTCCCGCTTCAACTGGTTCCACACCTGGGATATCGCCACCTCTTCAAAATATCTCGGCCTCTCCGGCGATTCATCGTACTGGGAAAACAAGGCTGATCTTGATGTCAGATTACCACTGAAGGTATTCGGCCACCCCCTGCACACCGGCGGCTTTGTCTCTACCGGTGTGATTGGGGGCGATTTTCGTGAAAGCATCAAGACCGATGCCATGTACACCTTTAACGGACGTCTGGTAATTGGCGACATTACCGGTCTCTGGAAGCTCAACTGGATCGGACTGGGGGCATCCTACATCAAGGCTGATACCTTCAGTGGCTTTTCATGGGGGATTGATGCACGACTTGTTTTTTAAAGCCCCCAACCGCCACCCATAGCCTTGTAAAGGCCAATAATATATTGGTGAAGATCGCCCTGTGTCTGGGAATAATTCAGTTCAGCATTAAAAAGACTGCGTTCGGCATCAAGCACATCCAGAAAGTTTGAATAGCCGTTATCAAAACGCAAACGGGCCAGAGAGGCATAAGTACGCAAGGCAGCAACCTGCCTCTTCTGCGCGGCAAGCTGCTCGCGGGTGCGGTTCTGTTCAACAAGTCCATCCTCAACCTCGCGAAAAGCGGTCTGGATGGTCTGCTGATATTTAAGAAGCGCCTGCTGCTGCTGCGCCTCTGCAACCTTTACCTGGCTTGCTGTCTTGCCAGCGGTAAAAATCGGTGCGGTCAGCGATGCAGCATAGCTGTACATCCGGCCAGGCCCTTTAAACAGGCTGGACAGTTCTGAACTGGAGACCCCCAAAAGTCCGGTCAGTGATATTGAGGGAAAGTAAGCCGCCCGTGCCACACCGATCTGTGCATTCGCAGCGATCAGGGTCTGTTCAGCCTGAAGGATATCAGGTCTTCTCTGCAAAATATCTGAAGGGATGCCTTTGGGAGGCAGCGGAATCGGCAGATCATCAATGCTCTTGCCCCTGGGCACAGGGCCGGGATTTGCCCCCAACAACAAAGAGATACCATGTTCCTGCAGGGCTATAGACTTTTCAAGTTGCGGGATGGTTGCCATTGCCTGCTCATACTCTGAACGGTTCTGCGCCAGCTCCAGTTCAGTTATTACCCCGCCTTCAAACCTGATCTGAAAAAGATCAAGCGATTCTTTACGACTTTTTGCGGTCTGCCGGGCAATCTCAAGCTGTTTATCCAGATCCCGTAAACCTATGTAGGATGAAGCAACGGAACTTACCAGCGAAAGGACGGTTGAACGACGTCCCTCCTCGGAAGCAAGCAGATCAGCCCGCGCCGCCTCTGATCCCCGCCGTATCTTGCCCCAGAGATCCAGCTCCCAGCTGGCATTCAAGGCCAGCTGGTTAATCTTGAGAGGTTTGCCAAGGGTCTGAAACGTTTGCTGTTGGGTATAGCTTGCGCCAGCACTTAACTGCGGAAAAAATTCTGATCGTGCCACACCGTATTGTGCTGCATACTCGTCAATACGGGCTGTGGCGATCAGAAGATCTTTATTTTCCTTGAGCGCCTTCTCAATCAGCTCATCAAGCACCTTGTCGCCGTACCCCTTCCACCAGGCAACATTGGCAACGTCTGCAGATTTTTTTTCTTCAATACGCCAGCTTTGCGGAGCCGTATCAACAGGCTTGACATAGTCAGGCCCAACCGAGCAGGCGGAAAGCAAAGCGGTAAACAACCCGAGAAAACAAACCTTTGACGCAGAGACGCAGAGACGCAGAGAACGGGCAGGCAGAAGAGATGTACCAGACATCTGCCTCTGCACCTTGCTCTCAGAAAAAGAAAAACCGGTTCTGTCCCAAAAAACTCGTGTTTCTCTGGATCTCTGCGTTGAGATGTTTACTCCTTTAGTCGGTTTAGGCATCTCCTTCTCCCTCCCCGTTACCGGACTTGATTGTTGGTATAGTATCTGTCTCTTTCTTCCTGCTCATTTTCTGGACCACATAATAGGTAACCGGAATCATGAAGATCGCCAGGAATGAGGCGGCAAGCATCCCACCAATTACGGTGGTACCCATGATCTTTCGGGAGACCGCCCCTGCCCCACTGGCAATGGCAAGGGGGACGCAGCCAAGGATAAAGGCAAAGGAGGTCATCAGGATCGGCCGCAAGCGCAACTTGGCACCGGCCAGGGTTGCTTCAAACAGTGGCTTTCCCTTGTCGTACTCCATCTTTGCAAACTCAACGATCAAAATGGCATTCTTGGCTGCCAGGCCGATCAGCATGACCAGACCGATCTGGGCATAGACGTTGTTTTCATACTGACGGGACAGAAGCCCGACAAAAGCACCGGCAACGGCAATCGGGGTACCCAGCAAAACGCTGAACGGCAGGGACCAGCTCTCGTATTGCGCAGCCAGGATCAGGAACACGCAGAACAGCGAAAAGGCGAAGATGGCCGATGAAGAGACCCCCTGCTGAGCCTTTTTCTCCTGGAATGACATGCCGGTATAGTCATAGCCCATCCCGCTGGGCATGCTCTGACTGAAGACCTCTTCCAGCGCCTTCATGGCCTGGGCAGAACTGTACCCAGGGGCAGCCGAGGCATTGATCTGGGCTGAACGGAAGAGATTATAACGCATCGTAAATTCAGGACCGGAAACATTACGTACCGAGGTGAGGGCTGAAAGCGGAACCATGGTATTCTGGTTGTTGCGCACATAAAACTGGCCTACTTTCTGGATCTCGTCCCGATACTCACCCTCGGCCTGGACATAGATCTGCCATTGCCTGCCGTAGAGGTTGAAGTAGTTGACGAAACCGCTCCCCATAAAACTTTGCAGGGTCTTGTAGACATCGCCAAGACTGACCCCCTGCTTCAGCACCTTGTCCCGGTCAACATCAATAAACATCTGAGGCACCGTGGGACGGAAGGTACTGGTAACCGAGGCCAGTTCAGGACGCTTTTTAGCTGCTGCAATAAACTTGTCCAGGTTTTGGCTCAGGAAGTTGATATCCTTACCTGCCCGGTCCTGCAGGACAAAAGCAACTCCCCCCGAGGTACCGATACCGGGAATGGACGGAGGTGGAAAGGCGAAACCGATGGCGCCCGGTATGCTGCCCAGGTCATGGCTGACCTTGGCCATGATTGCGGCATACTGCTCTTCCGGCTTCTTCCGCTTGGCCCATTCCTCAAGGGCTATAAAGAAGAAGGCACTATAGGTATTCTGTACCTGACTGATCATGCTGTACCCCACAACCGTTGAGCAATATTTAACGCCGGGGGTCTTCATGATCATCGCTTCAGCCTTGCGGCAGATCTCATCAGTACGTTGTAACGAGGATGCATCGGGAAGCTGCACTCCGCCAAAGATATAGCCCTGATCCTCCTCCGGCAGGAAGCTGGAAGGTATCCCCTTACCCAGCAGACCTGCTGCTACAGCAGCTATCAGCAGCAGCAGCAGACTGGTCTTGCTCTTGCGCATAGCTGTACCGCAGATGCTGACATAGCCATCGGTGGCTCGACCAAACACGCGGTTGAACCAGTCAAAAAACCGCTGTACCGGACCAGTTCCCTTCACCCTGGGTCTAAGCAGCATGGCACACAGGGCAGGGCTGAGGGTCAGGGCGTTAAAGGCCGAAATAATAACTGAAATGGCGATGGTAACCGCAAATTGCTGGTACAACCGTCCGGTAATACCCGGTATAAAGGCGGTGGGTACAAAGACCGCCGCCAGGATAATGGCGATGGCGATTACCGGGCCGGTCACCTCTTCCATCGCCTTCAACGTGGCCTCCTTGGGTGACAGGCCATGTTCAATATGGTGTTCAACCGCCTCAACCACCACAATCGCATCGTCAACAACCAGACCGATAGCCAGCACCATGCCAAACAACGAAAGCGTGTTGATTGAGAAACCGAACATCGGGAAAAAGGCAAAGGTACCCACCAGTGAAACCGGTACCGCCAGAAGCGGGATCAGGGTGGCGCGCCAGCCCTGCAGGAAGACGAAGACCACAATGATCACCAGCACCAGTGCCTCAAACAGGGTGGTCACAATCTCCTTCATCCCCTCTGAAACCGCCAGCGTCGTATCAAGGGCGATGTAGTAATCAAGGCCTGGCGGAAAGCTCTTCTTCAACTCCTTCATCAGGTTCTTGGCACCTTCAGCAGCATCCAGGGCGTTGGAACCGGGCATCTGGTAAACCGCAATCAGCGCGGAAGGCTTGCCGTTTACCCGCGATTTGATGTTGTAGGTCTGTGCCCCCAGCTCAATCCGTGCAACATCCTTTATTCTGACCAGCGAACCATCTTCATTGGCCCGCAGTACGATATCCCCGAACTCCTTTTCACTCTGCAGCCGTCCCTTGGCCCGTACCGCATAGGTAAATTCCTGACCTTTGGGTACCGGCTCTCCCCCCACCTGACCGGCCGGATTAACCGTGTTTTGGGCATTTACTGCATTGACGATCTCAGGAATGGTGATATTCAACTTTGCCAGCTGATCCGGGCGAACCCAGATCCGCAGTGCGTACTGACCGGCTCCAAAGATCGTAACACTGGCGATCCCCTTGATCCGGGTCATCTGGTCATTGATGTTGATAAAAGCGTAGTTGGCCAGAAAGATATTGTCGTAGGCATCGTTTGGTGAATAGAGGGCAAACATCACCAGTGGTGACGAGGTGGACTTCTGAACCGTAATGCCGTAGTTACGGACATCTGAAGGGAGCTGGGACTCAGCCTGGCCGGAACGCATCTGGGCCAGCACCTGATCGGTGTTGGGGTCGGTCTTCAGGTCAAAATAAACATACAGATTAGACGTACCGTTGTTGGCATTAATCGAATACATGTAATCCATATTGTCAACGCCGGACATCTGCTGCTCAATCGGTGTCGCCACAGCCTGCTCAAGGGTAAGCGCATCGGCTCCGGTGTAGTTTGAACTGATCTGGACTGCAGGTGGTACAATATTCGGAAACTGGGCGACCGGCAGCCCGAAAAGAGTAACCAAACCGATGGTAACCATCAGAATGGAGATGACGATTGCAACGATAGGCCGATTTATGAAGAACTTTGACATACCGGGCTACCTCTTTCCGGCTTGGGCCGGGGCAGTTGCGGCAGCTTCTTTCTTTTCAGCGGCATCCTTTACAAACGGTTTAGGATCAACCGGTGAACCGGGGCGGGCCTTCTGAACCCCTTCCACAACCACTTTTTCACCCAGCTTGATCCCTTCCTCAATGATCCAGTCTGAGCCGTACCGCTCTCCAACCTTGACCGTCCTGACATCGGCCTTGTTATCTGCGGTAACCACCGCCACCAGATATTTTCCCTGCATCTCGGTAACCGCACGTTGGGGCACCAGTAATGCACCCTTGCGCATCATGATGGTTGCCCGCAGCCTGCCAAACTGGCCGGGGCGAAGTAAACCGTTCGGATTCGGGAAGAGAGCGCCAACCTTGAGGGTGCCGGTACCGGGATCAATCTGACGGTCGGCAAGGACAAACTTGCCGGTACGGGAGTAAACCGAGCCATCGGCAAGGATCAACTGCAGGGGAACCTTTTCAATCGCACCGTCAGTCACCTTCTGCGCCCTGAGATGCTCTTGCTCGCTGACATTGATGTAAACCTTGATCGGATCGACCGTTGACACCGTTGTCAGTTCGTTCTGCATAGATGGACTCACCAGATTACCCAGCTGGGCTTTCGCAATCCCGGCTATACCGTCAACCGGCGAGGTTATTCTGGTAAAGTCAAGATCCAGCCTGGCCTTTTCAACGGCTGCTGCTGCAGATGCAATGGCTGCCTTTGCAGACTCCACGGAAGCCTTTGATGAGGCCTCTTTACCAACGGCATCATCAAGATCCTTTTTTGATACGGCATTACGCTTTGCAAGGGGCCGGACACGTTCCAGATCCGCCTTTGCGGTTATGTAGGTTGCCTCCTGGCTGGCCAGATTCCCCTTTGCCTGTTCAAGGCTTCCGACGGCCTGATCATAGGCAGCCTGAAAACTGCGGGGATCTATTTCAAAAAGGGCCTGTCCCTTTTTTACCAGCTGTCCCTCACGGTACAACTGGCGCGTCAGATACCCGGAAACCTGTGGCTTGATAACCGCATTCACATACCCGTCCATGGTGCCAACCCACTCGGTAATAATCGGCACATCCTGTTGCTGGACCGTTACATATTCAACAACCGGTGGAGCCTGCTCAGCATGTTGCTGTTTACTGCAACCGCAAACGGCAAACGCCAGCACCATGGACAAGCCAATCAGTAAACAACTGCGTCCGGCAACCTGTTCTGATTTCTTTGCATAGATTGATCTGAAGATCATATATCTCTCCTGACTTTAGAATTCACTTTGTAATGAAGAAACTGCAGGTTACTTGTAACAGTTCTTGTAGTTTTTGCAAGTCAGGCGCTACATTTTAATACTGCTACAATGCCCCGGCATCCCGAAGAGTGCCAGGCTCCAGGCCCCACCGTCATGGTAACCAGAAAGACAACTGGCTTACTCTGTGCCAGTCTTACACCTTGACGTTAACTTCGGGCCATGCTAATAAAACAGTCCTTAAATTCAACATGTTACATTTTATTTTATATGGAGGTAACCCCATGTCCCAAGCCATTACCAAGCCGATCGGCGCCATGCTGGATGAGATTGCAAAACGTTTCCCTGATAATGATGCCCTGGTCTACCCTGAACGAGGATTACGTTATTCCTATAAGCAATTCAATGAGATTTGCCGCCAGGTGGCCAAAGGCCTCTTGAAGTTGGGGATTAAAAAAGGAGACCATGTCTCCATCTGGGCCTATAACGTGCCGGAATGGGTGATCCTGCAGTTTGCCACCCCCAAGATCGGCGCGGTGCTGGTAACGGTCAACACCGCCTACAAATCATCAGAGCTTGAGTATGTTCTGAATCAGTCTGACTCCACCACCCTGTTCATGGTCAAGTCGTTCAAGGATACCGACTATGTCAAGACCCTGGCTGATGTCGTCCCCTCCATCCATGATTCTGAACCGGGCAAGCTGAACCACGAAAAACTGCCATTCCTGAAAAATGTAATCTTTATCGGTGACGAGACACCGGCTGGAATGCTGAACTTTGAGCGGATCATCCAGCTGGGTAAAGAGGTATCTGATGAAGAACTGGCAGCGGTTGAGGCCACCCTTGATATCCACGACACCATCAACATGCAGTACACCTCCGGCACCACCGGCTTCCCCAAAGGGGTGATGCTGACCCATTACAACCTGACCAACAACGGCTTCCAGATTGGCGAGTGCATGAAGTTTACCGACCAGGATCGTCTCTGCATCCCGGTGCCGTTCTTCCACTGCTTTGGCTGCGTACTGGGCACCATGGTCTGCGTGACCCACGGTTCTGCCATGGTGCCGGTGGAACTCTTTGACCCGCTCAAGGTACTGCAGACCATTGAGGCTGAAAAGTGTACGGCGGTGCATGGTGTTCCCACCATGTTCATTGCCGAACTGGAACACCCGGAGTTCTCAAAGTTCGATCTTTCCAGCATGCGTACCGGGATCATGGCCGGATCGGTCTGCCCGATTGAGGTGATGAAACGGGCGGTGCGGGACATGCACCTGACCGAGATCACCAGCGTCTACGGCCAGACCGAGGCATCCCCCGGCATCACCCAGACCCGCACCGAAGACCCGGTTGAACTGCGGGTTTCCACCGTAGGCCGCGCCCTGCCCGAGGCGGAAGTGAAGATCATTGATATCGAAACCGGCGCCACCTTGCCGCCGGGCAAGCAGGGCGAGCTCTGCGCCCGTGGCTATATGGTGATGAAGGGCTACTACAAGATGCCGGAAGAGACCGCCAAGGTGATTGATGCCGACAACTGGCTGCATACCGGCGATCTGGCAATTATGGACGAGAACGGCTACTGCAAGATCACCGGTCGGATCAAGCAGATGATCATCCGGGGCGGTGAGAACATCTATCCCAAAGAGATTGAAGAGTTCCTCTACACCCACCCCAAGATCTCTGATGTCCAGATCTACGGCGTACCGGATAAAAAATACGGTGAGCAGGTCATGGCTGCCGTGATCCTGAAAAAAGGGATGGAGATGACCGAGGAAGAGGTCAAGGAGTTCTGCCGTGGCAAGATTGCCAACTACAAGGTACCCAAATTTGTCAAGTTTGTTGAGGGTTACCCGATGACCGCATCAGGCAAGATCCAGAAGTTCAAACTACGGGAGATGGCGATCAAGGAGCTGCATCTGGAAGAGGATGCGGTGGCAGCATCTTAATTTACTATTTTCAGGGAACGGCGGAGAATATCCGCCGTTCTCGTATTCTGTCTCAAGGAAATAGACCATGAGTGCATCAGACACTACCAGTCTTTCTGCAAAGCTCTCCAACCTCCCCCAACTTGAACGTACCATCCTGCAACTACTGGCCTTTTTCAGGGCTCCGGTGGCTCGTACCCCGTTTATCAGTTGTCTGCAACGGGCCGATATCCGTATGGCAAGCGGCAAGGCGATACAATTACCCGACATCACACAGCTTTTCAAATCTCTAACCAATCAGGAACTGGTGGCCGAAAAGACAGGGGGGTACCACTGTGTACCGCAGCTTCAAAACGACCTGATTGTGCTTGCAGCAGAACAAGGTACCCTGCAGAACTATCTGGATGCGGTAAAACCGGTCATCAGAAAGTCCCATTACCACAACCTGGACGAATGCCTGCAAGACCTGCGACTGGCATTGTATGAGGGAAAGCGGGAAGAAGTTAACAGGACCTACCTGTATGCCCTGCGCAACTACAGCTATTACCTGCCGGAACGAACATCACCCTACGGCATGATCTTCCCGGAGCCAGTTGATCGCAACTGGTTTACCCCCCTGCCCCAGGATGCCCGTTTTGCCATACTCCGTACACTGGCAGATGACGCCTTCTGGCGGCTTACCCCCAGTACCGCCTTACCGCTGATTGAACATGAGCTTGCCGCTGCAGCTCAACCACCACCGGACTTACTCTATGACCATGCTTTCTACCTGCTGATGCAGGGCAATGCAAGCAGGAGCGCAGAGCTGCTGAAACAACCGGAACTGGAAACGGCACTGGAACTGAAAGGGATGGTAGCCCTGCTGCAGGGGGATACGGCACAGGCCGTAGAACAGTTTGAGACGCGCCTTGTCCTGCTCAAAAAGCAGACCGGAAAACGGAAACTGGCGCTACCCGGCATGGGCGGTCTGCTGCACCCGCTGGCGCTGATCCGCTGCGGCGCTCCTGCTGATCTGAAGCGTGCTGTGGAATGTGCCGAGCTATCGTTACGGGATCGGGAACACCCGCTGGGAACCGCCATTCAACTGCTCTGGTGTCTTGCCCATGCCCTCCAGGGTAACACCAGATACCGTAAGGATATCGATCAACTCTGGCAAAGCAAATATACCCCCGCCCCCTTTACCCTGCTGACCGGCTGCCTAATTGCCCTGCAGCTGAAGAATAAACCGTGGCAAGAGGGACCACGGCTGTTGCGGGAACTCTCACAACAGGCCAACTTGGCAGGCTTCCACTGGATCTCCGCAGAGGCAACCCTACTGCGGAACACCCTCTACCCCGATGCGAAAAACGTGACTACCGACCGGATACTGGAAATTTATCAGACCCAGCAGCTTCAGCCGCTATTTTCCGGCAACGGCGGAGCGGCTAACAACTGGGAGCGCTCCCTGAAGGCATTGCAGCAACTGGGAAATGGCACAGCCCCCCAGGCTGCAGCTCAGGGCAAGGAGATCCGCCTGACCTGGTGTATCTGCAACCAGGGCAGCACCACCAGTATTGTGCCGATTGAACAGAAACAGGGGGCCAAGGGGTGGAGCAAGGGGCGCAACGTGGCCTTAAAGCGCCTGCTGGAGGATACCGGCAAGCTGGATTTCCTCACCCCCCAGGACCGGTCGGCTGCCGCCTGTATCCGCAAGGAGCGTGGCTACAGCTACGGTTATTATGCCCAGACCAGCTACGAGTTTGACACCATCAAGACCCTGAAGGCCCTGATCGGCCATCCGCTGCTGTTTAACCTTGACGATGAGCCGATGACCATTGCCAGTGGCGCGTTTGCCCTGTCGGTTCGCAAAAAGAAAAAGGGACTGTCGGTCACGCTTGAACCGCAGATGAGCGATACCGGCGCCTCCTTTTACCGGTGGGACAGCCACAACCGCCTGCTGCTCTACGAGCCCTCTGCCGAACAGCGCAAGATTGCCGATATCATCGGCAACGGCCTGACCATCCCGCTGGAGGCCGAGCAGCAGCTCTCCACAGCGGTTACAGCGGTTGCACCACACGTCATGGTGCAATCGGATCTGGCCACTGTCGGCGACGAGGCCCAAACCGTTAAGGCCGACAACCGTCTGCATATCCTGCTACGGCCATCAGGGGCCGGGGTTCAGGTAGAACTGCGGGTCCGCCCCTTTGGAGAACAGGGACCGCTGTTTCTGGCCGGACAGGGAGGCAGCACCGTGATTGCCGAGGTGGCAGGCAAACGACAGCAGTGCCAGCGCAGCCTGCAACTTGAAAAGCAGCAGTACCGGCAGTTGTTGGAGCACTGCAGCACCTTTGACCTTTACGATCAGGACCATGACATCTGGCGGGTAGAGAACCCGGACGGGACGCTTGAGCTGCTGGAAGAACTGCATGATATTCTGCAGGTTGCGCCGGACGCCTTTGTGCTACAGTGGCCCGAAGGGGAACGGTTCAAGCTGCGGGGCAGTGCCTCATGGCAGCAGTTGAAGCTGTCGGTCAGCTCCGGCAAAGACTGGTTCAGTCTTGATGGAGAGATTGCGGCAGGCGAGGATCAGGTGCTGTCACTACAGCGACTGCTGGAGCTGGGCAGTGGACAGAAGGGACGCTTTATCCAGCTGGCTGAAGGGGAGTTTCTGGCCCTGACCGAGGAGTTCAGGCGCAAGCTGCAGGATCTGCAGCGTTTGATGGACCGCCACGGCAAGGAACAACGGATCCACCAGCTTTCGGCCCCGCTGCTGGAAGAGGCGCTCTCCGGTACCGGGAGCCTCAAAGGGGACAAAGGCTGGAAGCAGCTATTGGAGCGGTTCAAAACGGCCCAGGAGCTGCAACCGGTGATCCCCCCTACCCTGCAGACTGAACTGCGGGATTACCAGCAGGAGGGATTTGCCTGGCTCTGCCGCCTGGCCCACTGGGGAGTTGGCGCCTGTCTGGCCGATGACATGGGGCTGGGCAAGACGGTGCAGGCGTTGGCACTGCTGCTGACCCGCGCCCCGGCAGGTGCGGCCCTGGTGCTGGCCCCCACCTCAGTCTGTCTCAACTGGGAAAGCGAGGCCCGCCGTTTTGCCCCCACTCTCAATCCCCGCACCTTCGGTTCCGGCAACCGCACCGCGTTCATCGCCTCGCTGCAGCCGTTTGATCTGGTGATCTGCAGCTACACCCTGTTCCAGCAGGAGGCAGAGCTACTGACCGGCGTTACCTGGGAAACCGTGGTGCTGGACGAGGCCCAGGCGATCAAGAATATGGCCACCAAACGCTCACAAGCAGCCATGCAGTTGAAGGCCGGTTTCAGGATCACCACCACCGGCACCCCGGTGGAAAACCGGCTGGATGAGCTTTGGAACCTGTTCCGTTTCCTTAATCCCGGCCTGCTGGGCTCCCATCAGACCTTTACGGAGCGGTTCGGCACCCCGATTGAGCGCAATCAGGACAAGACAGCCCGCAGCCTGTTGAAGAAACTGATCCGCCCCTTTATCCTGCGACGCACAAAAAGCCAGGTATTGGAAGAGCTGCCCCCCCGCACCGACATCGTGCAACGGATCGAGCTGTCCGGCAAGGAGGCAGCCTTCTACGAGGCGCTGCGCCGCAGCGCCCTGGAAAAACTTGCGGCAAGCGAGGGACAGCAACCCGGAGAACGACAAATCCGGATTCTGGCCGAGATCATGCGTCTGCGGCGGGCCTGCTGCAACCCGGCGCTGATCATGCCGGACTGCGGCATCGGCAGCGCCAAGCTGGCGGCATTCTCGGAGATCGTGGCTGAACTGCGGAACAACGGCCACCGCGCCCTGGTCTTTTCCCAGTTTGTGGATCACCTGAGTATCCTACGAAACCGTCTGGACAGCGAGGGGATCAGCTATCAGTATCTGGACGGTTCCACCCCTCAAAAGGAACGGCAGGAGCGGGTCAACGCCTTCCAGTCCGGCCAGGGAGAGCTTTTTCTGATCAGCCTCAAGGCAGGGGGCACCGGCCTTAACCTGACTGCAGCCGATTACGTGATCCATGTTGATCCCTGGTGGAACCCGGCGGTGGAAGATCAGGCCTCGGATCGCGCCCACCGGATCGGCCAGCTACGACCGGTCACCGTCTACCGGCTGGTGGCGGCCAATACCATTGAAGAGAAGATCGTGGCCCTGCATGGGCAAAAACGTGATCTGGCCAACTCATTGCTGGAGGGGACAGAAACAGCGGCACGGGTCTCGGCAGATGATCTGATGGAGCTGCTGCGGGAGGCGGAGTAAACAGAGGTAGATATTTTTGCAAAAAGATCAGATCAACTCAGCGGGAAAGACATGCCACCATCTGTTGAAAGCTGTCTATGGTGACTTTTCATCTCATCGCCCTCCTTTCCATCTATCGTCTTTTCCACCAGATCAGCCGGACAAAGGCCAGCCCGAAACAGGCCAGCGAAAGCCAGTCAGCAGACGGGTAGCGGGTCCCCCGCAGGTAAAAGGCCAGCGCTACCAGCAGCCCGATCAAGGTCATCTGCTGCAGCCAGAGCTGGGCAGGCCGCAGCAGGGCACGACGGTCTTCCTCTGCCAGATGTACGGTCAAATCCCCCTGTTGCAGGGTATCCACCAGATGGCGGGCCTTGACCAAGGTCAGCGGCAGTTGGGCCAGTTCATGGGTAACGATTCCCAAAAGACTGTCCCGTTCTCCCAGGGCACGGGTCAGGTTGGCCCGGAGCACCGGCAGCACATCTTTGATACCATTATAATTCTCAATATAGCTGGTACCCAGCCCCTCAATGATTGAGCTGGCCCGCATGACATAGATGATCTCCTGGGGCAACTTGAAGGGGTATTCCTTGAGGGCATCCATGACCCCGAAGGCCAGCTCCTGCATGCTGGAGGCGCTAAGCTGCTCATTATCAAAGATGCGGAAAATCTCTTCAGCCAGGCCGGTCAGT
>Ga0209373_10003420_pt1 | contig 14691 bp, 14 predicted proteins | sample Higcelweek5metaG_FD_187173 | JGI IMG/M metagenome (GOLD analysis project Ga0209373, IMG submission 187173) | Freshwater pond sediment microbial communities from the University of Edinburgh, under environmental carbon perturbations - High... | ecosystem: Environmental > Aquatic > Freshwater >...
GTTATTTCATCGAGGTCAGCGTGCTCATCATCTGGTCGGAGGCTTCGATCACCTTCGAATTCATCTCATAGGCACGCTGGGCGCTGATCAGGTTGGTCAGTTCGGAGACGACATTAACATTCGAGGTTTCAACATATCCTTGCAGCACGGTGCCAAATCCGCTCGCCCCCGGATTGGCGGTGGTCGGCTGGCCCGAAGCCGGGGTCTCCATGTAAAGATTGTCGCCACGGGCTTCAAGGCCGGCATCATTGGCGAAGGTCGCAAGCTGGATCTGACCGGCGGTGTTCATCGCGGTCGCTCCGTCGAGCTTGTAGGTCACCTGGCCGGTGCTGCTGATGCTGATGCTGGTGGCGGCGGTCGGAATGGTGGTCTGCGGCAGCACGGTATAGCCATCGGCCGTGACGATCACCCCGTTGGGGGAGAGCTGGAATTCGCCGTCGCGGGTGTAAGCGGTCTCACCCGAGGGCAGCTGGACCTGGAAATAACCATGGCCCTGCACCGCGATATCCAGGGTGTTGTCGGTGCTTTCGAGGCTGCCCTGTTCGGTGATGCGATAGACGGCAGCGGTCTTGACGCCCAGGCCCAACTGAATCCCGGTCGGGACGATCGTGCCGGTGTCAGAGGATTGCGACCCGACCCGGCGCAGGTTTTGATACAGCAGGTCGGTGAACTCCGGGCGCCGTCGGGTGTAGGCGGTGGTGTTCATATTGGCGATATTGTTGGAAATCACCTCGACATTGGTCTGCTGGGCCTGCATGCCGGTGGCGGCGATGTTAAGTGAGCGCATGGTGTTCTCCTTGAACTACCCCTCGACCGGCACCGGTCAGGACGATGATTTGGCGTTGGACAGGGCATCAATCGCCTTGGTCTGGCGATCATGTTCATTATCAATCAGGCGCTGCACCCCTTCATACTGGCGCAGCAGCTGAGTCATCCGGGTCAGTTCAAGGACCGGCTGGACGTTGGATTCTTCCATCATCCCCTGGAGAACCGCCGGACGTTCGACGGCTTCCGGAGTCTGGGTGGTTTCGTAGAGCGAATTGCCGACCTGGTGCAATTCCTGATCATTGGCGAATTTGACCACCTTGATCTTGGTCACCCGGCCGTTTTCGGTGCTGACCGTGCCATCGGCCGCCACTTCGATCTTGGTTTCGTTGGGGGCGAAGATGATCGGCTGTTCCCGATCGTCCATCACCGCGAACCCGTCAGAATTGACCAGCATCCCGGTCTGGTCGAGGCGGAAATGGCCGTTGCGGCCATAGCGCATCCCCCCCTCGGTTTCGATCTGGAAATAGCCATCGCCCTGGAGGGCCAGATCGAGCGGATTCTCGGTCTTGACCAGGGTGCCCTCGCGGGTGTCGCGCACCGCCGCAACATCCTGGACGAACGACAATTTGTTGCCCATAGCGCGGTCGGTCGAGCGGGTCGGGACCAGAAATTCCCGAAACATCATCTGCTCGCTCTTATAGGCGGGGGTATTGGCATTGGCGAGATTGTTCGAGACGGTATCGAGTTGGCGCCACAGGGCGGCCTGACGGGACAGAGCGATGTAGGAAGTGTTCTGCATGAGATCCGTGCCATCCGCTCAGGGGACAATCGATACCACACTCTACGCATTAAATGTGCCAAATGCCAGATTCGTCAGGTTTTGGCGGGATTTCACGGAATTTGGTGGCGGCGCGGGCAGGGCTTGCCCGGCAGTTCTTGCCGGTTTGTCCCAGGGGTTGCTATCTTGCGTCCGCCGCTGCCCACCGGGGCGAAGCGCAACTTAATCTTAACTGCCGCCGGGATAGGCTAATCATCCCCGCAGGCGCGATGTCGATGTATCCACGCCGAAGTCGGAAGCGAGAGTGATGACCGAAGATCTGGAAGAAGATTTCGACGAGTCTGAAGGGACTACGAGCGAAGCAGAGCCGTCCGAGGGTAAGGGCAAGCTCAAAAAGATTCTGATCATCGTCCTGCCAATCCTGCTGCTGGTTGGAGTCGGGGCCGGGGTCTATTTCTCCGGTGTGCTCGATTCGCTGCTGGGGGGAGGCAAGGATGCCAGTGGGCATGCGACCCCCCAGGCATCGGCACCGGCCAATGCCAATACCCCGAAGGCGGTCCAGGCTGCCGCCTTTATGGATCTGCCGGAAATGCTGGTGAATCTGCAGAGCACCGGGCGCAAGCCAGCCTATTTGAAGCTGCGGGTGGCGCTTGAGCTGGATTCGGTGAGCGATCAGCCGCGCGTCGAGCAGATGATGCCCCGGATCGTCGATTATTTTCAGGTCTATCTCCGTGAATTGCGGATCGAGGACCTTCAAGGCGCTTCGGGGATGAACATGCTGCGCGAGGAATTGCTGACCCGGGTCAATGCTGCGGTCAAGCCGGTTCGGGTCAGCGACGTTCTCTTCAAGGAAATGCTGGTCCAGTGACCGGCCGCCGGGAAATCTGGCAGCAAGCTTCTCATTAGCGGTCGTCGGGAAAGTCCGAGCAATGGCGAATCAGGACGAGGGTGGTCAGGGCCGTAACGCCGAGGACGAAGAGGCCCTGATGAAGGAATGGGCCGCGATGGCTGACGACGGCCCCGCCGCGGGCGATGCTGACGCCGGGGCCGGCGGGGGCGATGCGATCGCGGCCGAATGGGAGGCCATGCTCGGCGGCGGCGGCGGCGATGATGGTGAGTCCTCCGCCCCGGTTCCGCGCGATGCCGCGCGCGTTCTGAATCAGGACGAAATCGATTCTTTGCTCGGTTTCGACGAGGATGGCGGCGGAGTCGGCGATAAATCCGGCATTCAGGCGATTCTCAATAGCGCCCTGGTCTCCTACGAGCGTCTGCCGATGCTCGAAGTGGTGTTCGACCGGCTGGTGCGGATGATGTCGACCTCGATGCGCAATTTCACCTCGGACAATGTCGAGGTGTCGCTCGATAACATTCTCAGCCTGCGGTTTGGCGATTATCTCAATTCAATTCCGCTGCCGGCGATGCTGGCGGTGTTCAAGGCCGAGGAATGGGACAATTTCGGCCTGCTCACGGTGGATTCCTCGCTGATCTATTCGATTGTCGATGTGCTGCTCGGCGGGCGGCGCGGGACGGCGGCGATGCGGATCGAAGGACGTCCCTACACCACCATCGAACGCAATCTGGTGGAGCGGATGGTTCATGTCGTGCTGTCCGATTTGTCGGCGGCGTTCGATCCGTTGTCGCCGGTGACCTTCCGCTTTGAGCGGCTGGAGACCAACCCGCGTTTCGCCACCATCTCGCGGCCGAGCAATGCCGCGATCGTCGCCAAGCTGCGGATCGACATGGAGGATCGCGGCGGACGTCTCGAATTGCTGCTGCCCTACGCCACCTTGGAACCGGTGCGCGAGCTGCTGCTGCAAATGTTCATGGGCGAGAAATTCGGTCGGGACTCGATCTGGGAGACCCACCTCGCCGAGGAATTGTGGCAGACCGAGGTCGAACTGGAAGCCGTGCTGGACGAACAGGTGATGTCGTTGCGCGATGTTCTGGCCTGGAAGCCGGGCTCGAAACATATGTTGAATGCCACGCCGGACTCTCCGATCGAGATGCGCTGCGGTCAGGTCGGAATGTTTCGCGGACGGATGGGACGCAAGGGACAGCACATCGCGATCCGTGTTGACGAAACCAGTCGTCGCGACAAGGGGTAAGCCGCTGTGGACTGGAAAATGCTTCTGGATATCGTCGTGTCGGTGCTGATGGTTGCGACCATCGCTTACGCCACCCGGCTGAATACCCGTCTGGCCGCCTTGCGGAAGAATCGGGATGATTTGGCCCGGACGATCCTTGGTTTCAACGAAGCGACCTTGCGGGCGGAATCTTCGATCCCCAAATTGCGGAAAGCAGCAGAAGAAGCGGGGCAGGCTTTGCAGGATCGGGTGGAAAAGGCGCAATCCTTGCGGGACGACCTTGCGTTCATGATCGAGCGGGCTGATACAATGGCCAATCGGCTCGAAAACGCGGTGCGGTCGGCCCGGATCGATCCGCCGGCCCGGCCCGCGCCCGCCCCCGCTCCGGCGGCCGCAGCGGCGCGTCCGGCCCCGGCCCCGACTCCTGCTTCCGCTCCGGCCCGTCCGGCGGCTCCGGCCGCGGCTGCCGCGGCCCGTTCCGCCCAGCAGGCGGCGGTGGCGTCGGTTTCCGCTGCGGCCGAATTCGGTGGAGATGATGACCGCTCCGAGGCCGAGCGCGAGTTGTTGCGAGCTCTGCAAGCGATGCGGTGAGGGACGCCATGAGTATGACTTCCTTGCGCAAGACGACCACACCGGCTCCGTCCGCCGCGTCCGTTTCCCGTGCCGCCCGAGGTGCGGCGTCAGGGGAACGTCCGTCCGGCCCGGCCAGACGGCGGACCCCGATCGTGCGGGTGCTGCCGATCCTGATCTTCTGTGGGGTGCTGATGCTGTCGGTGCGGGTCACCGACCTGTTTCTCGGCCTGACCGGGCTGGGGCCGCTCTCGGTTGCGGAATTGCAGGCGCAGCAAACCTCGAACCCGCCACCACCGCCTGCGGTGCCGGCACCGCCGCCCGCGCCGCTGGCCGTCGATCCCAACGAGGGGCGAACCCCGACTGAACTTGACGTGCTGGAGAAGTTGCGCGAACGTCACGCCACTCTCGATGCGCGGGAACGCGATATCGATCGCCGCGAGGACACCTTGCGGGCAGCGGAAAGTCAGATCGACCGCAAGATTGCCGAAATGCGGACCCTGCAAAGTACGATCGAGGGGTTGCTGCGGCAGTATAATGACCAGGAAGACAACAAGATGCGGTCGCTGGTCAAAATTTATGAGAATATGAAACCGAAGGAAGCCGCCAAGATCTTCGAACAGCTCGATATGAGTATCCTGCTGGAAGTGCTGGAGCGGATGAAGGAACAGAAGGTTGCCCCGATCCTGGCTGAGATGGATCCGATGAAGGCGAAATCGGTCACGGCTGAAATGGCCCAGCGCCGCCAGATGCCGGCACCGTCCTCAGCGCCGGCGTCGGGTGCGGCAGGGAAGGGCGGCGCGGGATGATCCCGGCCTCGGGTGTAAAAATGGCTTGCGCCAGCCGGCGGGGCCATCTTAACTAAGCCGATTCGTTAGAGTTCCGGTCAGTCGGTTTCTGGCGGAGAGGTGTCTTGAAGGAGCGGATGGATGGCTGTCGATAAGAATATGAACGTCCTCATTGTGGACGATTATAAAACGATGTTGCGAATCATTCGGAATCTGCTGAAGCAGCTTGGATTCAATAACGTCGATGAAGCCACCGATGGGGCGATGGCCCTCCAGATGCTCCGGGTCGGCAACTATGGTCTGGTCATTTCCGACTGGAACATGGAACCGATGACCGGCCTCCAGCTGCTGCGTGAAGTGCGCGCCGATGCCAAGCTGAAGCCGATCCCCTTCATCATGGTGACCGCCGAATCCAAGTCGGAAAACGTCATTGCCGCCAAGGAAGCCGGTGTGTCGAACTATATCGTCAAGCCGTTCAATGCCGAGACGCTGAAGAACAAGATGGTCAGCGTTCTGGGCGATTTCTGACGGCGGAAGGGGGTCGCGTCATGTCAGGCATAGGCGTTGATCGCGACCTGGAGATGCGCCTCGACGCGATCCGCCGCGAACTCGGCGAGACGGTGCGGATCGATCAGGTCGGCGAAGTGGTGCGGTCGCTGTTGGAGTCGATCGGTGGCGATATCAGCGCCGGCGATCTGCGGCTCTACCGCGAGGTCGAGTCGCTGTCTCACTATATTCATGCCGCGCGCGAGGAAATCGCCGCATTGCGGCCGGGCGATATCAAGAACCGGTTTATTGCCTCCGCCACCGACGAGCTTGATGCCATTGTCGGGGCGACCGAGGCGGCGACCAATGAAATCATGGATGCCGCTGAAAGTCTGGAGGAACTCGCCCCCGGTCTCGATCCGGCGGCGGGAGAAAAGCTGGCCGAGATCATCACCCGGGTTTACGAGGCCTGTACCTTTCAGGACATCACCGGCCAGCGCATTACCAAAGTGGTGAAGGCGTTGAAAGAGATCGAGGACCGGGTTGAAGGACTGGTACACATGTTCGGCGCCGAATATGACGGCAAAGATCCTGCGACCAGGGAGGCCACGGCCTCGACGCCTCGTGACGAGCATCTGCTCAATGGCCCGCAACTTCCCGCCACTGCTGCCAACCAGGCCGATATCGACGCGTTACTGGCGAGCTTCGAATAACCTCCCATGGCGGTTCCGGCCCCCATGATAAGGAGTACGCGCCATCGACGTCGTCTGGCTGCCTTCGCGGTCATGATCGCCGTGACGGTGTTCGGGCCGCCGGCGGACGCCGGGGGGCAGCCGTCGCCACGGGCTGCCGTCCATGATGGCTTCGGGCGCATGGTGTTTGACTGGCCTACGCCGGTTGGCTTTTCGGCGTCTGTCGTTGATGGCGCTTTGGTGATCCATTTCGACAAGCCGATCAGCGGTGATCCTAAAGTGGTGGTCAAGCCGCTGGCGGGCTACCTCAGCGGGGTGAGCCTCAGTCCCGACCGGACGACGGCAACTTTTGCTCTGACCCGTCCGGTGCAAGTCAAAAGTTTTCGCAGCGGTGCGGCGGTGGTGGTGGATCTGACCCCGGACAACAGTCCGGCCGCCGCCTCTCCTCCTCCCGTTACCGTCCCCCCTCCCCCTGCGGCGGCCTCTTCTCCGGCGGCGGCGCCGTTCCCCGTTGCCGCCACGGCGACAGTGACGCCGCCACAGATCGGCGCAGGACCGGCGCTGGCCCCCGCCGCCACCCCGGCCGGGCCGCCGGTTGATCTGATGGTGCGGGGCGGCGAGCATACCGGCTTCAACCGGCTGGTGTTCGATTGGCCAAAACCGGTGGGCTATACCGTCGAACAGGGCGACGATCGGGTGGCGATCAGCTTTGCTCGTCCAGCCCGGATCAATCTGACCGCCCTGAAAGCGGCCTTGCCGGCGGATGTGTCTCTGATCGAGGTCCGTCCGTCTGGGAGTGGCACCGCGCTTGTTCTCGGGCTGGCCCCCGGGATGCGGGCGCGCCATTTCGCCAGCGGTTCCCGGATTGCCGTCGATCTGGTCCGGCCTGCCGGAGCCCCCCCGCCGCCCCGGGCAGATGGTGTCCCGCTTCCCCCGTTGGCGCCAGCGCCGGGGGGAGATCAGCCGCCCAGCCTGCCGCCTTCGGTCCCGCTGGCGGCGGTGCCGACGTTGCCGGTGCCCTCGATCGAGCCGCCGGCCGCTGCTGAGCGGAGTGTCAGCCTGGGCTTTTCGTTCGACCGACCGACCGGGGCCGCCGTGTTCCGTCGAGGGGGATGGCTGTGGGCGGTGTTTGACGCCAAAGCTGAAATCGACACCAAGCTGTTAAAGCGCACGGGTGGAGATCTGGTGTCGCAGGTGGAGCAAGTTCAAGGGGTCAAAGGGACGGCGGTCCGGATGGTGACCCAACCCGGCTATAATCCGTCGGTGCGTAAGGAAGGGCAATTGTGGGTTCTCGACCTGCATCGCCAGCCGGTGCGGCCGCAGACCCCGCTCGATGTGACGCCTCAGCTTGATTTTCAAGATCGTGGCCGGCTGGTGATTACCGCAGCGGATGGGGGGCCGACCCAGTTGATCCGCGATCCCGAGGTGGGCGATATCCTCCAGGTGGTGCCGTTGCCCGAAGTGGGCCGGGGCGTGCGCGAGGGGCGTGAACTGCCCGGCGCGACCTTGTTGCCCAGCGTGCAGGGGGTGGCAGCGGTGCCGGCGGCCGATGGGGTGCGACTCGATCCGGTCAAGGGCAAGGTTGAGCTGACGATGCCGGGCGGGCTGTATCTGTCGCCGACCCCGGTGGCGCTTCCGGCCCAGGCCGACGTGACGCCCGCTGCCGAGGCGGCCAAGGGGGATGGTGGTCCGCTCGACTTGCCGCGCTGGATGCGGGGCGGGCTTGATCAATTTGCCGATACTCGCGATGGCTTGTTAAAGCAACTGGCCCAGCAGCGTCCCGACGAGCGCAACCGGCAAAGACTGGAAATCGCGCGTCATTACCTTGCCAACGGTTTCGCCCCGGAAGCCTTGGGCGAATTGCGGCTGCTGGCCAATGATGCGGCGCTATCCGCCTCGCCCGAGTTCCGGGCCGTGCGCGGGGCGGCCAATTTCCTGGCCCGCCATGATGAAGCGGCGATTGCGGATCTGTCGATGCCGGCGTTGAAGGACGATCCCCGGGTCCAGTTGTTCCTTGCGGCGGCGACCGCCCGGCTCCGCCCCAATCCGGAGCAGCAGGCCCTGACCTTGCGTCTGGCCCCGGAGGAGATCAAGGAATGGGCGCCGCCGGTGCGGATGGCGCTGGGGGATGTTGCTGTCCGCACGGTGGCGGCGGCCGGGGATGGACGGGGCGCCGCGAAGATTGTCGAGGCGATGATGGGGCCGGGCCTGTCCAACCGGGATGTCGCCCATCTCTCTTATCTCAGTGGTCTGGCCGCCGAGGCGTCCAAACAATATGAGCAAGCGATCAGTCGCTACCGTGAGGCTGAAGAGGGGCCAAGTCGGCCCGACCGGGCCTATGCGGTGCGTGACCGGGTAATCCTTCAGCTTCATCTGGGCAAGATCACCCTGGATGAAGCGATCGCTCAGCTTGAGAAACTGCGCTTTGCCTGGCGGGGCGAGGATTTTGAGTTCCAGTTGCTGAAGCGGCTGGGTGAGTTGCAGCTTGATGCCAACCGTTATGGCGACGGGCTGCGGACTTTGCGTCAATTGACGGTCAATTACTCCGGACATAATAATATTCCGGCGGTTTTGACCGATATGAGCAACGCTTTTGCTAAATTGTTCCTCGATGGTGAGGCTGATAAACTGCCGCCGGTGACGGCGATCGGCTTGTATGACGAGTTCCAGGAACTGACTCCCTCTGGCCCGGCCGGGGATGAGATCATCCGCCGTCTTGCTGACCGGCTGGCTTCGGTTGATTTGCTCGACCGGGCCAGCGAGTTGTTGCGTCATCAGGTGGAACATCGTCTGAGTGGGATCGACAAAGCCCGGATTGGCACCCGACTGGTGTTCCTCAACCTGTCTAACCGCAAGCCGGCTCAGGCTCTGGAGGCGCTCGATCTGAGCGAGGTGCCGGATCAGCCGGCCGATCTGGTTGCACAACGCCGCTATTTGCGGGTCCAGGCCCTAGACGATCTGGGCCGCTCGGCGGAGGCTTTGGCCTTGATCATCAATGATCCGAGTGAGGAAGCCGGCCGTTTGCGGGGCGAGATCAACTGGCGCCTGAAGAAATGGCCGGAAGCGGCGGCGGCGTTGGAGGGGGCGTTGGAAAAGCCGCTTGGCAACCGTCCGCTGGCTCCGGCGATGGCGCATCGGGTGCTGGATACGGCGACGGCGATGACGCTGGCCCATGATGAGCGCGGGCTGGCCCGACTGCGCCGGACCTATGGCCCGTTGATGGCTCAGGGTGAGCAGGCGGGTGCCTTCAATCTGCTGACCAGCGAACCGGAACGTGGCATTGCCGATTACCGGCGGATTGGGGACAAGATCAAGCAGGTTGAGGAATTTCAGACCTTCATGGGCGAATGGCAGAAGCGGGTGAAGGACAAGGGCCTGTCCTCAATGAATTAGGCTGCTGCCGCTGGCGGCGAGGGGGGAATGATGCGTGCGGGGATCATGATGCTGGCCGCGCTGCTGGCCGGGTGTGGTGCCTCCTTGCCGCCGCCCGAGACGGTTCGGTTTGGCCATAAGGTGGCCGGGCAGACTCTGCCGCTGCCGGCGCGGGTGATGCTGTATGTCGGCCAGGAGGATCTCGACCGGCCGCTGAAAATGCAGGTGACGACTCTGCATAGCGAGGAGTCTCCGGATGTCAAAGAGGGAGCTGCGTTGGCTCGGGCGGCGACCGGGGTGTTGAGTGCCGCCTTTGCCCGAGTTGCGCTGAACGATTCCTCGGTGCGGCCGCAAATTGTCATTCGTCCCTCTGGCAAGGCGGTGTGGTATAAATTGGATGGTGAGTTGCGCCTGGGCTGTGGGCTTGACGCTTACACCGCCGACGGCTTCCCGCTGGGCACCTTTGTCGGCCGGTTCAGGACCAGTACCAACGATTATCGCTCGGATTTGCTGCCGGCTTATGGCCAGTGTCTGAAACAGGCGACGGAACGCCTGCTGGAATCGCCGGCTTTGGCGCGGCTGGCGGCGGCCGGGTTCCGCGATCCGCCTTCGGCCTCGGTCGAGGCTTGGATGCGCACCCTGGGGCCGTTCCCGACCCCGCCTTGAGGTGACGGGGCTGCCGCCCCGTGCCCCGCCTGGAGGCTGCGCCTCCAGACCATTGCTTTTTTTGAAAAAAAAGGGGGTTTGGGGCTTTGCCCCAATCGGATTCGGGCGGAAGCCCGATCATTGACAGGAGGGTGGGGTGAAGCAGGCGATCGTAGCGGAATGTCTGACCCAAATCGACCGAGTGCTGGAAACGGCGGCGCGGTTGCAGGTTTCCGCCCTGTCTCCGGAGCAACGCGCCGATTTGGAAACGCTGCTTCAGGCGGGGCAGCAGGTACGGTCCCTACTTGCGGACGAGATGCCGCCGCTGGTGGCGCTGGAGGATCTGGCCCAGGATCGGCGCGACCTCGGGGCCGACCGGATGAATGGGTTGCTCGCGCTGTTCCGGCAGAGTTCGGGGGCTGATCTCGACCGATTATGCGCGCAAATCACCGCCGGAGACTTGGCCCAGGTCGGGGCGACCGCGCATCGGATGGCCGGAGCCGCCGCCAGTCTTCATCTTCGTCCCTTGTTCACCCGCTGCGGTGACATCGAAAGCGCCGCCCGGCGGGGGGACCGGGCCGCCGTCGCTCTGCTGGCGGCCGATCTGGTCCCCCTGTGGCACCGCTCGGTTGAGGCGTTGACCTTGGCCCTTAGCTGAAGGTCGCTTCCGCCTCCGCCTCGCGGACGATGTCGATCAGGCGAAGCAGAATATCCGGCTCCTGGGCGCCGGCCAGGGCGTATTGCCCGTCCAGAATCAGGCAGGGCACCCCATTGACGCCGAGCCGGTGGGCACGGGCATTATCGGCCAACACCGCGGCCAGATCGGCCTCGGAGGTCAGATAATCAGATAACAGGGCATGGTCGAGACCGAACTCGGCGCCGATGGCCGCCAGCGTCGCCGTGTCGCCGATGTCGCGGCCTTCGCAAAAATAGGCGCTGTAGATCGCCTCGACCGCTTCGGCCTCGCGACCGACCGCACTGGCGTAGCGGATCAGGCGATGGGCATTCAACGTGTTGGGAGTCCGCTCGATCTGGTCAAAGGCGAAGCTGATTCCTTCGGCTTGACCGGCGGTGATCACGGCGGCGTGAATCCGTTGCGCCCGCGCTGGTCCGCCGAACTTGCGGTCAAGGTACAGACGACGGTCGATCCCCTCCGGCGGCAGATCGGGATTGAGCAGAAACGGTCGCCACAGCAACGTCACCCGGCTGTCGGGGCGCTGGCGCAGAGCCCGTTCCAGCCGGCGTTTGCCGACATAGCACCAGGGGCAGACGGTATCGAACACATACTCAATCCGCATCCGTTTCCGCCTCCGTTGCGTCGCGCTCCGCTCTGCGCCGGGGAGCACGTTCCCCCCGTGAAGCGTATTTAGGGTCGAATTTCAGGAAATCGAGCGGGCTGGGAGCCGAACTCGCTAGACCTCGTCCTCCAGCGCCAGAGCGGCGCGGGCCAGCAGGGCCGGGCGGTCATCGTCAGCACGGGCTTCGGCACAGCCGACCCGGACCCAGACCCGCACCGGCTGGTAAACCTCGGGGATGGCGAAATCGGTGTGGGACAGGACGCCGGCGATCCGGTGCATCACCACTTCCGCCTCAACCAGGGGCGTATCGGGCAGCACCACACAAAACCGGTTAGTGGCAATGCGGGCGACCAGATCTTCCGCTCGGACCAACCGGCTGATCCATTGTCCGAGCTGACGTAACAAATGATCGCCGGCCGCTTCGCCGAAATGAGCCCGGACGGAATCGACACTGGGAATCGCGAACAGGACTGCCGTCAGTGGCCGGTCCCGTTCCCGGGCGGCGGCGAGGCGTAGATCAAGGGCGCGGTCCAGGAACGGGCGGCCGTGGATTCCGGTCAGGGCATCTGCCGTGGTCGGGCCGAGACTTTGACCGAAGGCAGCGCGAATCGCCCACCGCAGTCGCTGCCGCCGGACCAAAGTGAGGACCACCGTGCGCAACAGGTCCGTTTCGACCGGCCGCAGCAAGACTCGGCTTGCCCCCCGCCGATAGGCGCGGGCAAGCGTTTCCGACGTATCCGCCAGCATCACTACCGGCAGGTTAAACAGACGGGAATTGTGGCGCAGATCGGAAGCGAAGGTCAGTTCGGCCTCGCCGCTGGCGGTGACGATCGCGGCATCATAAGGACTCTGTTCCAACAGCCGCTCGGCGGCATACAGGTCAGGGCACAAGGTGATATCGGCGTCATCTTCGGCCAACCGCCCGGCGATATTATCGGGGTCGAGGCCGACCGCCAGCAGGGCCGGTCGTTCTGGTCCTGGCGGCAGCTTTCCGCGTTCCACGACTTTGAGGCCGAAGGTCGCAGCGGCGACCGCGCGCAGGCGGAGTTCATCCTGCATCGTTGCCAGCCGGACCAGCGGCCGCAGCCGGGCCAGCATTTCGGCATCCTCAACGCTGGTCAGCAGCAGTTCGTCGATTCCGACAGCGAGCGCCCGCTGCGCCAGAGTGGTCTCGATCGTCTCACACAGAAGGACCAAGGGCACCCCGCCACAGGCCGGGTCCGCCCGCAGGGCTGTGGCCAGCACCAGCGGGTCGCCGGCCGCTTCGCCGATCAGGATCAGATCGGGGCAGAGCCGCCGGGCCTGAGCGACTGGGGCTTCGCTGGCGACGACCACCGCATAGCCGGCCGCGTCAAGCCGATCGAGCAAGCCGGCGGAGCTGACCGGATCTGTGCCGGCGACGAGAAGCGTGGCGAGACAATTCATGCGCGACCAGCCTACAGCGGGGAACCAAGAGTCTGAACCATACTATGGCTTTCCTTCTTCCCAAAAGAGAACCACGCCCCTGCGCCACGGTTTGCGGCGGGAGATCGCCCGAAACGACGATCCGCATATTTTTTTAGCAAAAAACCCGATCAATTTGCCTGTTTATTAGGCCGATGTCTGCTGCCTGATTCTTCATCATAGAGTAGCGATCTGAAAGAAAAGGCTTTCTTCGCAAACGGCGGATGGCGCGTTGCTTGCTTGCTGCCGGGGCGATGCCGCAAGGGCGGGGATCTGGCTACGAGGATGATGATGGAGACGGCGAAAACCGGTGTGGATGTGTTGTTTGTTTTGCTGGGAGCGGTGATGGTGCTGGCGATGCATGCCGGCTTCGCCTTTCTCGAAGTGGGGACGGTGCGGCGCAAGAATCAGGTGAATGCCCTGGTAAAGATTCTGTCCGATTTCGCGGTCTCGACTCTGGCCTATTTTTTTGTCGGCTATAGCCTTGCTTACGGAACCTCGTTTCTGGTTGGGGCGGGAACTCTGGTTGGTGGAGCGGAGGGGGGCTTCGCGCCGCAGGGCTACGATCTGGTCAAATTCTTCTTCCTCGCCACCTTTGCGGCGGCGATTCCGGCGATTGTCTCCGGTGGGATTGCCGAGCGCGCCCGCTTTGTTCCGCAATTGATTGCGACGGCGGTGTTGGTCGGGCTGGTTTATCCTCTTTTCGAGGGGATGGTCTGGGGCACCCGCTTCGGCTTTCAGAACGGGTTGCAGAACCAGTTTGGGGCGACGTTCCATGATTTCGCCGGCTCGGTGGTGGTTCATGCGGTTGGCGGCTGGATCGGCCTTGCGGCCGTGCTGATGCTGGGGGCGCGACTGGGCCGCTATCGCAAGGATGGTCGGCTGGTGGCGGTGCCGCCCTCGAATATTCCGTTCCTGGCTCTGGGAGCGTGGATTCTGTCGGTCGGCTGGTTCGGCTTCAATGTGATGAGTGCCCAGACCGTTGCCACTTTGTCGGGTCTGGTCGCGCTGAATTCGCTGATGGCAATGGTCGGTGGGATTCTGATGGCGCTGGTGGTGGGCCGGAACGATCCTGGCTTTGTCCATAACGGCGCCTTGGCCGGTCTGGTGGCGGTCTGTGCCGGTTCGGACGTGATGCATCCGGTGGGAGCTTTGATCACCGGGGCGGTGGCCGGTGGCGGCTTCGTCTGGCTGTTCACCCTCTGTCAGGTCAAATGGAAGATCGACGATGTGTTGGGGGTGTGGGCGCTGCATGGGATGTGCGGGGCGCTGGGCGGTCTGGCCTGCGGCGTGTTTGGTCAGGAAGCCCTGGGCGGACTGGGCGGAGTCAGCCTGATCTCCCAGACGATCGGCACCTTCGGCGGCATTCTGGTTGGCTTTGCCGGTGGTCTGGCCGTTTATGGCACGCTCAAGGCGACGATCGGGATTCGTCTCTCGGCCGAGGCGGAATTCTCCGGGGCGGATCTGGCGATTCACCAGATCGGCGCTTATCCCGAAGAGACCATGCCGGTTCATGATGACGCGATGGCGTTTGCGGCCCATGCCGCCAATGCGACCCGGCGTTAGCTGACGCTGCGGGCTGCCGCCCGCGCCCGCTCGGGGAGACCCCGAACCCCCTTGAATTCAAAGGGGGTCTGGGGTGTGCAAGCGGCAACCTGGGTAACAGTTCTGACCGGGGACCTAGGTGACAGTTTTCGGGTTCGTTTCCGGTTTGTCTGAGCGTGCGAGCTGGGAACGGACAACTTTTCCGGAAATATTTTCTAAAAC
>Ga0209373_10003422_pt1 | contig 14689 bp, 4 predicted proteins | sample Higcelweek5metaG_FD_187173 | JGI IMG/M metagenome (GOLD analysis project Ga0209373, IMG submission 187173) | Freshwater pond sediment microbial communities from the University of Edinburgh, under environmental carbon perturbations - High... | ecosystem: Environmental > Aquatic > Freshwater >...
TCGCAGGAACTTATCAGCTACAGATTGATTTGCCTGAAAATTATAACGAACCTCTTGCCCTTTATGTTCCGGAGCAATCTTCTGCCTATCGCCTTTGGGTGGGGGATTCCTTGGTGGCCGCTAAAGGTATTGTAAATACAAACCTTCAAAAAATGCAGCCGGCGGCGGGCGATACCCTAGTTTTAATGCCTTCCGGGAAACACCTGATGATTACTTTGCAGGTGGCAAGTCCTGATCCTTCGCGGGCAGGGATTTCTTCCTCTATTTTGATTGGTAAAATATCAGTACTGTTGTTACGTCATAATTTGAGTATTGCCTTGGATGCGCTTGTGGTGGGGGCGCTTTTGATGATGGCTTTGTATCAGATTATTCTTTTTGTGCACCGCCGTTTCTGGTCCTATTTAACCCTCGCCTTAGTGTGTCTCTTTTGGGGAATCAGTTTTGCCTCGTATGGACAAGGGGGACGTCTTCTGCTAATGCTTTTTCCGTCTTTGAGTTATGACTTTTTGGCTACGGCGGAAATGATTCCGGTGATTATTATCCCGGCGTTTATGTATCATTTTTTGAGTGAAAATTTTCCAAGGATTATGCCACGCTGGGTGCATTGGGGAATTCTTGGATGTTGTACATTGGGCGTGCTTCTGATTTTAATTTTGCCTTTGAAAATTTGGTCCCGTTTGGTTACAGTTTACCAGGTGTTTGATCTACTTTGCTTTGTACCTGTATTTCTGTTGCTGGGGATTGCCATGCGGCGCCACTTGAAAAACAGTGTCATTTTGTTTTTGGGCGTGCTCCTTTTCCTGTTTGCAGGGGTCAATGACGTGTTGTATGATTTGCGTGTTTTAAATACTGGTTATTTTACACAGTATGGGCTTTTGATTTTTGTGGTCGCTTTTGGTTTTGTGCTTTCCAGAAATTATGTGCGATTTCAGGCGACTCTCGTAAAACAGACAGAATATTTACGAAGGGCGCATTTGATGCGGCACCATCTGGAACAGATTCTGAATACGATCAAGGACCCTCTTTTTGCCGTGCGCGAAGATGGCGAAATTGTCTATGCGAATGCGGCGTGTCTCGCATTGCTGGGGTATTCGGTACGTGAAGGTCAGGTCTATTCCTTGAATGATTGGGTGGCTCCTGATTCGCTTTCCAAAAAAGTATTGAGTGAAATGATTCAGAGTGATGAAGCTGTTGTGCATCAGCAAATTGAAAATCTGGTTTTAGTGGATGCCGGAAAAAGGAAACATCAAACACGGGCGATGGTATCGAGTATTCCCGTAGATGATATGATGTTATCCATTTGTGTCATTGATCCTTCAGCCCCACAGTCTGCGGAAGCGGTTATTCAGGCGGCGAATGATCAGCAGACCCGTGCTGAAGAATGGGCTACATTGCAGCAGGCATACGCTTTACAAGAAACACAAAAAAATCCAAAACTCTCCAAAATTCTCAAATCCATGGATGCTTCTTTGACGGAAGTGAAGGCTTTGTTGCGGAATACACCGTCAGAAGAACAGCAAAAACGGGTGGTTTTGGCCGTGGAGTTGCTCAATACGGCACTGCGATTGTGGGTAGGGCAAACCCCCTCCAAAAGTAAAGCGGATCTCGCCCGGGAATCGGGTTTGTGGACGGTTTATATGAATCTGGATGGCTGGGAACGCACCCAGACGCTGGATCGGTATTTAGCGGTGGAAACGTTCCCTGTAAAAGCACATTGGGAACGCATTCTCAAAACCATTCAATTTGTTCTGGCGAGCCCGGGAATTGCTCATACCGAATCACGCAAGCAGCTGGAGCAGCAGTTAGAAGTATTGCAAAATAGGCTCTAGAGGGGATTTTCTTTTCATTTTTTTGCGGGATAAGTTTATCATTGAAGCGTAAACTTGGTTTTGATAGGGGCATTCTGATTTTTATGAAATGCCCGAAATTTGAAAAATTAAGCCGTTTTGAAGTTGTTAAGATCCGATATTAACGATTTTAACAGTAGTTTTTTAATGACAGGGGAATCCCTGGGGGGTATAATTATGGCAAATTTTTTTTCCAGAGTTCCCCAATGCTCAAATTTTTTTGCCTTGCCCTCGTTCTCACTTCTTTTGTTTTTGCCCAGACCGCGGTTCAACCTTCGGGTTCTGGTACTGGTGCTGACCCCTATAAAATCAACTCACTTCCCAACTTGTACTGGCTTTCGCAGACTTCAAGTGCCTGGGATGACACCCTGGAGCAAACGAGCGACATTGATGCCTCGGAAACAAGTGGCTGGGCGAGCGACTCCGGCTTTGCGCCCATAGGCGATATGAGTACCCCCTTTACCGGGAGTTATAATGGTCAAGGGCATATCATAACCGGGCTGACCATCCATCGGCCTGGAGGGGCCGCTATGGGCTTTTTTGGTTATGTGTCGGGAGGCAAAATAGATAGTCTTGGCCTTTCGGGAGCGACGGTGATTGGAGGGATGGCTGTTGGAATCGTTGTTGGCTACCTAGATGAGGGAACCTTGAGCAATTCCTATGCTACAGGTTCTGTGAGTGGCGAAATGGCGGTAGGAGGTCTTGCAGGCTATTTTCAAGGAACAATCGCTCAGTCTTTTTCTTTAGCGGATGTCAGTGGCATATCGGGAATAGGGGGGCTCGTGGGTTATGGATTCAACGGCACTTTGAGCTCCAGCTATTTCGCGGGAACCCTAGATGGCAGGAGTGCTGTGAATGGTTTGATTGCCTATAACTCCAATGCAAGCGTTTCTGTTCATGCCAGTTTCTGGGATTCCACTGGAGCTGGTTTTACGATTCCTTCCGACGCTTATGCGAGAAACACAGCACTCCTGCAAACGCAAACGACGTTTAGTGATTCAGGGTGGAATTTCGCATCGACATGGTCCATTGAAGCGGCTTCGAATCTGGGATATCCTTATTTGCAGGGCGTTTCCAGCCCCAAAGTGACTACTCGGCGGGTGACCAATATTTTTAAGAATTCGGCCACCGTATCTGCTTTCAGCTCGTGGCCTTCGGCGCTCTCCCGGGGTTTCTGCTGGAATACGACGGGATCTCCGACTCTTGTGGATTCAAAGCTTGCCTCCACGACGGCACTTACGACCAGTGCCTTTAGTGCCAATGTGAGCGGCTTGACAGAAGGAATCACATACTCCCTTCGAGCCTATGCGATCAGCGCTTCGGACACCGTCTATGGCAATACGATCCGTTTTACAACACCCTCGCTGGAGGGAGCTGGCACTTCGGAAAATCCATACCTGATTTCCTCTTATGATGATTTGAAAAAAGTAGGTGTCGGGGCCCATTCCTTGTCGGCAACGTACCGTCTCACCAGCGATATTGACGCGTCGAGTTCTAAAACACAGAACGGCGGAGCTGGTTTTTATCCGATTGGATCGGACTCGGAACCTTTTAATGGTGTTTTCCAAGGGGCTGGATTCAGTATAAATGATCTGAATATGAATTGGCAGGGGAATACCTATGTAGGTCTGTTTGGGTATGGCTCTTACGCTACGATTGACAGTCTGGGCCTTGTGAATATGACTGTCAAGGGGTATGAATATTTAGGTTCGTTGGCGGGGGTGTGCGAGAATTGCAAGATCACAGCGGTTTCTGTTTCTGGATTGAGCATGGCTCGGACTGTGAACAACAATAACAATCTCTTTATCGGTGGTCTTCTGGGAAGAGGGTCTCAGGATACCATTGTCGGGACTTCTGTGAAAGGTTCTCTGAGTGTTTCCGGAGACGATCTGTCGTCTTATGTCGGCGGACTGATTGGGCGCATGAATGAGTCTTCTATTCGGGATTGCTTTACGGAAGTAACCATCACGGCGGCACAGACGGGGCTCTATGACTACTATGTTGGCGGACTGTTAGGAAAAGGGGCAAACGGAAGTTCTATCGAAAGTTGCCATACCAACAGTAGCCTAGATGTCACTTCGGGGCTGTATGTCTATTCGGGAGGACTTGCCGGTATTACTGAATCTGTAACTATCGTCAACAGCTATGCAGAGGGAAGTGTGACTGCTTATGTCAATAATAATTCGGCTTATTCCAGCTATGCCGGTGGTTTAGTGGGTCATGCAACGAAAACATCAATCGATAATTCCTATGCGGGGAATTCTGTTTCGGCATACAACTCCGTTGCAAGTAAGAATAATCTGAGTATGTTTTCGGGTGGGCTTGTGGGCTATCATGAAAAGGGACACATTTTCAATAGTTACTCTACTGGAAGCCTCAACGCGAGTGCACTCACCGTAGGATCTGGTTCCAGCGTGAATGCCAATGTGAATATGGGGGGACTTGTGGGCTACGGTGTAAACGATAGCCTTGGAAAAAGCTATAGCGTCAATGCTTTCGCCTCTTTCATCAGCGCATCGGGAACAGGCTCTTCTTATCGCGGGGCAATTATGGGTTATGGAAGTTCTTCGGTTGTTGCCGATTGCTACTGGAACAGCAGCCGTTCTACGGTTACAAGCGCTTGCGGTTCTGGAAATTGTGAGGCGTCAAGTCTGGATAGTGCTTCAATGTTGCTTGTTTCCTCATTTCCTAAGCTAGACTACGATTCCACTTGGATTCAGTACAACGGCCATACTTTTCCGTTGATTCGTGGTTTAATGACGCCGCTTACGGTCACTGCCAATGATTCCCTCCGTTCTTATGATGGCGTTTCTTTTACCGGTGGAAATGGAGTCCGCTATTCAACAACATACACAACCTCTTTGATCTCTGGAACACTTGAATATGATGGAACAAGCCAAGGAGCTATCGACACGGGAACGTATAGCATTACCGTGAGTGGTCTTTATTCCACCCAACTGGGTTATGCCATCGACTTTGAATCGGGTTCCCTGCGCATCGACCCTAAAAAGCTGAGTCTTGCAGGTCTTTCTGTCGAAGATAAAATCTATGATGGGACCACTGACGCAACGTTTTCGGGTTCGGCAAGCCTTGATCCGGACGGCATTCTTACAGGAGAATCGGTTTCTCTTTTGCTGACTTCCGCCGTGGCAAATTTTTCTGACAAGAATGTGGGAAGCGACAAGGAAGTTCTTGTGACGGGTTATTCCCTTTTTGGGGATGACGCTGCAAATTACGTGATTGATTCCGCCACATTCACTGCTGATATTACGACCAAGTCGCTTACTATCATAGAAGTCACTGCGAGCGATAAAGTCTATGATGCGACGACCATCGCGACTCTCACCAGCGGAAAATTGACTGGGGTTGTCACCGGAGATGCGGTCACTCTCACCAAGGGCACCGGCACCTTCGCGAATGTCAACGTGGGCACTGACAAAACCGTCACTGCCAAGGGTTATGCTATTAGCGGGGCGAGCGCCACCAACTATGTCCTTGCGGCCCAACCGAGCGGCCTCAAGGCTGACATCACCGCTTACCCCATCACCGTCAACGCCCGCGATACTTCCAAGGCCTACGGGGCAAGTGATCCGGTATTCCCTTACAGCGCGACAGCGTTGCTGGGTAAGGACAAATGGAGCGGAGCCTTATCGCGTGAATCGGGCACCAAAGTAGGCACTTATGACATTCTGATTGGGACGCTTGATGCAGGGGACAATTACGAGGTGACTTTCAACGGTGCAGTCTTTAGCATTTTGAAGTCCAGTAGTATACTGACGCCCGCTTTGGCGGAAAATAGTTCCGTACGTTTTGTCCCAGAGGGTCTCATGGTGCAGGGCATTCGCGGTACGCTCTATGTCTATACGCTTTCCGGTCAGCGAGTTGCCACCGTACAAGCTTTGAGTGACGGTCTGTATCCGCTGCATCTCGCGAAGGGACGGTACATGGTGAAGGCCAGCAATAAAAATCTTCTTCAGTAAGACATGACATTATGAGTTTTCCCACCTTTTCTTCTAAGGTTCCTATGCTCAACATATTAGCCCTGCTCCTCGCTATGGCCACCGTGACTTTAGCCCAGACCTCCGTGACCCCGGCGGGCACAGGCACAAGCGCCAATCCCTACCAGATCGACTCGCTGCCGAACCTGTACTGGCTTTCGCAGACTTCGAGCGCCTGGGATGACACCCTGGAGCAAACGAGCGACATTGATGCCTCGGAAACGAGTGGCTGGAACGCCAATGAAGGCTTTATGCCCATCGGCAACAGCACAACCACATTCAAAGGCGACTATAACGGCAAGGGCCACACTATCCGGGGTCTGAGCATCAATCGCCCCGAAACGGACTTCATTGCGTTATTTGGGCATCTTGGACATGGAGCTGTGGTGGACTCCCTCAGTGTACAATTGGCGAACATCGTGGGTAAAGATTTTACTGGCATTCTCGTGGGCTATAACGCCGGAACAATTAAGCACAGCAATACGAGCGGAACGGTTACAGGAAACACCAGTGCGGGAGGCCTAATTGGTCGCGATAGCGCTGCAACAGTAGTCCTGAGCTATTCCACCGCCACGGTAAATGGTGAAAACAATGTTGGTGGTTTGGTCGGAGACCATATCGGCAAGGGCGTGATTTCCGAAAGCTATGCCACAGGTTCAGTCATCGGCGGAGCTGAGGCAAGCAACTATTCCGCAGGTGGCCTTGTGGGCTACAATGCTAGTGAAACCACAATTCGCAACAGCTACGCACTTGGTCGCGTTTTGGGCAACGCGGCGGTAGGAGGTTTCGTGGGAAGTAATTACGGTTTGATTGAAAATAGTTACTCGATAGGGAGGGTCATGACCACAGGCACATCGGACTTGATTTTTGGCTTTACCACAAACAATAACGACATTGGAAGGACCACCGCTTGTTTGTGGGATGTCTCTACTTCAGGGACGGATTTCAGCAAGGGTGGTGAGGCGCATACTACTCTGGAGATGCAGGAGCAGAGTAATTTCACGGGATGGGACTTTGCCGGAACATGGGCGATTGCCGCGGGCGTGAATGGTGGCTATCCATTTCTGCAAGGCATGGAATACGCCCCTGGAGTCACCACCGAAGAGGTGAGCAATAAAGGCTTTAATTCTGGGACGGGCAATGGAAGCATTACCTATGTGAGCAAATCGGGAATCAGTTCCCATGGTTTTTGCTGGAACACCACAGGTATGCCCACAATCTCAGACAGTAAGGTGGATTTGGGCGCAACAACAAAAATCGAAACGTTCACGGGATCCCTTACGGATTTAAATGAAAGTACGACATACTATGTGCGGGCTTTTGCGACAAATAGTACAGGAACCAGTTATGGAGAGGAGGTGAGTTATACGACGCTTGCAGACAAGCCGATCGTGATCACAACTGATGCTTATAGCATTCGGCAAACCAAGGCAGTAGTGAAAGGAAATCTAAGCGACTTGGGCGCATCCGACGTCACCTCCTATGGCTTTTGCTGGAATACAACAGGCGCTCCTACGATAACCGATGAAAACGTGGACTTAGGGGGCATGATCATGCCAAGCTCCTTTTCCGATACGTTGAGCAGCCTAAGTAAGGGCACAACCTTCTATGTGCGTGCCTACGCGATAAATGCTTCAGGTATCCGCTATGGTGATGATGCAAGTTTTGCCACTCCAAATTTCACGGGGACTGGAACCGGCATTGATCCTTTCCAAATTGCAACGCTCGTGGATCTCGAGTTCCTTTCGCAAAATCCAGCATATTGGGCAGACTCATTCATGCAAGTTGCCGATATTGAGGCAACGGAAACCCGATTGTGGAACAGCGATTCTGGTTTTGCACCGATTGGCAACAAGGTAACGGCATTCACAGGAACCTACAACGGAAAAAAGCATGAGATTCGTGGATTGTATATCAATCGCTCCGATGACTTCGTCGGCTTGTTTGGAAATGTCGGTACTGGCGGCGTAATTGATAGTCTTGGAGTGGTGGGCGATAGTGTGATAAGTTCGGGAAGATACTTTGTCGGCGGCATCGCTGGGCGCAACGGTGGCGTAATCTCAAACAGTTCCTACAAGGGAACCGTAAGTGGGCAGGGTACACATGTTGGTGGAGTAGTGGGCTTCAATAACTCTGGTACCATTATTAATTGTTCCAATGCGGGAATCGTGACTGGAAAAGGAACTTATGTTGGTGGTGTGACAGGGATGAATAATTTTGGAAATATTCAAAGTAGCTACAACCTAGGAAGCGTGTATGGAGTAGGTACTGGATATGCGGGTGGTGTGACAGGGATGAATACCGGAGATTTATCTCAAAGCTACAACACCGGCAACGTGATAGGTTCAAGTTTTATGTATGTAGCGGGTGGTATCGTTGGATACAACGGAGGAAGCGGGGTTATCGCCAATAGCTACAACACGGGCAATGTGACGGTTTCAAGCAACGCCTTCGCGGGTGGCGGCGTAACTGCATATAATTATCAAGGAGGGGTCATTACTAGCTGTTATAGCGCTGGCAATGTGAGTACTTCGGGGAATGCCAATGCCTATGGCCTAGCCTTCAACGAAGGCTCGATCTATATAAGTTTTTGGAATCAGGATTCTGTAAGTAGCGACAATGGAGTGGGTGCTGGACTGACAACTACGCAGATGCTTTCCACAAAGCCCTTCACGGATGAAACTTGGGATTTCACCAACATTTGGGTGCAATACGAAGACCACACTTATCCACTATTGCGAGTGTTCATGGACACGTTGACTGTCACTGCGAAGGACTCCACAAAAATTTACGACGGCAAATCATTTCTAGGAAACAACGGATTCACCTATTCTCTACCAGGCGCATCGGCACAGGTGTTTGGCACAAGTGTGGACACGGGTTCCAGTCAAGGTGCAAAATACCCTGGAAGCGGTTATACAATCAAGCCAAGCGGCCTTTGGTCTAATCAGCTTGGGTATCGGATTGGATACGAAACAGGCTTTCTTACCATCCTCCCATACCCCATCACCGTCACCGCCGAAGCGAAGTCTATCAAAAAGGGTAGTGCGAATGTACCACTGACATACAACGCATCCGCACTCCTTGACGGCGATGAATTCACCGGCGCACTCACCCGCGAAAAGGGCGATACCGTAGGCACCTACAAGATTTTGCAAGGCACATTGAGCGCGGGCGACAATTATAAAATCACCTTCAAAAATGCGAACTACGTCATTGCCCCAAAGACCGTTGCCATTGACCCTGTGGTGCCTCAACGTGCTTTCACAGGTCTTACTAATGCACACATCTACAACATGCAAGGCGTGCAAGTGTGGAGTGGTGAGTTGGATGTGAACGAAGGGAAATTCACCATGCCAAATATAGGCACGGGCCAGTGGGTGGTGAAGTTGCAAATGCGTAATGCAACAAAAACAATGAATGTGATAATGCGCTAATTTAAGGGGATTGCAATGATTCGTAAAACAATAATGTTATGCACCTTGGCTCTGCTTTTACCCCTTGCAGCGCATGCGACCAATGGCGTGCTTGCTGTGAATGCCGCTGACGAATACGAAGTCGCCGATTACGCAGACCTCAAAGTCGTGGGTATTGGTAACTACGCTCCTTCAGCCACCTACCGTCTCACTGCGGATATCGACGCGAGTCCCTCGGTAACAGAGAATAACGACAGTGGCTTTGTACCCATCGGCAAAACTGCGGAATTTACGGGCAAATTTCATGGGAGTGGATATGTGATTTCGGGGCTTACCACCAATTACCCAGCTTTGAATAACTTAGGTCTTTTTGGAACTATTGGTTCTGGAGCTGTGGTCGATAGCTTGGGGCTAGAAGGGGGATCTATCGCAGGAGGCAATCCATGTGTGTATGCTGGTAATCTGGCTGGCATAAACAAGGGAACGATCGCTAGCTCCCACGCAACAGGTTCTGTAGAATGCATGTCTTCAGACTATAATGTTACTGGAGGTCTAGTTGGATATAACGTCGGATCCATTGTCGGCAGTTACGCTACAGGCCTCGTTGTGGGTACAAGTGCAGGTCCAACTGCTGGCTGGGCGGCTGGAGGTCTAGCTGGATATAACGCCGGATCCATCGTCGGTAGCTACGCTACAGGATTCGTTGTGGGTATGGGCCAAGGCGCGGGTGGAGCCGCGGGGGGTCTCGTTGGTATAAATCTCCATGCCGGTGCTTCATATGGCAACATCACCAACAGCTATGCCACAGGTTCCATTACTGTTGCTCGTGAGGCAGCAGACGCTGGTGGCCTAGTGGGCCTAAATGAGGTTGGCTGCACGATCTCCGGTTCTTTTGCTACAAGCCATATTGGAGATCTGTCCGCGCTTGTATTGGTTGGTGGTCTAGCAGGTGAAAATAATGGTTTCATCACAAAAAGTTACTGGAACAGTTCGCAAGTAGGGCAATTCACCTCTGCCTGCGGAGTTAATTCCACTGCTGCTTGTAATACCCACAACGGATTGACAACCTCTCAGATGATGCAGTCCACCAATCTCGATAGTCTCGACTTCACCAACACTTGGTACCAATACAATGGCCACACATACCCGCTGTTACGTTCCTTTATGACTCCACTCACCGTCACCGCCAAGGACACTACCAAGACCTACGATGGCGCGGTTCTCACTGGTGGCAACGGGGTCGCATTTTCGCTATCCAGTGTGCAATCAAACCTGATCCTCGGCGCGCCAAGTTATGGCGGCTCAAGCCAAGGTGCAATAGATACCGGCAACTACACGATCAAGGTGGATAGTCTCTGGTCAACTCAGCAAGGATACCTGATCACCTATGTTGACGGCACCTTGCGAATCAACCCTAAGCCATTGATCATTGCAGGTCTTTCCGCAAAAAGAAAAATCTATGATGGCAATGTATCTACAACGCTTGCAGGCACAGCATCTTTAACTGGCGTAGTCCATTCCGAAGCAGTTACTGTTATAGGAACTGCAAACGCAAGATTTGCCGATAAAAATGTGGGCACGGGAAAACCTGTCACGGTGACTGGTTTGAGTTTAGATGGATCCGCGAAAGGCAACTATTCATTATCAAGTTCATTCCTCCTCTCTGCGGACATCACCCCATATCCCATCACCGTCACCGCTGATGCCAAGAGCATGACCGTTGGCGGAACCGAACCCGCGCTAACCTACACCGCCGATGCGCTTCTCGGCACCGACACATGGTCTGGGGCGCTTTCCCGCGAAAAAGGGAAAACGGTGGGGTCTTACGATATCTTGATCGGAACGCTGGATGCCGGTGACAATTACGAAATTAGCTTCAACAGCGCAATATTCAGCATTGCCAAGGCGACCGCCATTGAGCCTGCCCACCTTGCGAGCCGCTCTCGCAGTCTTTCCCTGTTGCAGAACAGTGGCGCTGAGATGCGCTTTGCGTACACGATTCCAAATTCTGGAAACGTAACTATTGAGCTTGTATCCTTGCTTGGGCAAAAACTGTTCGTGGCGGAATGTGGCACGCAGAATGCAGGAGTTTATACAGTAACCGTAGAAAGTGAAAACTTGTCCACGGGAAAATATACCGCTGTGCTACGGGTGAATGGAAATGTCATTGCGAATACAATTGTCACGAGACTGAAATGATTGATAGTCACATAACGATAGGTAAGTACTCGCTAGTTCATACCTCTCTTTTGTTAGAAGCGATTTATAAAACACTCTGAGGACTGATATGTATCTTAAAAAGTATTTTCTAAGCCTTATTTTGCTTCTGTCCATCGTGGCATCCCATGCTGCAATCACACCTGATTCCTTGTATGTCTCTGGGGTTGCAACCCCTGCCGCTGCCAATGGTATTTATGTCAAGCAAAGTGGAACCACGGGCAGCCTTTCCTATCCTTACTGGAAGCATGTTTCGCAAGCATACTACATCTATGCGGATGTGTATAGCAGTGCGTATTACTGGAATATTGATGTGGATTTAAGTGACTCTGATGTTTTGTTTTATGGATATGGAGATAACCGTACGGATGTATCGTATTTTACTGCAAATTACTACTCTCCGACATTGATAACAGATTATCTTACCTCGTCTGGAACAGAGACCAGTGTGGGCGTTACTATCACAAAATATACCACCGCTCCTGAAATAAGCGTTTCCGGCAACGGTACTTCTATTGTCAGTGGTGATTTCGCTCCTTCCATTGATGATTATACTGACTTCGATTCTGCGGTAGTGGCATCTGGCAGCGTGCGTATCTTTACCATTAAAAACACAAATGCATTTTCACTGCCACTTAATTTGACTGGAACCCCTATTGTGGCCATCAGTGGCACTCATGCGAGCGACTTTAGTGTTTCTGTTCAACCCGGTTCTTCTATTGCCGCTTCGGACTCCGCGAAATTTACCGTTGTGTTCACGCCTTCGGCAGGGGGAGTTCGTTCCGCAACTATCAGCATCGCTAATAATGATAGCGATGAAAATCCCTATACCTTTAGCATTCAAGGAACTGGGCTCACCGTTCCTTCTGTTACAACGACTGGCGCTTCGTCCATCAGTTCTACTGCGGCTCTTCTGGGTGGTTCCATCACGGATAATGGCGGTGCGACTGTGGATGAATGTGGTGTCCTTTATTCTTCAGAGGATGAAACGCCTACCCTTGCTGAAGGAGCAACACAAGTTACCATCGATTGTGGCACAGGAGACTTCAGTCAGACCGTCAATTCTTTGTCTTCCAACACCATTCATTATTACTTGGCTTATGCCCATAATTCTATTGGGTATGGCTATGGGGATGTGTTAAGTTTAACGACGCTGCCTGCTGTGACCGCGCCTATAGCGGGCAGCGGCTCTTCCGATAGCCCCTATGAAATCGCATCGCTTGAAAATCTTTCATGGCTCTCGCAGACTCCCAGTGTTTGGGACCGTTACTTTATTCAAACCGCAGAGATCGATGCTTCGGCTACGAATGGTTGGTACGTCGGTGCTGGATTTTCTCCCATCGGCGATGGTTCAATGCCATTTACGGGTCACTACAATGGCAAAGGGAACACCATTTCCGGGTTATACATCAATCGCTCGGGTGCCGCTTATGTGGGCTTGTTTGGATACATCGAGAGCGGAGCCACTGTAGATTCCCTGGGTGTCTTGGCCGATAGTATCACCGGAGATAGCTATGTGGGCATTCTGGCAGGCTATAACAATGGTGTAGTAAGTTTCACCCACTCCAGTGGTATCGTCACGGGAACTAACATTACGGGGGGACTGATCGGTTCAAATAATGCGGGTAGTGTCCTGACTTATTCCTACTCTTCAGCCACAGCAAACGGAGTGAACAATGTGGGCGCTTTGGTGGGTACCAATGAGAACGGCAGCTCCATTGGATTTTGCTATGCCACTGGTAATTCTGTCGGAGGAACGAGTGATGAAAACTACACTTCGGGTGGCCTTGTCGGTTACAATGGGAGTGGTTCCACTATCAGGAATAGTTATGCGATGGGCAATGCGACCGGGTATGATCATGTAGGTGGTCTTGTAGGGAGCAACTACGGCTTTGTGGCATACAGTTACGCTGTCGGCAATGCTACAGGTTCAATGAATGTTGGCGGTCTGAATGGCTCCAACGATGGCAACGAGGAATATTATAATTTTTATAACCGGGATATTTTTACGGGCAGCACCAGTTATGGCATGGGCAAATCTTCCGACTCGCTTAAATTACAAAGTACTTTCACAGATGCGGGCTGGGATTTTACAGACACTTGGGTCCTCTATGAAGGACAAACTTATCCAATGCTGCGCGCTTTCATGACTCCGCTTACGGTTACTGCTAAAGACAGTGTCAAACCATACGATGGTGCAGTTTTCAGCGGCGGCAATGGGGTGAGTTATTCTCTCGCCTCGCCAGATAAGAGCCTGTTGCTGGGTTCGCTCGGATTCAGCGGTTCGAGCCAGGCGGTGAAAGATACCGGGAGCTATGCGATTACGCCTGAGGGTCTCTATTCCTCGCAACAGGGCTACCTGATTACCTTTGTGGACGGATCCTTGAAAATCAACCCCAAAACGCTCACTATCACCGGAGTCACTGCGAGCGATAAAGTCTATGATGCGACGACTATCGCTACTCTCACCGGCGGAAAATTGACTGGGGTTATCACCGGAGATGCGGTCACTCTCACCAAGGGCACCGGCACTTTCGCGAATGTCAACGCGGGTACCGACAAAACAGTCACCGCCACGGGTTATGCTATTAGCGGGGCGAGCGCCACCAATTATGTTCTTGCGGCCCAACCGAGCGGTCTCAAAGCTGACATCACCGCTTACCCCATCACCGTCAACGCCCGCGATACTTCCAAAGTCTACGGGGCGAGTGACCCTGTATTCCCTTACAGCGCGACAGCATTGCTGGGTAATGACAAATGGAGCGGAGCTTTATCGCGTGAATTGGGCACCCCAGTAGGCACTTATGACATTTTGATCGGTACGCTGGACGCTGGCGACAATTACGAGGTGACATTCAACGGTGCTGCCTTTAGCATTTTGAAGTCCAGCAGTATATTGACGCCCGCTTTGGTGGAAAATAGTTCCGTGCGCTTTGTCCCAGAGGGTCTCATGGTGCAGGGTATTCGCGGACGTTTGGATGTATTCAACCTGAACGGAACTCGTGTTGCTACCCTGAATGTAACTACTGATGGAATCTATAAGTTTAACCAGACTCCCGGCATCTATATGCTGAAAAGTGCACAGGGCAATTGGAAGGTTGTGCAGAAATAGAACCCAATAGAGTTTTATGTTCTTCAAAAGGCTCCGCAACGGCGGGGCCTTTTTCTGCTGCTTTTTGGTTCCCATGGACTTTGGGATGAATATAGAGGT
>Ga0209373_10003423_pt1 | contig 14687 bp, 12 predicted proteins | sample Higcelweek5metaG_FD_187173 | JGI IMG/M metagenome (GOLD analysis project Ga0209373, IMG submission 187173) | Freshwater pond sediment microbial communities from the University of Edinburgh, under environmental carbon perturbations - High... | ecosystem: Environmental > Aquatic > Freshwater >...
GTGGGTGAAACCGTGGCAAAAAAACTAGCTAAACATTATAAATCTATTGACGCAATTGCTCAAGCGAGTATTATGGATTTAATTTTGGTTGATGAGATTGGTGATAAAATTGCACAGAGTGTCGTACAATTCTTTGAAAATCAAGAAAATATTCGTATCATTGATAGGCTTAAACACTATGGAGTTCAATTAGAGTCAGGAGCAGAGGATGTTTTACTTTCTGAAAAGTTGAAAGGAAAGATATTTGTAGTTTCAGGAGTTTTTGAAATTTATTCGAGAGACGAACTCAAAAAAACCATCGAGGATAACGGTGGAAAAGTAGGAAGTTCAATTTCATCAAAAACCGATTATGTAATTGCTGGAGACAATATGGGGCCTTCAAAATTAGAAAAAGCGAATCAATTAAAAATTGCAATAATTTCGGAAACAGATTTTAAAAATATGATAGATGGCTAATCTAAATTCGGCATTGGTTTTATATTTTGGAGCACTTATTTTATATGTTGTTTCAATTTTTTTTGATAGCCCAAATTTAGAATTATTTTCAAGACCAATTATTATTCCATCAATCTATTATTTTTATTTTATTTCGGTTAAAGGAAGGGTTAATTTATTGTTTTCGGTTTCTATTTTATCTTTTTTTATTGGCGAAATATTGTATTTAATCAGCACTTCAGATTTTTTGATTCCAGGTTTAATTTGCTTTGGAATTCCTTATTTCATAGTTACTTATTTCTTATGTCAAGATTTTTTATATTACTTAAAAAAGAAAAAATATAGTATAACTAATCTTTCTTTTTACATTGTTTTATTGCTCTTATTCTATCTTTTATACAATGTTTTATCTTTTATTAACGAAACATCTCAATTAGAATTTAGTATCTATATAATGTACGGAATTTTATTATTTGTAATGGGAATTATAACTTTTCTAATTCAGTTTAATTTCAATAACAGAACCATTTTATTTATGGTTTTAATGGTAACAAGTTTTATTGTTTCGGATTTGTTTTTTATTTTTTCTGAAAAAATGAAAGACGTTATTGCATTAAAATTAATTAATGTAATTTCACAACAATCATCTTACTTTCTATTTGTTTGTTATTTTATTTACAGAACACGATTCAAAATTTATGGAAAAAGTGATTTTTTAAAAATGAATTAAAAATTACACCATAATATTTTTACCACTATTTTTTATCGTTTTATCATTAGAAAAATAAAAATCGATTTTACCTAAATTAATACCATAACAACCTACTTGGTTAATTAAAACATCTTTTCCTTCGCTATTTTTTTCAACCACAGGTTTTTCTAAAAAGGTGTGTGTGTGACCTCCAATTATTAAATCAATATTTTTTGTTTTCTTCGCCAATTCTAAATCGGAAACTTTGTAAGGTTCATTTTTATAGGAATATCCTAAGTGAGAAAGACAAATAACCAAATCGCATTTTTGTTCTTCTTTTAGAATTTTTGACATGTCTTGTGCCACTTCAATAGGGTTATTGTAAACGGTTTCTTTGTATAGTTTTTTATCAACCAAACCATCAAGTTCAACACCTAAGCCAAAAATCCCAATCTTGATTCCGTCTTTATTGAAAATCTTGTAAGGTTTTACAATCTCGTTTAAAACCGTGTTTTTAAAATCATAGTTTGCAGATACAAATTCAAATTCTGCATGTGGTAACTGCGAATAAAATCCATCAATTCCGTTATCAAAATCATGATTTCCCATAGTTGCTAAATCATATTGCATCATGCTCATTAATTTGAATTCTAATTCGCCACCATAGTAATTAAAGTAAGGTGTTCCTTGAAAAATATCGCCAGCATCTAACAACAATACATTTTCTTCCTCTTTTCTAATGCTTTCAATTAAAGCCGCTCTTCGGGCAGCGCCACCCATATTTGCATTTCGAGGATGATCTGCTGGAAAAGGATCAATATGGCTGTGCACATCATTGGTATGAAGTATTGTAATTTTTTTGGTTTCTGGTGAAATAATAGTATTAATTCCTATATTACTTAACCCTAATACTACAGAGCTTGCAGCTGTTTTTTGGATAAAATCTCTTCTTTTCATGTTTTTAGGTTAAGTTATTCTAAAATAATCTTTTCATCAGTAATTACAGGTAATGTATCTACTTTTTTGAAATAGTCAATCAGCATATTTCGCAACTTGTAATCCATGTCAAATTTCAGTTCACTTTCTTTGAAAAAAGTCATGTTGTCACCGCCATTTGAAAGATAATCAGATGTTGCAACATAATATATTTTATCGTCTTCAACGGGTTTTCTGTTGATTTCGATTCGGTTAACATTCAAATTATCTTTGTTTACAAAAATTTTAATTCCATAAAGTGGATGTGGCTTTTTTTCGGTCATTAAATAAGTTGCCATTTCTTTCACCTTGCTACCTTTTAATCCCACAATAATTAGGCTGTTTTCAAAAGGCATTACTTCAAATGCAGTTCTTGTTGTTACATTTCCTTGTGGAATAATGGAACGAATGCCGCCATGATTTAAAAGACATATATCGATGGATTTATTTTCTCTTTTTTGAAAAATTGGGTTTCCAAAATCAAAAACTACTTGTGCTAATAAATTACCAATAGTGGTTTGCCATTTGCCTTTACTTTTATCTAACGTTTCGGGCGAAAATGCTAAAACACTATCTAAATCTTTTTTAATATGTTCTCGATATGGCGCAACAAAAGTTTCAATTTGAGTATTTTCTCCTTTTTCGGCAGTTACTCCAATTTTCTTACCTTCAACTTTATAATTATAATATTCATTAGTTTTACACGAAAAGAAACAACTAAATGTTAATAATATAACAAAATAACGAAAAGATATCGTATTCTTTTTTACATTTACAATCATAATAAAAGACTTAATTTATAATTTTGTCCGAGATGTAAAAATACTATGTTTTATAAGATTTTAAAGAATTTTTTCCTAAAAAAAAACGTTACTAAAAGGTTACAAAATCAGCAACCGCTTTTAGAACAACAAAAAATTGAAACAATTGGATTGTTAGTTGATGAAACTTATTTTTCAAATACAGCAAGTTTAGTTGAAGCAATTTTAAGTCAAGGTTTTAGAAAAGAGCAAATTACAATTTTAGTTTATAAAGATAAAATCAAATCAAAAGAAGTGATTAGCGAACCTTTTTTGTCGTTAAAAAACATTTCGCTTTCTGGAGAAATTAACAAGCCTGAAGTAGTTGACTTTTTAGAAAAACCATTTGATTTATTGATAAACTATTATGATGTAAATAAATATGGAATTTTACTTTTGTCTATTAAATCTAAGGCAAATTTTAAAGTAGGATTTGATACAGTTGATAAAAGAGTAAATCATTTTATTATTAAAGAATTAGTTGATAATTATAAAGAATTTACGTCGGAATTATTCAAATATTTAAAAATTTTAAACAAAATATAAAAATGCAATCATTTATAGGAACTGGTGTTGCACTTGTTACGCCATTTAAAAAAGATTTTTCGGTTGATGTTGAGGCTTTAACAAGAATTGTAAATTATGTAATTGATGGAGGAGTTGAATATCTTGTAGTTTTAGGAACCACTGCAGAAACAGCAACGCTTTCTCAAGATGAAAAAGATTTAGTAATTGATACAATTGTTAAAGCTAATAACGGAAGATTGCCTTTGGTTTTAGGAGTTGGCGGAAATAATACCATGAAAGTTGTTGAAGAATTAAAAACTAGAGATTTTTCTAATTTTTCGGCTATTTTATCGGTTTCTCCATATTACAACAAACCTACGCAAGAAGGAATTTATCAGCATTTTAAAGCAGTTGCTGAAGCATCTCCAATTCCAGTAATTGTGTACAATGTTCCAGGTAGAACAGCAAGTAATATGTTGCCATCAACAGTAATTAGATTAGCAAATGATTTTAAAAACATCATTGGAATCAAAGAAGCTGCAGGTGATATTGTTCAGGCAATGAAATTAATTCAAAATAAACCAGAAGGGTTTTTAGTAATTTCTGGAGATGATATGATTACTTTACCAATGGTTTTAGCGGGTGGAGCAGGAGTAATTTCAGTAATTGGTGAAGGTTTTCCAAAAGAATTTTCAGAAATGGTACGTTTAGGTTTACAACGAAAAGTAGACGAAGCCTACAAATTGCATTATCTTTTAGCAGATAGTATTGACATGATTTTCGAACAAGGAAATCCTGGAGGAATCAAAGAAGTCTTTAAAACATTAGGCTTGTCAGAGAACACTATGCGATTACCTTTAGTAAATGTAAATGAAGATTTAGCTTTAAGATTGCATAATTTCACTAAAAAATTAAGTTAAAAAAAAGATTTTTATAGTAAGTAAATTATATCTAAATTTGCAGTTGCTTTTTTAGGTATCGATTTATGGGTATTTAAAAAGTTAAAAGTAAAACAAATGAATAAAATTTTTAGTTTCCTTCTTGTATCTGTTTTGTTTGCATCTTGCAGTCAATATCAAAAAGCGTTAAAGTCAGATGATGTTGCTGTTAAAAGTGAAGCAGCAAATAAAATGTATGAAGCAGGAAAATACACAAAAGCAATACGTTTATACGAGCAAATTGCTCCAGCATACAAAGGAAAACCAAGTGCTGAGCGCATGTTTTTTTTGTATTCAAATTCATTGTATAAATCAGAACAATATTATCTAGCAGGTTATCAATTTGAAAATTTTGTTGCAACCTATCCAAAGAGCGAAAAAAGAGAAGAAGCAGCATTTTTAGCAGCTGAATGTTTTTACAGATTATCACCTGTGTATAGTTTGGATCAAGTAGATACTCAAAAAGCTTTAGATAAATTACAGCGTTTCATTGATGTTTATCCAAGTTCTGAATATTTAGAAAAAGCAAACGTTTATGTAAAGGAGTTAAGAGAAAAACAAGAAAAGAAAGCGTTTGAAATTGCAAAACAATACAATACTATTTCTGATTTTAAAGGTGCTTTAAAAGCATTAGAAAATTTTATTTCAGATTATCCAGGAACACCTTTTAAAGAACAAGCATTATATTACAGATTGGATTCGGCATACAAATTAGCAATAAATAGTATTGAATCTAAAAAACAAGAACGTTTAGCTTATGCTAAAACAACTCATAGCAGTTTGATGAAATTCAACAGCGCTTCAGAGTACAAAGAAGAAGCTGACAAAATGTTAGCTGAAATTGAAAAAGAATTACAACAATTTTCTAAATAAAACTAAATCATGGATTTAAAGAAAACAAATGCTCCTGTAAACACTATTACTTACAATAAAAGTAAATTAGAAGAGCCTACTGGAAACATTTATGAAGCGATAACTATCATGGCTAAACGCGCTAATCAAATTAATACCGAAATCAAAAAGGAATTAATCGAAAAATTAGAAGAGTTTGCTACTTACAACGATAGTTTAGAAGAAGTTTTTGAAAACAAAGAGCAAATTGAAGTTTCAAAATTCTATGAAAAATTACCAAAACCTCACGCTTTAGCAGTACAAGAGTGGGAAGAAGGTAAAATATACTACAGAGACTCTAAATAATTCAATATGTCTGTTTTAAGCGGTAAAAAAATCTTGCTAGGTGTATCTGGTGGTATAGCTGCTTACAAAACAGCCAATTTGGTTAGACTTTTTATAAAAGCAGGTGCACAAGTACAAGTTGTAATGTCGCCTGCTTCTTTGCATTTTGTTACGCCACTAACATTAGCTACACTTTCTAAAAATCCAGTGTATTCTACTTTTTATAACGAAGAAGAAGCTACAGGTGAATGGAATAATCATGTAGAACTAGGACTTTGGGCAGATTTGATGCTCGTAGCTCCAGCAACAGCTAATACACTATCTAAAATGGCAAATGGAAATTGCGATAATTTACTTATAGCAACTTATTTGTCTGCAAAATGTCCAGTTTATTTTGCGCCTGCAATGGATTTAGATATGTACAAGCATCCTTCAACTTTAGATAGTTTTCACAAACTTAAATCATTTGGGAATACAATAATTCCTGCCGAAAATGGTGAATTAGCAAGCGGTTTATCAGGCGAAGGAAGAATGGCAGAACCAGAAAATATCGTTACATTTTTAGAAGATGATATTTTAGAAAAATTACCATTAAAAGGTAAAAAAATATTGGTTACAGCTGGACCTACATTTGAAGCAATAGACCCAGTACGATTTATTGGAAATCATTCTTCTGGCAAAATGGGATTTGATATTGCCAATGAAGCAGCTAAAAATGGAGCAGAAGTAGTTCTAATTTCTGGACCAACACATTTAAAAACAGAAAATTCTCAAATAAAATTAATTCGAGTTACTTCGGCAGAAGAAATGTACAATGCTTGCCATCAATACTATAATGAAGTTGATGTTGCTATTGCAGCAGCAGCAGTTGCCGATTATAAACCAAAAAATGTTGCCAATCAGAAAATAAAAAAGAATGATGCAACGTTTACTATAGAGTTAGAAAAAACAAAAGATATCTTAGCTTCACTAGGTGCAATTAAAAAAAAGCAGTTTTTAATTGGTTTTGCATTGGAAACAGAAAATGAAATTGAACATGCTAAGCTAAAAATTCAGAAAAAAAACTTAGATTTGATAGTTTTAAATTCATTAAATGATAAAGGTGCTGGTTTTGGTAAGCCAACAAATAAAGTTACTTTTATTGATAAAAATTTTCAGATTGAACCAATGGATTTAAAATCAAAAGAAGCAGTTGCTTTAGATATTATTAATAAAATAATCCAACATTATGATGCGTAATCTATTTTTACTTTTAGTCTTTTTATTCACTAATGTTGCTCTTTCACAAGAATTACGTGCTACTGTAGCTGTAAATTATGAGCAAGTAAATAATGGAAACCCTCAGTTGTTTAAGAATTTGGAAAAACAAATAACAGAGTTTTTAAATAATACAAAATGGACAGAAAATGAAATAAAAGATGTTGAAAAAATTGAATGTAATTTTTTCATAAATGTTACATCTTATGGTTCAAATAATTTCGAAGCTACCTTACAAGTACAAGCTTCTCGTCCTGTTTTTAATTCAACGTTATCATCTCCGATTTTAAATGTAAATGATAAAAATTTCAATTTTCGATTTATTGAATTTGAAAACATGATTTATGATGCCAATAATTTTTCTTCAAATTTAGTTTCTGTATTAGCTTTTTATTCTAATTTAATAATTGGAATTGATATGGATTCGTTTTCAAAATTAGGAGGTACAGAATACCTAGGAATAGCTGCAAATATTGTAAATGTAGCTCAGTCAAGCGGTTTTAAAGGTTGGAGCCAATCTGAAAGCGGAAATAATAATAGAAATTTCTTGATTTCAGATATGCTTTCTAATACATTTGAACCTTTTAGAACGGCAATGTATCTTTATCACAGAGAAGGCGTAGATAAAATGGCTGAAAATATTTTGCAAGGAAAAGAAGGTGTTTCTAAAGCCATTCAAGTTTTAGAAGAGATTCAAAAAACACGTACAAATTCATTAATCACAAGAACTTTTTTTGATATAAAAGCAGACGAAATTGTTTCTATTTTTTCGGGTGGACCAAAAATGGATGTATCAAAATTAGTTGAAACTTTAAACAGAATTTCGCCACTGAATTCTCAAAAATGGAATAAAATAAGATAATTTTTTATTCAAAATAAATCGTATGCTACTTTCACTTTCCATAAAAAATTATGCGTTAATTGAATCGCTCGAAACTGATTTTTCCAATCAGTTTTCTGTTATTACAGGAGAAACTGGTGCTGGAAAATCAATTCTTTTAGGAGCTTTAGGGTTGGTTCTTGGAAATAGAGCCGATTTAACTTCTTTAAAAGATAAAGAACAAAAATGTATTATTGAAGCAAACTTTTCGATTTCAAATTATAATTTGAAACCTTTTTTTGAGGAAAACGATTTAGATTATGAAGATAAAACCATCATTAGAAGAGAAATTTTACCTTCCGGAAAATCGAGAGCCTTTATTAATGATAGTCCAGTAAATCTTCAAGAACTTCAAGCATTAAGTTCTTTTTTATTGGATATTCATTCGCAACAACAAACACGTGAATTAACTGAAGAAGCTTATCAATTAGAAATTTTGGATGCGGTTGCGAATAATCAGGATGCAATTTCTAATTATCAAAAGATATTAACTTCTTTCAAGTCAAAACAGAAAGAAGTAAAGCAAATGATTGCTGAAAAAGAAACGTTGGAAAAAGAACATGAATATCATTCTTTTTTGCTAAACGAACTTTTAGCTGCTAATTTAACTAATGGAGAACAAGAAACATTAGAGCAAGAATTAGAGCAATTGAGCAATGTAGAGCTTATCAAAGAAAATTTTGAACGCATTTTAGTTATTGCTAATGAGGAGCAAGTTGGATCATTGGTAAATCTAAAAGAAATTAAATTAGCACTTCAAAAACTTTCTGTTTTTTCTCCAAATTACGCTATTCTTCATGAACGTTTAATGAGTAGTTTGTTAGAATTAGAAGATATTTTTAACGAATGCGAACAAAATAACGAAAAAATAATTGCCGATCCCGAACGATTGGAATTGGTAAACACAAAATTGCAAACCATTTACAATTTACAGAAAAAGCATCAAGTTGATTCGATTGAAAAACTATTAGTGATTCAAAATGAATTAGATAGCAAAGTAATGAAAGTGGATGATTTGGAAAATGCTATTTTAAAAGCACAAAAAGAACTACAAGAAATTACAATAAAAATTGACGAAATTGCTTTAAAAATTTCAGAAAATAGAAAAAATGCAGTTCCAAAATTAGTAGATAAAATCAAACATATTCTTTCGCAATTAGGAATGGCAGAAGCTAATTTTCAGTTTGAGATTACAACTACATCTTCCTATTTTTTAAATGGAAAAGATGAAGTTAGTTTACTATTTTCAGCTAATAAAGGAACCAGTTTTGGACTACTTAAAAAAGTTGCTTCAGGTGGAGAAATGTCACGAATTATGTTGGCAATCAAAGCTATTTTGGCAAACTATTCAAAACTTCCAACTATAATTTTTGACGAAATTGACACAGGAGTTTCAGGTGAAATTGCTATTAAAATGGGTGAAATCATGAAAGAAATGAGTAAAACCATGCAGGTATTTGCAATTACACATTTACCACAAATTGCAGCCAAAGGAAATTCACACTACAAAGTAGTAAAAAGAAGTCATGGCGAAACCACAATTTCAGAATTACTACTGTTATCGCCAGATGACAGAATTCAACAAATTGCAGAAATGCTTTCCGGAAAAGACGTTTCAGAATCGGCTTTACAGCATGCAAAAGCTTTGCTGAATTAAAATTTTAGCCTACTTTTGTTATTCAAATTAGAAAAATTACAAACCAATATAAAATTTACAAGATGATTATAGAACCAAGAATGAGAGGATTTATTTGTTTGACAGCTCACCCAAAAGGTTGCGAACAAAATGTAAAAAATCAAATTGCTTATGTACAATCAAAAGGAAAAATTAATGGACCAAAAAGAGTTCTTGTAATTGGAGCTTCAACAGGTTTTGGTTTAGCTTCAAGAATTACATCTGCTTTTGGTTCTGACGCATCAACAATAGGTGTGTTTTTTGAAAAAGAACCATCAGAAGGAAAAACTGCTTCACCTGGTTGGTACAATTCTGCGGCATTTGAAATGGAAGCTCAAAAAGCGGGTTTGTATGCAAAAAGTATTAATGGTGATGCATTTTCAAACGAAGTAAAACAACAAACCATCGATATGATCAAATCAGATTTAGGTCAGATTGATTTAATTATTTACAGTTTAGCTTCACCTGTGCGTCAACATCCAGTTACGGGTGTTTTACATCGTTCAACTTTAAAGCCAATTGGTTCAACTTTTACCAATAAAACCGTTGATTTTCATACGGGAAATGTAACGCAAGTTTCGATTGAACCAGCTAATCAAGAGGATATTGATAATACTGTTGTGGTTATGGGTGGAGAAGATTGGGCAATGTGGATTGATGCTTTAAAAGAAGCTGATGTTTTAGCTGATGGATTAACAACAATTGCATATTCATATATTGGACCAGAAGTAACTGAAGCTGTATATAGAAAAGGAACTATTGGTCGTGCAAAAGATCATTTAGAAGCTACCGCTTTTGAAATTACAGATAAATTAAAAGACATCAACGGAAAAGGTTATGTTTCTGTTAATAAAGCTTTAGTAACACAAGCAAGTTCGGCAATTCCAGTAATTCCATTATATATTTCATTATTGTACAAAATTATGAAAGCTGAAGGAATTCACGAAGGTTGTATTGAGCAAATTCAGAGATTATATGCTGAAAGATTATATACAGGAAATGCAGTTCCAACAGATGAAAAAGGGAGGATTAGAATTGATGATTGGGAAATGCGTGCCGATGTACAAGAAAAAATAGCAAAACTTTGGCTGGAATCAACTACAGAATCTCTTGTAGAATTAGGTGATTTAGCGGGTTATAAACAAGATTTCTTAAACCTATTTGGATTTGGATTTGAAGGTGTTGATTACCTTGCAGACACTAATGAAATTGTAGCTATTCCTAGTATAAAATAATCACAGTATAAAAAAAAATGTTATAAAATCCTGACTTGTTCAGGATTTTGTGTTTTTTAGCGTTTTTTTTTACATTTCATCGATATTAGAAAAAGTACTACAAGATTGTATCATTAATTATTATTAAATTAGCAGTTGCTTAACAATTAATTAATTAATATTTATGAAAAAAATTACTTTATGGTTATTTGCTCTCTTTACGTGTTGGCAAATAAATGCACAAGTTGGTATTATCCAAAGTTTTCCTAATACAACAACTCCTGCGGGTTGGGATTTAGGTTCTGGTGGATTATCAACTACTCAGGCTTGTGCTTCTGCTTCTTGGAGAGGCAATGTTTACAATGCTACTGCAAGAATTCTTACCACTGAAGCACAAACTTCTAATGGACAAGATTTAACAATCTCTTTTGATTATAAGATTGTAAACTGGTCTGCAGCAACAGTTGCAACAAATCCTTACAACGGAACTGTTACAACTCAAATTTCTCTTGACGGTGGAACAACTTGGACTGTTACAGCTGGTGTAATAAACAATGCAAATCATGTCCCAGGAAATACCTGTGTAAACGTTAACTATGTAGTTCCAGGAGCAAGTGTTCCTGCAGCTTCCAATGTAAAAGTTAGATGGAATTGTGTTTTTGGTACAAGTGGCGATTATTACGTTTATATTGATAATATTTCTGCTACACAACCTACAGCAACACCTCCTTTATGCACAGTATTATCTTCACCTACTAATGGTGCTTTGAATGTTTCTAATACTACCATTACATGGAATGGAGCATCAGGAATTCCAACAGGATATAAATTAAATGTTGGTACTACAGCTGGCGGAACAGATGTTTTAAATGGTTTTGATGTTGGAAATGTGGTTTCTTACAATTTAGGAGCTTTAGATTTAGATACAACTTATTATGTAACAGTCATTCCTTACAATGCAAATGGAGACGCTACAGGTTGTACCGAATCAAGTTTTACAACTTGTGGTGATATTGGTGATTTTTCAGAAAATTTTGATGCTTTAGGAGCTACAAATTTAATCCCAGCGTGTTGGAGTAGAGTTTTAAGCAATGGTGTAAGTACTTTTGCTACAGTTGGGACATCAACAACTAATAACAGTGCACCTTATGGTATTGCTTTATATAACTCTGATTCTCCTGCTACTTCAAATATTATGTTAGTTACTCCTTACATCAATAATATTGATGCAGGTACAAACAGATTGAAATTTTTTGCTAGAAATTCAACAGCATCAGAAGATATTCAAGTTGGAACAATGAGTAATCCTGCAGATGCTTCTACATTTACAGTTTTACAAACAGTTGATTTAAGCACAACTTTCCAAGAATATTCAGTAAGTTTTGCTGGTTATTCTGGTACAGATCAATATATTGCATTAAGAAGATTATCTACATCTACTTATACATATGTATATATTGATAATGTTGTTTGGGAAGCAATTCCTGCTGTTGCACCATCATGTGTGGCTATTACTTCTCCTACAGATGGAGCTGTTAATGTTATGAACTCTAGTGTAACTTGGGCTAGTAATGCAGATGCAACTGGTTATTATATTAACGTAGGTTATGCAACTGGAACAACAGATGTATTAAACTTGCAAGATGTTGGAAATGTAACTTCATATTCATTCCCAACAGATCCTGATACAACTTATTTTGTTACAATTGTACCTTATAATGCTTTTGGATCTGCTACTGGACCTTGTACAGAGATTTCTTTTACAACTTGTGGATATTTAGCTGTTCCAAGTTTAGAAACTTTTGATACTTTCTTACCTTCTTGTTGGCAAGCTGCTGATAATGGAAATTTAGTTTCTGGACCAGCTACTTTTGGAACTTCAAATTGGATTGCTGATGGTTTTGGTAATGTTGGTGGTACAGGTGCTATAAGATATAACATATTTGTTGCTTCTGCTAATGATTGGATTATTTCGCCTGTTGTTAACATTCCAGCAACTGGTTATGAGTTAAAATTCGATGCTGCAGCAACTGATTATGCTGGAACTACGTTGACAGATGCTTGGGAAGCTGATGATTTTGTTGAAGTATTAGTTTCTACAACAGGAACTGATAACTGGACTCCAATTTATACTTTTAATAATACAAATGTACCTTCAGCAACTGGGACTTCTGTTGTTTTAGACTTGGATGCTTATAGTGGATTAGATGTTCGTTTTGCTTTTAGAGCTGTAGAAGGTACAGCAGACGGAGCTTCTGATATTGATTTCTTTGTTGATAATTTTGAAATTAGATTAACTCCAGCTTTAGCACCTTCTTGTGCTACAAACGTTGTAGCTACGCCTAATGCAACTTGTGGAAATTTTGCTAATAATATTACTTGGGATGCAACTTCTGGTGCTGATGGATATTTTATTACTGTAGGAACTACTACAGGAGGAACAGATGTTGCTAATAATGTTGACTTAGGAAATGTATTGTCATACAATTTTACGGGTACAATAGGAACAACTTATTATTATACTATTTTACCATATAATGGTGTAGGACCTGCAACAGGTTGTTCAGAAATGTCATTTACTACAAATTCTAATGGGTGTTATTGTACTTCTGCTCCAACATCTAATGATGCTAACGGAATTACTAATGTTCAAATTGTTGCAACTAATTTCCCAACAGGAGATGTGACTTATTTTGACCATTCAGCTACATCAGTTGATATGTCTCAAGGTATTAGTAATAATGTTCAAATTTCATTTGCTACTGGATATGCTTATAATACTTATATTCTAATTGATTTTAATGACGATTTTGATTTTAATGATGCTGGCGAATTAGTTTATTCAGGAGAGTCTTTAGCTCCGAATCCAACTACTTTAAACGCTTCGTTTATTATGCCAGGAACAGCACCTTTAGGTCAGCACAGAATGAGAATTGTTACAGCAGATTTCATGCCAACTGTAGATCCGTGTTATTCAGGAACATATGGAGTGACTTTAGATTTTACAGTTAATATAGTTGCTGCTTCTTGTACTCCTCCTGCTGCAACTACTACTGTAGTTCCTGCTTGTGGTACTGCTCAGTTCTCAGTTGATGTAAATGTTACAGCTTTAGGTAGTGGTACTCCTTCAATTTCTGATGGAACAACTACATGGCCTGTTACTGCAATTGGAGTTGTTAATGTTGGTCCATTTGCTGATGCATCTTCAGTGACTCTAACATTATTACATGGTTCAGATGCAACTTGTAACTTACCTTTAGGTTCGTTCACCTATTCTTGTCCTCCTGCAAATGATGACTGTGCTAATGCTATTGCAATTTCTGCAATGCCATACACAAACTCTCAAAATGCTTCAGCTGCAACTGGACCAGTAGTTTCAACTTGTGCAGGTATGAATGATGGTGTTTGGTACACTGTTGTAGGTAATGGTGCAGATATTATTGTTGAATTATCAGGTGTTACAGGATGGGATCCAGAAATTGGAGTTTATACAGGTTCATGTGGTACTTTTACATGTGTAGGTAGTGTTGATGATGGTGGAACTGGTGGTGGTGAAACATACACTATTACTGCTTCTACAGCAGGTACTACATATTTTATCAATCTTGGTCATTATAATGGTTTTAGCGATTCTCCTGAGGGTCCTCTTACTCTTAATGTAACTACTACTTTATCATCTGGTTCTTTTGATAATGCTAATTTTGTAGCTTATCCAAACCCAGTAAAAGATATCTTCAATGTATCTTATTCTTCTGAAATTTCTTCTGTTAGAGTAATGAATTTATTAGGTCAAGAAGTTATCACTAGAGAAGTTAATGCAACTTCAACTCAAATTGATATGTCTCAATTAAGTTCTGGTGCTTACATTGTTAATGTAACAGTAGGTGATACTATCAAAACAATTAAAGTTGTTAAGCAATAATTAGAGATAAAATCTAATATATTAAAAAGTCCCGCTTTGGCGGGACTTTTGTTTTTTGTTATATTTGTAAAAATTAGAATATGTATTTTTCTTTTATTATTCCTGTATATAATAGACCTGATGAAATTGATGAACTGTTAGAAAGTTTATCAAAATTAAATACTGACACCACTTTTGAAGTAGTTGTAGTTGAAGACGGCTCAACAATTTCATGTGA
>Ga0209373_10003425_pt1 | contig 14684 bp, 15 predicted proteins | sample Higcelweek5metaG_FD_187173 | JGI IMG/M metagenome (GOLD analysis project Ga0209373, IMG submission 187173) | Freshwater pond sediment microbial communities from the University of Edinburgh, under environmental carbon perturbations - High... | ecosystem: Environmental > Aquatic > Freshwater >...
TTTGATGATGAGTACGGGCGGGTGAAGCACGAGAACTCGTGAATATTTTCATAAGCTCTTGACACGCAAGAGCGTGGTCCAGTATGAAAACGCAGTTTTTCGTGGCGAAATTTGACCAGAAACTACAGGAGCGATGGGGCGAGGTTATGGAGGAAAAGAAACAGTGCAAGGGGTGTGGGGGGGCGTTGCCCTTCGTGATCGGCTTTGTGGCCGCTGTGATCGCAGGCTGGGTTCTCTTCCCTGACTTGATCTACAGCAAGAAGACTCAGCCCGTTCGCTTCAGCCACAAGATCCACCAGGAACAGGGCATGGAGTGTTCGAGCTGCCATACTTTCCGTGAGGACGGCTCCTATGCGGGCATTCCCACCAACGAAAAGTGTGCGGAATGCCATGCCGATATTGTGGGCAGTGATCCGGCGGAGAAGGTCTATGTTGAGCAGTACGCGCAGAAGGGCAAGGAAGTTCCTTGGCTCATCTACCAGTACCAGCCCGACAACGTAATTTTCAGCCACAAGGCGCACGAGTCCTTGGAGTGCACGTCCTGCCATCCCGATATGGCGAAGAACGACACTCCGCCGGTCTACTATGAAAACAGGCTGTCCGGGTACAGCAAGCAGACCATGAAGATGTGGAAGTGTGAGCGCTGCCACGCCGAAAATGGTGTCAGCAACGCCTGCCACGTCTGCCACAAGTAAAAGAGGGGTGCGTAAGATGGGTTTGGATCGCAGAGGATTCGTCAAAATCGTCATGGGAGGCGTTGCAGGCACCCTGTTTACGCCTGTCATCTGGCAGGGCCTGGACGACACGTCCATCTGGTCCCAGAACTGGGGTTGGATTCCTCGCCTGAACAAGGGCGAAGTGAAAGCCACCTCCGCCTTGAGCAAACTCTGCCCCGCCGGTTGCGCCGTCAAGGTGAAGACCGTCGGCGGGCTTCCGTTTGCCGTGGTTGGCAACAAAGACAACACCATGAGCAAGGGCGGCGTATGCCCCGTTTGCGCGGGCGGCGCCCAGCTCATGTACAGCCCGGCGCGCGTCAAGTCGCCCATGAAGAAAGTGGGCGAGGGCAAGTATGAGGCCATCAAGTGGGAAGACGCCGAGGCGTTGCTCCTTGAGAAGCTCACCCCCCTCAAAGGGCAGGAAGGCAAAATCGCGGCCATCAGCGGCGACGAGACCGGAACCGCCAACGAGGTCCTGAGCGCCCTGCTCGCCGGTCTCGGAAGCTCCGCGTTCTATGTCATGCCCGGCGAGATGTTCACCGCGGGCAAGGGCGTGAAGCTCATGGGCGGCTCCGGCCAGCCCGGCTTCGACATCGAAGGCGCGGACCTGGTGCTCATGGTCGGCGCGGACGCGCTGGACTCCTGGGGAACCACCGTGGCCAACCAGAAGGCTTTCGCCGCGGCCCGCCCCACCGGAAAAGAAGCCGCCGCGCAGTATGTCTACGCCGGTCCCATTCTGAACAACACCGCAAGCGTGTGCGACAAGTTCGTGCCGGTGCCGCCCACGGCCACCGCCGCCTTCTGTCTGGCCCTGGCCAACGCGCTTATCAACGCGGGTGCGGTTTCCTCGGCCTCCGACTTCGCCGAATACAAGGCGCTGGCCGCCAAGTTCACGGCCGAGGAATTCGAGAAGACCACCGGACTCAAGCCGGAAGTGCTGGCCGATCTCGTGGCCAGGTTCAAGGCCGCCAAGGCTCCGCTTGTCATCGCCGGGGCCTCCTTCGGCCAGGGCGCGGGCGCGCTGGACTTCGTCGCCGCCGCTTCGCTGAACGTGCTGCTTGGCCGCGTGGGCCAGAAGGGCGGCATGACGCTTTTGCCCGCCGCCCCCAAGGCCATCGCCACCGCCACCGACCGCGAGAACGCCAAGGACGCCGCAAGCTTCCTGGCCTCTGTGGCCACCGGCAAGGCCACCCCGGGCGCGCTGCTTATCTACGAGGCCAACCCGGCCTTCGCCCTGCCCCAGCCCGCCGAAATGGCCAAGGCCATGGGCAACATCGCCTTCAAGGTGAGCTTCAGCACCTATATGGACGAGACCGCGGCCCTGGCCGACCTCATCCTGCCCGCCCCGCATCCCTATGAGCGTTATGACGACGCCATGAACCCCTACGGTGTTGCCAAGCCGACCTATCTGGCCGGCAAGCCCGTGGTGGCCAAGCCCGTCATGGACTGCAAAGATCCCATGGACGTGCTCCTGGCCGCTGCCGGCAAATTGGGGCTGTCCCTCGGGGCCGAGACCTACGCCGATGCGGTCAAAGCCAAGGCCAAGGCCGTTGGCGCGGACTTCGACGCGCTGGCCGCCGGCGGCGCCTGGACGGGCGAGCCCAAGAGCGGCAGCCTGAACCTGGGCGCGGCCGCGCTTGCCAAGGCCCCCAGCGCCAAGCTGGACGACAAGACCGTGGCCTTCGCCCCGGTGACGAAGCTGGCCTACGGCACCGCCAATCTGGCGACTCCGCCCGCCAACACCCTCGTCGTGCGCGATACGGAACTGCTGGGCAAGGATCTCTTTGTCCAGATGAACGCCGCCACCGCCAAGAAGCTTGGCGTGGCCAACGGCGCCAAGGTCAAGCTCACCGCAGGCAGCGGCGAAGTGAAGGCTCTTGTGCATGTGAATGAGGGCGTGGCCGCCGGCACGGCCGCCATGCTGCTGGGCTTTGGCCATAGCGCTTGGGATGAATACACCAAGGGCAAAGGCGATAACATCTACAAGATCCTCACGGTGAGCGACGAAGCAGGCACGGGCCTGAAGGTGTGGGCTGGTTCCACCGTCACCGTCGCCAAAATCTAGGGGGAACCACCATGTCACACGGAGCTCAAAAGGAATTCAAAGTCACTTGGGGAATGGTCATCGACCTGGACAAGTGCACGGGCTGTGGCGCGTGCATGACCGCTTGCCAGGTCGAAAACAACATCGCCCCCATGCTTGATGCTTCGAACAAGATGCGCACCTTAAGCTGGATGCTCGTGTTCGAAATGTCCAACAAGAAGGCGGCCCCCGAGGCCGAAATCGCCTACCTGCCCCGTCCCTGCATGCAGTGCGGCAACCCCGCCTGTGTGCCCGTGTGCCCGGTTGTGGCCACGGAGAAAAACGAGGAAGGCGGCATAGTCAGCCAGATCTACCCCCGGTGCATCGGCTGCCGGTACTGCATGGCCGCCTGCCCGTACCATGCCCGCTACTTCAACTGGGAGGACCCCATCTTCCCGAAGGGCATGGAGAAGGCGCTTTCGCCCAATACCTCCGCCCGCCCGCGCGGCGTGGTGGAGAAGTGCAACTTCTGCCACACCCGCTTGATGAAAGCCAAAGACAAGGCCCGCCAGGAAGGCGGCAATCCGGAAGCCCTGGCCGACGGCGCCTACATGCCCGCCTGCTCGGAAGTGTGTCCCACGGGCGCAATCACCTTCGGCGACTTGAAGAACCCGGAGCACAAGGTTTACGAACTGGCCAAGAGCGAACACGCTTTCCGCCTGCTCGAAAAGCTGGGTCTTGCGCCTCAGGTGTACTACATGAGCAAGCGCGAGTGGGTGCGCAAACTGGGCGATAACTACGCCGCCGCCGGCAAGGCCGGGGCAGAAAAGAAGCATTCCTAGGGGGCGCGAGAAATGGATAGAGCACTCTTTCCCGATGGCGTGGAGCGCTGCTCCTTCGGCAAATTCTCTGTGTGGATGATGTTCATCATGGCGTTTTTCCTGTTCGGACTGTTCGCCATGCTGCTTATCTTCGCCAAGGGAATCGTTGTCACCGGGCTCGACAACTACTTCGGATTCGGCCTGTGGATCACCTTCGACCTGGCGGTTATCGCCTTGGGCGCGGGCGCGTTCTTCACTGGCTTCCTCAAGTACATCCTCAAAATCGACCAGCTCAAGAACATCATCAACCTGACGGTCATCGTCGGGTTCATCTGCTACTCGGGCGCCATGCTGGTGCTCACCATGGACATCGGCCAGCCCATCCGCGCCTGGTTCGGCTACTGGCACCCCAATGTCCACTCCATGCTGACGGAAGTCATCTTCTGCATCACCTGCTACTGCCTGGTGCTGGTCATCGAGTTCGTGCCGCTGGTGCTTGAGCAGAAGCAGCTGAACAAGATTCCCTTCCTGCACCACCTTGCCCACAACATGCACGTCAACATGGCGCTGTTCGCCGGCATTGGCGCTTTCCTGTCCACCTTCCACCAGGGGTCGCTCGGCGGCATGTACGGCGTGCTCATCGGCCGCCCGTACGCCTTCCGCGACGGCTTCTTCATCTGGCCCTGGACGTTCTTCCTGTTCGTCCTTTCCGCCGTGGGTTGCGGACCGATCTTCACGGTCCTCGTCTGCACCTTCATGGAGAAGCTCACCGGCCGCAAGCTGGTGGACTTCAAGACCAAGGCCCTCATGGGTAAAATCGCCGGCACCATGCTCACCGTGTACATCTTCTTCAAGTTGCTGGACACCTGGGCCTGGGCCAACAATTACCTGCCCAGCGTCGGCATGACCTTTGACCAGATGTTCTACGGCATCATCTACGGCAAGTGGTTGATGTTCACGGAAATCATCCTCTGCGGTCTGGCCCCGGCCATCATGCTCATCACCCCGAGCATCCGCAACAACCCGACCCTGCTGTACACTGCGGGCATCCTGGACTGCATCGGCGTGACCCTGAACCGCTACCTGTTCACGGTCCAGGCCATCGCCATCCCCGTGCTGCCCTTCGACAATTGGCAGTTCTACGCGCCCAACTGGGCAGAGTGGGCCACCAGCGGCATGATCGTCGCCTACGGCTTCCTGGTCATGAGCTTGTCTTACCGCTACCTGCCGGTTTTCCCGCAGGAGCGCAGCCTCAACAAGTAATCGGTCCCGCCTTCGCTACATCAAGAGCCCGGCCGCAAGGTCGGGCTCTTTTTCATTGCCAAGGTTCAATCATTGCCTTCTGACTGGGTGGCTTTGGCCACAAACCCATGCATGATTGCAAATTCAGACGTTTCAATCCGGCGTGGCGGCATGCCACGACGTTTTCCGGCACACGGAGCGAAGCCATGGCCGCATCCACTTCTAACGCTTTTCCGCGCTCCATACCTGCCCACACTCATCCAATCCAACCCTGCCGATCATTTGCAAATGTCGTTGATTTTGACAAATCTGCATGCAGAAACAGAATGGGCCTTGACCGTGTCATCTGTGTGCGTCAAGAAACACCAAGCAGAAACAATGCAATCGGTGTTTGACCGCGAGCCGGAGTCTTTTGGCGGCCGGTTGCCATGGAGCGTGCATGCCATTCATTGAAATTCAGGATGTGCATAAATGTTACGGCGATTTCCAAGTGCTCAAAGGCGTCAACGAAGCCGTGGAAAAGGGCGAGGTGCTGGTCATCTGCGGGCCGAGCGGTTCGGGCAAGAGCACTCTCATCCGCTGTGTCAATCGGCTTGAGGAATTCCAGCAGGGCGTCATTCTCTTCGACGGCCGCGACATACATGCCCCAGGCCTGAACGTGAACAGTCTGCGTGCCGAGATTGGCATTGTTTTCCAGCAGTTCAACCTGTACCCGCACCTCACGGTGCTCAAAAACATCACCCTGGCGCCCATGAAGGTGCGCGGCATACGCCGGGAAGAGGCCGAGTCGGCCGCTCTGGCGCTTTTGGAGCGCGTGGGCATCCACAACCAGGCACACAAGTACCCGGCGGAGCTTTCCGGCGGGCAGCAGCAACGCGCCGCCATAGCCCGCGCCCTGGCCATGAGCCCCAAGGTCATGCTCTTTGACGAACCCACCAGCGCCCTTGACCCGGAGATGATCGGGGAGGTGCTGGGCGTGATGAAGGGCCTGGCCCGCGAGGGCATGACCATGCTCTGCGTCACCCATGAGATGGCTTTCGCCCGGGAGGTGGCCGACCGTGTGCTCTTCATGGACGAGGGCAAAGTGCTGGAGCAGGCCCCGCCTGCCGAGTTTTTCAGTAACCCCAGGCACGAGCGCGCAAAGTTGTTCTTGAAGGAACTTCGCTAGGCTGGCTGATGCACAACGTTCATAAGGATGGCAGTATGAAAAAATTCAGCATGATGTTGGCGATGGTGCTTGTTCTGGGGCTTGGCGCTGGCGCCGCCTTTGGCAGCAAGCTCGACGAGGTGAGGAAGCGCGGCGTGCTTGTGGCCGGCGTCAAGGATTCCACCCCGCCCTTTGCCTTTATGGACGCGAACAAGCAGCACGTCGGCTTTGAGATCGATCTGCTCAAGTACATCGCCGCCAAGATGGGCGTTCGTTTGGAACTTAAGCCCGTGTCCTCGGCCACGCGCATCCCCATGCTGACGCAAGGTTCGGTGGATATTCTGGCGGCCACCATGAGCCACCAGATTGCGCGGGAAAGCCAGATCGACTTCACCCTCACGTATTTCATGGACGGCCAGTCCCTGCTGGTGAAAAAAGGCAGCCCGATAAAAAGCGTGAAGGACCTTGCGGGCAAGAAGGTCGGCACGGCCAAGGGCTCCAGCTCGGAGCGCAACGTCATCGCCGCCAACCGCCGGGCGCAGGTGCTTTCCTTTGAGGATTACTCCCCGGCCTTCCTGGCGCTCAAGCAGGGCAAGGTCGTTGCCGTCACCACCGATTCCTCCATACTGGTCGGGCTCAAGAACCAGGACGACCACCCGGAGAATTGGGAGATAGTGGGCGGCACCTTCAGCGAGGAACCCTACGCCATGGGCGTGCTGCAAAACGACTCCAAGTTCCGCAACTTCGTCAACGCCGCGCTTATCGAAATGTGGCGCAGCGGCGAATACACCAAGACCTACGAGAGATGGATGGGCCCCAAGACCAGGTTCCACATCCCCCTGCGCTGGAAAATGGACATCTGGCCCTAGGCCGGGCGAAGGCCGGGCGGCGCAGAGAAAACGGGAGCGGAGCGATTCGTGGGCTATCAATTCGACTGGAGCATTGTGCTCGCCGGCGAGTACCGGGACTGGCTCATCGAGGGCTTCATCCTGACGCTCAAGATATCGGGCCTGGCGGGCGTGTGCGCCCTGGTCCTGGGCACAATTCTGGCCGTGCTCCGGCTCTCGCGGGTCAAACCGCTGGAATGGTTCAGCCTCGCCTTCACGGAATTCTTCCGCAACACGCCGCTTTTGGTGCAGCTCTTTTTCTGGTACTTCGGCAGCGAGACCGTTCTGCCGCGTGCCGTCAACGAATGGCTGTACGCCCATGACTTTGAATTCGCGGCGGGTACGCTGGCGCTCACTGTGTATTCCGCGGCCTTCATCGCCGAGGAACTGCGCGCGGGCGTGTTCTCCATCCCCAAGACCCAGTTCGAGGCCTCGCGCGCCACTGGCCTTTCGTTTTTGCAGTCCTTTTGGCACATTATTCTGCCGCAGGCCTTCCGCATCGCCATACCGCCGCTTGTCTCGCAGCTCTTGAACCTGTTCAAGAACTCCTCGCTGGTCATGACCATCGGCGTCATGGAGCTGACCTACGAGGCCCGGCAGGTGGAGTCCTTCACCTTCCACGGGTTCGAGGCCTTCACCGCCGCCACCTTGATGTATCTGGCCGTGTCCCTCTGCGTTTCACTGGCAATCAGCATGTACAGCAGGCATTTCCTGCGCCAGCTCAAGCACTGAGGCCATCGCCATGCATTGGAACGTCGTCTTCAACAACATGGACTACCTCCTCTGGGGGGTCTACCCGAATGGGCCGCTGGGCGGCATGGCCGCAAGCATCCTTTTGGCGGTGCTGGGCAGCATCGGGGCCTTCTGGCTGGGTCTGGCCCTCGGCCTGATGCGCCTTTCCGGGCGCTGGCCCGTGCGCATTCCCGCGGTTGCGGTCATTGAGGTCATCCGCGGCACGCCCCTGCTCATGCTCATCTTCTGGTTCTATTTTCTGGGGCCGGTGGTTTTCGGCTATACCCTGCCGGAATTCGAAAGCGCGCTCATCGCCTTTGTGGTTTTCACCGGGGCCTGCGTCGCGGAGATTGTCCGCGCCGGGGTGCTGGCCCTGCCCAGGGGACAGATGGAAGCCGCGCGCGGCCAGGGCCTCTCGTATTTTCAGGCCATGCGCTACGTCATTTTACCGCAGGCCTTGCGCAACATGCTGCCGTCCTTCGCCAATCAGTTTGTGAGCCTCACCAAGGACACGTCGCTGGCGTACATCATCGGCGTGGGCGAGCTGACAAGGGCCGCCACGCAGGTGAACAATCGCGAGGTGGTGGCCCCGGCCGAGATATTCCTCACCATCGCGGTGCTCTATTTTATCATCTGCTGGGGAATAACCGCAACAGGACGACACATGGAGAGACACTTGATCCGCTACCAGGTTCGCTGATGCAGGCTCCCACACAGACGGCCATGCCCGCCGCGCGGGTGGCCTCGCTCATCGGCGCTTCCGCCGGTGGGTGCATCATGCAAAGCCTGGGAGGCGCCAAATGAGCACGACATTGCAGAACTTCACCCGCGGGCTGGACATCGAGACCGAGTCCTTGCGCATCATCGACGCGGAAACGCCGGAGCCCCGGCCCTTTGCCGGCGACCAGTGGGCGGTGGTGCGGCGCATGATCCACACCACGGCGGATTTCGAGATGCTCGGCCTGGTGCGCTTCCACCCGCGCGCCGTGGAGGCCGGGCTTGCCGCCCTGGCCGCCGGGGCCACCCTGGTGACGGACACGGAAATGGCCCGCGCGGGCATTCCGGAGCGTCGCATGGTTCCCCTTGGCTGCACCGTGCGCTGCCTCATGCGCGACCCCGAGGTGCTGGAGCTTTCGCACCGGCTGGGCTGCACCCGCGCGCGCGCCGCCGTCGATTTCGCCGTGGAGCGCATCGCCCCGGAGATCTACGTCATCGGCAACGCGCCCACCGCGCTCTTGCGGCTGCTGGAGCACATCGAGGCCGGGCGCGCCAAACCCGCGCTCATCGTGGGCATGCCTGTGGGCTTCGTCAACGCGGCGGAATCAAAAGACCTGCTCATGGCCCAAGACGCCGTGCCCTTCATCGCCATCAAAGGCCGCAAAGGCGGCTCGGCCCTGGCGGCTTGCGCGGTGAACGCCCTGGCCGAGCTGGTTCTGGCGCGCAGGGCCGCCAGGGACTAAGGCTTGCGCATGGGAGAATCCTTCGTCAACATCACCATCGTGACCTTCAACCGGGTGGAATGCACCCGGCTGTGCATCGACTCAGTCGTGCGGCTGGCCGGGCATCCGCATCGGATCGTGGTGGTCGACAACGCCAGCACTGACGGCACGCGGGAGTATCTGCGCGAGCAGCTCGCCCAGGGGCGCATCCATCGGCTGGCGCTGCTGGACGAGAACATGGGCGTGGCGCCCGCCTTCAACCTCGGGCGCGAGCTGTGCCCCGCCGCCTGCACCATGAAGGTGGACAACGACGTGGAGTTTCTGCGTCCGGGCTGGCTGGCGGAACTGGTGCGCCTGGCCGAGACCCACCGCGATATCGCCATGCTCGGGTTCGGCTGTTCGGCCAGGGGCGTGCGCTATGCGCAGGAAGGGGCGCTGGTGCTGCACCACCAGGGCCATGTTGGCGGCTGTGTGCTGCTGCGCCAGGACGTGCTGGACGCCATCGGCTGGTGGAACGAGGACTACGGGCTCTACGGAGAGGAGGACAGCGACTTCGGCCTGCGGGCGCGCCTGGGCGGGTATGTGAATCTGACCCTCTGCGATGCGCAGCGGCCGCATATCCGCAATACCGAGCACCTGGACGGGAATTTCGCCCAGTACACCGGCTGGAAGGACACACAGCGCACGGAGAATCTCGCCTTCCGCTTCATCTTCAACGACACACTGTTCAAGTGCGGTTTGCGGCCTCTGCATGTCGGACGCAAGTTCCTGTCCGAGGTGGATGTTGAGCGGGTGCGCTTCCGGCCGAACAAGGACTACCTGCGCGCGCAGGCGTTGCTGGAGCAAAAGTACTTGCCACACTTGGACGCCCTGCGGAATTCAGAGGAATTGCGCAAGATCAACGAGGACTTTGGACTCAACTTCTGGTACTAGGCGGCGCGCCTACTTGGCCTTTCACATCGGAGGATTGCATGGATTTCCGGCTCACTGTAGTGACCCTTGGTGTGGACGATCTTGTCCGCGCCAGCGCGTTTTATGAACAAGGCATGGGGCTCAAGTCCTCCGCAGCCAGCGGAGGCGACATCCGCTTCTATGCCTGCGGGCCTGTGGTGCTGGCGCTCTATCCGCGTCAGGGCCTGCTTGAGGACGCTGCGCTGCCCGACGGACGGCTGGGCGAGGCCGGGCGTTTCGACGGCGTGACCCTGGCCTGCAATTGCGCCGGGCGCGAGGAAGTGGACGCGCTGCTGGACCGGGCCGTGGCCGCTGGCGCCAGGTTGGCGAAGCCCGCCGCAGAGACCTTCTGGGGCGGCTATTCCGGCTACTTCGAGGACCCGGAAGGGCACTTGTGGGAGGTGGCGCACGCGCCGTGCTTCACGCTCAATGACCAGGGCGGGCTCACGTTGCCCGCGGCCAAATGAGCCCCCTTCGGCTGCTGCTGGCGGGGGCGCTTTGCGCGCTGCTGTGCGGCTGCGGTGGCAAGCCCCTGCACCTGGGCGGGGATGACCTCACCCGTCCGGCGCGGCAGATGCTGCTCGTCGTTGCGGAAGATTGGCACTACACGGAGGCCACGCTGCAACGCTACGAACGCGCTGGCATCGATGCCGACTGGCGGCGCGTGGGCGAGCCCGTGTTCGTGAACATAGGCCGCAGCGGCATGGGCTGGGGGCGGGGCCTGCATGGCCTGGCCCTTGGCGCCGGACCTGTGAAGCGCGAAGGCGACGGCCGCGCCCCGGCGGGCATCTTCTCCCTTGGTGCCGGCTTCGCGCAGGATACGGCGGCTGTCGGCCAGGTGCGGGTGCCCATGTTGCGCAACGACGCCGATCTGGTCTGCGTGGACGATTCGAAATCCCGCTTCTATAACGAGCTGTTCAGCCGCAAGACCGTGAACGGGAACGACTGGGACAGCTTCGAGACCATGCCCCGGCCGGACGGCATGTACCGCTACGGGCTCTTCGTCAATCACAACACCGAACCCATGACGCCTGGCGCGGGGTCGTGCATCTTCCTGCACGTCTGGTTGGCGCGGGGGGTGGCCTCCACCGGCTGCACCAACATGGAGCCGGAAAACATGCTGGGTTTGTTGCGCTGGCTTGACCCAGGCATGAAGCCCGTGCTGGTGCAACTGCCCCGGCGCGACTTCGAACGCTTCCGCTCCGCCTGGCGGATCACGGACTAGCGCACGGCGAAAAAAAACGGGCGGCCCTGCCATGAGGACCGCCCGTTCTGATTCAGCGGGTGCGGGGGCTACTTGTCCGCGCCGTCGTGTGCGGTGGTTTCGGAAGTCTGCTCCACGGCGGGGGCCTGCATGGGACCGCCGGGCATCATGCCGCCGCCCATCATGCCGCCGCCCATGGGGCCGTGGGCCATTTTGCCGCACATGCCCATGCCGCCGCCCATGCCTCCCATTCCGCCCATTCCGCCCATTCCGCCCATGGGGCCGTGGCCCATCACGGAGACGCGCAGACCGGTGGCCTTGAACATCTTCGCGCGGAACTTGCTGTTTTCCATGAGCATCCTGGCGTTAAGGTCGGTGATGTCGCGGATGACGGATTTGGCCTTGCCGGATTCGCCATCGCCCGCGGCATTGACGGCCTCAAGCTCGGCGTATTTGGCGTAGAGGCTCTGGTGCAGGGGGAACAGCGCGTTGGCGTGCTCGGCCATGAGCTTGCGCGCGGCCTCCTGCTTTTCTGCGGGAAGCTGGGCCAACGCGCCCATCATGGGACCGTGCGGGGCGGGCCTGGCGGCTGCGCCTGCATGGGCGGCGCCATGGGGAGAAGCGGCGGCGCTCTTGGTTTCGGCTGCGGCCGCAAGGGCCAGGGAGGAACTGAGGGCGACTGCGGCGCAAGTGGCCGCGAGAATCTTCGGAAGACGTTTCATCTGGAACTCGCTTTGGTTAAAATGGTTGCTGCTGCACATACTTGAAGCGGGCTGGGCACGTCCCGGCCGCTGTTTGTCGCACATGGCCTTCGGCGGGGTGGGGGGGGAAGGAGCACGCACCGCCGAAGGCCAGCCTTTCGGCTAAAGGGTCCTCTGCGCCCTGCGCCCGGAGTGCTCTCCGCTCTGCATGCGCCGCGCGCTGGACCCGCTCGTCATACCGGCTGTGAAGCAAGCGCCCATGCCGCGTTCAGCGTTGTTGCCGCGCCGATGACAATACGAACAATGAGCGAAACGCTTCACGATCTGCCTCCACTGATTTCGACTGGTGTGCCGTGTCGTTGCTCTTGTATGAGCATACGCTGTGCCAACACTGAAAGTTACAGCATTTGGCATGGTTGAATAAAATCGAGTGGTTGCGCGCGTGCAAGGTGTTGCACATTTTAGATCAAAATACTCGGAAATTTGCAGCAACATGTGCAGCACTTGGCGCTGCCGCGCTTAAGGCCGGCGCGGCGATGAAAAAAGCCCCCGCCCGGCGAACCGGACAGGGGCTGTAATGCTTGCGGCAGGTGTGCTTTAGAAGGTGACGCGCTTCACGCCGGGGATCGCCATGATCTTTTCGCGCACGGCCTCGCCGGGTTCCTGGTGCACTACATACACGGTCTGCACACAGTCTGACAGGAAGCGGGAGTTGTTCTCGCGGATGTTCACGCCAAGCTCGCCCAGGGCGGTGCCGAACTTGCCGAACATGCCCGGCTTGTCCTCGTGGGTGATGAAGAGGGCGTAAATGCGCTTGCCTTCCTGCTCCACGGTTTCGCCCACGTTGACGGAGTTGCCGAAGTCGCCGCGCTTCAGGTACTTGCCGACCACGGTGGCGATTTCCAGGCCGGTTTTGCGCACGGCGTTTTTCGTGCTGGCGCCCAGGTGCGCGCTCATGACGATGTTGTCCAGCTCGTGCAGGCGGCAGGCGAAAGGCTCGCCCTCGCGCTTGGGCTCCTTCTCGTAGCAGTCCAGCGCGGCCCCGGCGATGACGCCGTTTTTCAGCGCGTTGTACAGGGCCTCCTCGCTCACGTTGCTCCCGCGGGAGGCGTTGATGAGGTAGGCCGTGGGCTTCATGAGGGCGAGCTCGCGCTCGGTGATGAGGGCGTTTTTGCCGCCGGTGTGCAGGCTGATGAAGTCTGACACCTTGAGCACCTCGTCGATGCTCTCAAGGTAGTCGACCTTGGAGTCCTGAATCTGGTAGAGGTCATAGCCCACGGTCTTCATGCCGATGCCCAGGGCCTTGCCTGCCAGGCACTGGCCGATGCGGCCGCAGCCGATGATGCCCAGCGTCTTGCCCATGAGCTCGTTTCCGGCGAAGCGCTTCTTGTGCCACACGCCGCCCATGAGGGTGCGGTGGGCCATGGGCACCTTGCGGGCCACGGCGAACATCAGGCCCAGGGCGTGCTCGGCCGTGGCGTTGGTGTTGCCGTTGGGGGCGAATTTCACGATGACGCCGCACTCTTTGGCGGCCTCCAGGTCGATGTTGTCGGTGCCGACGCCGCCGCGTCCCACGACCTTGAGCTTGCCGCCGTTCTTGGTGCCGGCCTCGATGATCTCGCGGGTGACTTTGGTGGCGCTGCGCACCAGCAGGGCGTCGTACCCGGCGATTTCGCCCAGCAGGTCCTCGGTGCTGCGCTTCTCGGTCTCGACCGCGAAGCCTTCTTTCTTGAGCAGGGCGACGGCCTCGTCGTTCAGGCCGTCGTTGGCAAGGATACGCATTGGTGTGTTCCCCCTATTTCAGCAGTTCGGGCTTGAGCGCTTCCAGATAGGCGGCAACCATGTCCGGGGTCACGTCGCCCATGTGGCCAAGGCGCAGCAGCACGCGCTGGCCTTTTTCCTCAAGGTCGGTATTGAGCTTGCCGTAGCCGGGATCAAAGAGGTAGCCCTTGGCGCGCATGGCCTCCTTGACCTTTTTCAGCTGGGCCACGGTCATGCCCGCGGGCACGCGCACAGCGGTGACGGTAGGCGAGCGGTGGCCCTCGGGCGCAAGCAGCTCAAACCCGGGCAGGGTGCCCACAAAGGCGTGGACCATGGCCTGCATGGCGGCGTGCCGGGCAAAGCGGTTGGCTATGCCCTCGGTGTGCAGAATGTGGTCGATCTGCACGGCCATCTGGTTGGCCAGGGTGGTGTTGGGCGTGGTCAGGGTCTGGCTTTTGGAGGCGCGGCCCAGCTGGGTCACGATGTCCGTGGTGAAGCCCTTGTTCTTCACGGTCTTGGCCTTTTCAATGGCCTCCGGGCTGGCGAAGAGTATGCCGAATCCGGCGGGCAGCGCCAGGGACTTCTGGGTGCTGGTGGCATAGGTGGCCGCGCCGGAGCCGGAAAGGCCGATTGCCGCGCCGCCGAAGATGCTCACGCCGTCCACCAGGGGCAGGGCGCCGTGCTTTCGCACCAGGGCGCACACGGCCTTCATGTCGTTCATCACGCCGGTGGAGGTCTCGTTGTGGGTGAAGGTGACGCAGGCGGGCTTGTGCTCGGTCAGCGCCGCCTCAAGCTTGCCCAGGTCGATGGCGCAGCCGGGCTCGAACTTGAGCTGCACGGCCTTTTTGCCGTTCACAACGGCCATTTTGTGGTACAAGTCGCCGAAGGCCCCCACGGAGACGTTGAGCACGGTCTCGTCTTCGGCCACCAGGGAGCGCACGGTGGCCTCCATGGCGTTGGAGCCGGAGCCGTTGAAGAGGATGACGTGGTAGTCGTCGGCGCAGCCTGCCAGTTCCTTCAAGCCCGCCATGATGGGGCCGAAGCGCTTGTTGTTCTCGGA
>Ga0209373_10003426_pt1 | contig 14682 bp, 8 predicted proteins | sample Higcelweek5metaG_FD_187173 | JGI IMG/M metagenome (GOLD analysis project Ga0209373, IMG submission 187173) | Freshwater pond sediment microbial communities from the University of Edinburgh, under environmental carbon perturbations - High... | ecosystem: Environmental > Aquatic > Freshwater >...
TGCCCGCCGATCTGTTCCACCTGCTGCCCGGCGGGGTGGATGTGGGCGAGGCGTTGGTGGAACATCCGCTGGTGCGCATGATCAGCTTCACCGGTTCCACCCGCGCCGGGCGCGCCATCGGGGAGGCCTGTGGCCGGCTGCTGAAGCGCGCCTCGCTGGAGCTGGGCGGCAAAAGCCCGCTGATCGTGCTGGAAGATGCGGATGTGGATCAAGCCGCCTCCAACGCCGCCATGGGGGCCTTCCTGCATCAGGGGCAGATCTGCATGGCGTCCGGTCGCATCCTGGTGCAGGAGCGGATTGCCGATGCCTTCGCCGCCCGGCTGGCGGAAAAGGCCAGCCATCTGCCGGTGGGCAACCCGGCCACCGATAATGTCGCCCTGGGCCCGCTGATCAGCGCCAGCCAGCGCGACCGGGTGCATGACATTGTACAGGATGCCGTGGCCAAGGGGGCCAAGCTGGCCGCCGGCGGCAGTTTTGAGGGCCTGTTCTATCGCCCCACCGTGCTGTACGGCGTGAAGCCGGGGATGCGCGCCTATGGGGAGGAAGTGTTCGGCCCGGTGGCCAATGTCATCCCCTTCGGCAGCGATGAAGAGGCGGTGAACATCGCCAATGATACCGAATATGGCCTGTCATCCGCCGTCTTCTCCCCCAATCTGGCCCGCGCCATGGCCATTGGCGACAAGATCAATTCCGGCATCCTGCATATCAATGACCAGACGGTCAGCGACGAGATTTTCAACCCGTTCGGCGGGCGCGGCGCGTCCGGTAATGGCGGCAATACCGGCGGCCCGGCCAACTGGGATCTGTTCACCCAATGGCGTTGGGTGACGGTGGAGGACAAGCCCTCGCCCAAGCCGTTCTGAGGACGTTGCCAGAAATTTTCTATTCCATATCAATTACTTAAACGTCATTCCCGCGAAGGCGGGAATCCAAAATCCGCGCTGTCGTATGGATTCCCGCCTTCGCGGGAATGACGGTGGTGATACGGCAAGGTTCCTGCAAGACACGGCAAATTTCTGGGCCGGCCTACGGGTGCCGCCCCCTCGCATCGAAACAATAAAGCCCGCCCCGACAAAAAAACAAAAGGGGCGGGCGCTCAAGGAGAGTGAACGGAAATGGCAAGCTACGAGAATCGCTGGCAGACGGTGCGGGTGGATCTGGACGATCAGGGCATCGGCTGGCTCTATTTCAACCGCCCGGAAAAGCGCAACGCGATGAGCCCGACCCTGAACCGGGAAATGCTGGAAGCGCTGAACGATCTGGAACTGGATGAACAGGTCAGGGTGGTGGTGCTGACGGGTGAGGGCACCGCCTGGTCCGCCGGTATGGATTTGAAGGAATATTTCCGCGAAACCGACGGCAAGTCGGATGTGGTGCAGGAACGGGTGCGGCGCGATGCCTCCAACTGGCAATGGCGGGTGCTGCGCTTCTATGGCAAGCCCACCATCGCCATGGTCAATGGCTGGTGCTTCGGCGGTGCCTTCTCCCCCCTGGTGGCCTGCGATCTGGCGGTGGCGGCGGAAGATGCCGTGTTCGGCCTGTCGGAGATTAACTGGGGCATCCCGCCCGGCAATCTGGTCAGCAAGGCGCTGGCCGATACGGTGGGCCACCGCAAGGCGTTGGAATATGTGATGACCGGCGACACTTTCACCGGGCGGCAGGCGGCCGAGATGGGGCTGGTGAATTACGCCGTGCCGGCGGCAGACCTGAAGGCGCGCACGGTGGAACTGGCCGCCAAGCTGCTGGACAAGAACCCGGTGATCCTGCGCGCGGCCAAGCATGGCTTCAAGCGCTGCCGCGAACTGACCTGGGAACAGAATGAGGATTACCTGTACGCCAAGGTGGATCAGGCCATCGGGCGCGACAAGGAAAAGGGCCGGGAAAAGGGCATGAGCCAGTTCCTGGATGAAAAATCGATCAAGCCGGGGCTGCAGTCCTATCGGCGGTAACGGGCGGCGGGCGGCTTCGTTGCTGCCTTTCGTTTCATTTCCCGCTCCGTCCTTCTTCCGTCATTCCCGCGAAGGCGGGAATCCAGCAGACGCTGCCACCTGAATGTGGGTGCCGGTTGGTGCTGTGGCTTGGATTCCCGCCTTCGCGGGAATGACGATGATAGAGCGTGCATCGGAAAGCCAAACCCAAAACCAAAAACCGGGCGAACGCCCCTTGTTCTTTGGAGGAACCCAGGCATGAACCCGTCACCTGCCTTTTCCGTGCAGCGGCTGCTGCGTCCCCGCTCCGTGGCCATTGTCGGGGTCTCGCCCAATCCGGGGGCGCTGGGCTCTGCCGTGTTGCGCAATCTGGAACGCGCCGGCTTTGACGGCGCCATCCATCTGGTCAATCCCAAGCACGCGCAGATCAACGGGCGCGCCTGTGTCGCCAGCGTGGATGATCTGCCCCAGGGTGTGGATTGCGTGGTGCTGGCCATTCCGCGCGCTGCCGTGCTGGAGGTGCTGGAAGCCTGCGGCAAGCGCGGCGTCGGCGGCGTCATCATCTTTTCCGCCGGCTTTGCCGAGGCGGGCGAACAGGGCCGCGCCGATCAGGTGCGCATCCGCGATATCGCCCGCACCTATGGCATGGTGGTGGAAGGGCCGAACTGCCTGGGGCTGGTGAATTATCTGGATGGCGCATTTCTTACCTTCACCGATGTGCCGGCCATCCGGCTGGGCGACCGCAAGGGTGTGGCCATCGTCTCCCAGAGCGGGGCGATGGCGGCGGTGCTGTCGGTCGGGCTGCTGGCCCGCGATGTCGGGCTTTCCTATTACGTCTCCACCGGGAACGAGGCGGCCAGCGGGGTGGAGGATTATATCGAATTCCTGCTGGATGACCCGCACGCCGACACCATCGCCCTGATCGTCGAACAGTTCCGCCAACCCCGGCGCTTCCTGGACCTGGCCCGGCGGGCCCGCGCCAAGGGCAAGCGGCTGGTGCTGCTGCATCCTGGCCGCTCTGCCGCCGCGCGTGCGTCGGCGGAAACCCATACCGGGGCCATGGCCGGCGATTATGCCGTAATGTGCACCAAGGTGGCCCATGAAGGGGTGGTGATCGCCGACCGGTTGGAAAGCCTGCTGGATATCACCGAACTGTTATACCGCTGCCCGCTTCCGCCGGCGGGCGGGGTGATGGTGATGACCGAATCCGGTGCCTTCAAGGCCCTGACCCTGGATCTGTGCGAGGCGGAGGGGCTGGCCCTGCCCGCCTTGTCGGAAAAGACGGATAGCGGCCTGCGCCAGGTGCTGCCGGATTTCATCCCGCCCAGCAACCCGCTGGATTTGACGGCGCAGGCCCTGGTCGATCCCGGCCTCTATGACCGCACGCTGACCGTGCTGCTGGAGGATGAGCGGTACGATGCCATCGTCTTCGGCATCATCCTGACCGACCCCGGCACCTGCCACCTGAAATTCCCGCCCATCCTGGCCGCATTGGAACGGCTGAAGCCTTCCAAGCCGGTGATCTTCGCCGGGTTGGATGAAGGGGCGGCTGTGCCGGCGGACTATATCGCCGCCTTGCGCCGGCTGGGTGTGCCCTTCTTCCCCACCGCCGAGCGCGCCCTGGTGGCGCTGGCCCGGTTGACGGCATCGCTGACGCAGGACCGGCGGGGCCGGGCGGCGCCGGACAAGGCCAGCGACAGCTTCGTTTTCGACAGTGGTACCCTGCCGGAATACCGGTCCAAGGCGGTGCTGTCGGCGCTGGGCGTGCCGGTGCCCGATGGGATCATGGCAACCTCGCTGGCCGAGGCGCAGCAGGCGGCCGACCGCATCGGCTATCCGGTGGTGCTGAAGGCGCAGGCGGCGGCCCTGTCGCACAAAAGCGATGTTGGCGGCGTGGTGCTGAACCTGGACGGGCCGCCGGCGCTGGCCGCCGGCTGGGCCCGGCTGACCGGTGCCCTGGCCCAGGCCCGACCGGGCCTGGTGCTGGATGGGGTGCTGGTGGAAAAGATGGGGCCGCGCGGCACTGAACTGATCGTCGGCGCCCGCAACGATCCCGAATGGGGGCCGGTGCTGCTGGTCGGGCTGGGCGGCGTGATGGCGGAGGCGCTGCACGATGTCCGCCTGCTGCCGCCCGACCTGTCACGCGAGGCGATCGAGGCGGAATTGCTGCGACTGAAAGGGGCAGCCTTGCTGCGCGGTTTCCGGGGCGCGCGCCCGGTCGATCTGCCGGCGGTGGCCGATATCGTCGCCCGCTTGGGGGCGCTGATGCTGGCCCATGATGACGTGGCCGAGGTGGATATCAACCCCGTCGTCGCCTATCCGCAGGGCCAGGGGGCGCTGGCCCTGGATGCGCTGATTGTCGTGCGGTGAGGGGCACATTTCACTCCCGCCACGCTCTCCCTTCTTTCTGGCATAGGCTGGAGCCCAGAGTCATACCAATCTCCCTTGATCGTGATCGATCAAGGGAGATTTCGTGTTCCCTCAGGTGCCGGGCGCCCGCATCCGCGGGCTTGGCTTGCGCCGCACGAGCGGCGGGCCGGCAGTCGCCGGCCTCCAAACCGCCAAGGGTCAAACCTTCGGTGGTTTGGTATCAGATACCAAAATCGACTATAAGGTGTAAAAATATGTGACTTATGAATGCACGGGTAATATCCTCCACACTCTTTCAGCGATAAGGGGGAACCTGAAATGCATGTTTCACGTCGTGGCCTGTTGGCCGGCACGGCGGCTATCGCCGGTTTGGGTGCGCTTGGCGTGCCGGCCCAGGCGCTGCCGAACCCGTTCCGCTGGGTGCGTTACAACGTCACCAGCAAGAAGGGGCAGGCCATGCTGGAAAGCTATGCTGTGGCCATCCGGAAAATGCTGGAACTGCCGCCGTCGCATCCGCATAACTGGTTCCGCAATGCCTTTGTGCATATGATGGATTGCCCCCATGGCAACTGGTGGTTCTATGTCTGGCACCGCGGCTATGTCGGCTATTTCGAACAGACGGTGCGCAAGCTTTCCGGCAACCCGGAATTCGCCTTTCCCTATTGGGACTGGTCGGAATTGCAGGAACTTCCCCTGTCCATGTTTGCTGGCGTCCTGACGCCGACGAATGAAGCCTTTGCCAAATATACCAAGGATTTGCCGACCTTTGAACGGGAGGTGAAGCCGGCTATCCAGGCCTATTGGAATACGCTGAATGCCGATCAACTGGCGCAGCAGAAGCTGCGCGGCTATGCCGGTTTCGATGATCTGTGGAAGGCGGTAATGGGCTGGGATCCCGTCAACCAGAAATTCAATATCGGGGATCAGGCTTTCGCCATCACCGAGAAGGCCCGTTATGTGCCCGCCGACAACCGCGCCCTGCCGCCCAAGGTGGCCGGTGAATGCAGTTATGAGAATGTGAATAACGGGCTGGCCCCGGTCAATTTCAACGCTTCGGATGCAGAGACCAGTTTCACCAGCGTCCGCACCGCCTCGCACAATGCCGCCCCGATGAGCCAGGCTGGGGATTTCTTCTCCATCATGGAAGGTCAGCCGCACAACCATGTGCATAATTTCATCGGTGGTGCCTTCGATGGTCCTGGCAACTGGGCACCCGGCCCCTATGGCAACATGACCAATAACCTGTCGCCGGTTGATCCCATCTTCTTCCTGCACCATGCCAATATGGACCGGCTGTGGGAAAGCTGGTCCGCCAAGCAGCAGAAATATGGCCTGCCTGATTTGCCGACGGGTGATGATTTCACCGCCTTCGCCAAAGACCCGTTCCTGTTCTATGTCGATGCCGACGGCAATTATGTGCGCAATGGCAAGGCGGGTGATTATATCAGCACCGCCCGCTTCGGCTATCGCTATGAAAAGCTGGTGGAGTATGTGCCCACGGCCACCCAGGTGGCGGAAGGGGCCGCGCCCCTGCTGCTGGGGGCTGCAAAGGATGGCGGCTCTGTCGCCTTGTCGGCCCCGGCGGGCCGGCTGGTCGCCACCATCACTTTTGAGCGGCCCACCGCCGGTGATGCGCCGCGCCAGTATGATGTGCTGGTCAATGCCCCGGCAGATGTGAAGACGGTGGGAGCCGACAGCCCCTATTACGCTGGCTCCATCGCCTTTTTTGGCGGGCTGGCCGCGCATGGGCCGGCCCATGCCGCCCATGCCGCGCATGATGGTGGCAACCGCGTCACCTTCGTTGTACCGCTGCCGAGCAGGCTGGCCGCTTCCCGTTTCGCCCGTTCCCCCGGTGCGAAGCTGGATATCCGTCTGGCGCCGCCCACCACCCAGCCGGACTTCCCGGCACCCAAGCTGCTGGCGGTGGAAATCCACAGCCGGTAAGGGCTTGCCTGTGTGTCAGGGCGTGGGGCCTTCCCTTCACGCCCTGGCCGCAAGCCGCCCCAGAATCTGCCGGTGCGATTGGGCATCCAGCGGATAGCGCCAGATCAGCGCTGCCGATGCCGCCAGCCCTGCCGCCGGCAACAGCCCCGCCAGCAGGCGGAATTGCTCCAGCGTCTGCGGGGCCTGATCCGCATTGGGCACGAACCCCACCAGATCCAGCGCCCAGCCGGCGACAATGCCCGACGCCCCCAGCGACAGTTTCAGCACGCAGGAGACGATGCCATAAATCTTGGCCTCGTCCCGCCGCCCGCTCTGCCACTGGCCAAAATCCACCGTGTCCGGCAGCATGGACCAGGTGGCCACCCCATGGGCGGTATGTCCGATAAAGACCAGCCCGATGCAGATCAGCGTCGGCCACAGCCCGCGTTCCAGCGTCAACCCCAGTGCCCCCAGCGCCGCCACGGCACTGCCCCATTGCCACAGGATGCGCTTGTTCCAGCGCGTGGCCACCGTCACCCAGACGGGCACGCTGGCCACGCCCAGCAGCGTCAGCCATGGCAGTGCCGTGCCCGACAAGGCGGCATCGCCCAAATCATATTTCATCAGATAGGGCAGGTTGCGCAGCAGCACCCCCAGCCCCAGTTGCATCACCAGCGTGGCTGCCATCAGCCGCAGCAATGGCCCGTTTCTTCCGATGGAAGCCCAGAAACCATTGCCGCCCCGCCGCTCCATCGGCGGGTTTACCACCGCTGGCCGTTGCTGCTCCCGCACCACCAGCCCACAAATCAGCAGCGCCACCACCGACATGGCCCCCACAATGGCCGCCGCCGACCCATAGCCATTGCCGCCATCCTGGCCGAACCATGCCGCCAGCGACGGCAGCAGCGCCGTCACCGCCGTGCAGCCCATAAAGGCGAAAAGCATCCGCCAGCCTGTCAGGCTGGCGCGCGCTTCTGTATCGCTGGTCATCGCCGCTGTCAGAGAGGAATAGGGAATGCTCACCACGCTATAGGTGGTTCGCAGCAGCATATGGCTGCCCAATGCGAAGGCCACCATGGCCGCACTGCCCGGCACCAGCCAGTCTGGTGGGCTGAAGCTAAGGGTGAAGGCGCCCGCCAGCGGCACCGCCCCCAGCAGGATGAAGGGCCTGTACTGCCCCCACCGGCTGCGCGTCTTGTCCGACAATGCCCCCATCAGCGGGTCCATGGCGGCATCCCACAGTCCGGCAATGAAGAAGCAGACCCCCGCCGTCCAGGCAGAAAGCCCCAGCACATCCACATGAAAGAAGACGATGAAAACCAGGATGGACTGCCAATAGAGGTTCAGCCCGAAATCCCCGATCCCATAGCCGATCTTGCCGCCAAGCCCGAGAGCCCGCATCGCGTTCCATCCCCTGTCACCGTACCCGTTTTCGGGTTTATCGGGGGGACTATACCAGCGATCATCGCCGATGACCGCTGGTATCCGCATGTTGGAAACTCAGAACCAGAAGCGTAAACCTGTGACAAAGCGCAGATCGTCCGCGTCGTGCCCATCGGCTTCCGCCAGCCGTGCGGTGTCGCCCAGCTTGCGTTCCCATGCCACGCCGATATAGGGGGCGAATTCCTTCACCACCTCGTATCGCAGCCGCAGACCCAGCTTCATCTCTGAAACCCCGGCACCGGTCTCTGTCTCCGGCACCTTCTGTGCTGCCAGTTCCACCTCCGCATGAGGTTGCAAAATCAGCTTCTGTGTCAGCAACAGGTCGGTTTCCACATCCAGCCGCGCCGTCACGTCGCCCCGCTCGGACAGGAAGGCCTGGGCGTCCACCTCCAGGAATTGCGGGGCCAGCCCCTGGAAGCCGATGACCAGATGGGTTGTCTGCGGCTGTGGCCGGAAATCCTGGCGGATGCCTGCCTGGAAATCCCAGAAATCATGCACCATCACGCTGTACAGCGCCTGAACTTCCAGATCCTCCACGCTGCCGTCGCTGACGCTGCCCTCGCTTTTCAGCCGCAGCTTGGCAGTATCGCCGCCGATGAAGCCATCGCTTTTCCAGGCGGTGCTGTCCTGGCCCTTCTGCCAGCGTTGCTCCAACTGATCCATGGTGAATTGCCAGATCAGCATGTCGCCATGCCCCTCCATCGCCATCGCCGGCAGGGGAAGCGCGGATACCATCACGGCAAGGGCGGCCTTGATCATCCTGTTCATCATCACCCCTCCCATCACGACCGCACCGCTGGGACGGGGGGATCGACGATGAAGCGTGTCATCATGCCGGCATTCATATGGAACAGCAGATGGCAATGCAGCGGCCAGTCCCCCGGCTCGTTGGCTGTCAGCACCACCGATGCCTCCTTGCCCGGTGGTACGATCACCACATGCTTGCGCGGCATCCGGTCGGTCTGGCCATTTTCCAACTCGAAAAACATGCCATGCAGGTGCATCGGGTGGGCCATCATGGTGGTGTTGATGAAGCGCAGCCGCACCCTCTCCCCATAGCGCACCCGGATCGGGTCGCCATGGTCGAACTTGTGGCCGTTCAGGGTCCACATATAGCGTTCCATGATGCCAGTCAGCTTCAACACGATCTCCGTTGTCGGTGTTGCCGCGTCCGGGTTGCGGGTGAAGGCTTTCAGGTCGGCATAGCGCAGGGTCCGCTTGCCTGCCGGCGTGCCGGCCTGATCCCAGCCCAGCGGCTGGCCATCCGTGGCCGACGGGCTGGCCGGCATCGCGTGCCCCATGGCTGCGTGATCCATGGTGGAATGGTCCATGGCAGAATGATCCATTGATCCGTGATCCATGCCGCCATGCATCCCCATATCGGCCATGGTCAGCAGGGTGCGGGGCCGCAGGGGGGGGATGTCCCCCTGCATTCCCTCGCGCGGGGCCAGGGTGGCGCGGGCATAGCCGGAGCGGTCGATCGGCTCCGCCATCAGCGTATAGGCGCGATCCCCTGCCGGCAGCACGATCACGTCATAGGTCTCGCCCACACCGATACGGAATTCATCCACCTTCACCGGCAACACATTCTGGCCGTCGGCGGCCACTACCGTCATGGCCAGACCGGGGATGGCGACATCGAAGATGCTCATCGCCGATCCGTTGATGATGCGCAGCCGCAACCGTTCCCCCGGCTTGAACAGGGCTGTCCAGTTATCCCCGATGCCCTTCCCGTTCACCAGGAAGCGATATCCGGTGACATCGGCCAGATCGGTCGGGTCCATCCGCATGTCGCCCCAGTCGCGCCGGTCCTTCCAGGCAGCGGCCAACCCGTCGCGGCTGATATCCGCCGACAGGTCGGACAGGGTGCGTTTGCCCCGGTTGTAATAGCCCTCGCTGACTTTCAGCTTGCGCAGGATATGGTCGGGATGGTCCGCCGTATGGTCGGACAGCAGCAGCACATAATCCCGGTCGGCCCGCACCGGGTCCGGCTTTTCCGGCTCAATCACGATGGCGCCATACATGCCGCGCTGTTCCTGCCCGCCGGAATGGCTGTGATACCAATAGGTGCCGGACTGGCGCAGCTTGATGCGATAGGTGAAGCTCCCCCCCGGTCCAATGGCGCTATAGGCGTTGAAGCCCGGCGCGCCATCCATCACCCCTTCCAGTAACAGCCCGTGCCAGTGGATGGAGGTGGGTTCGGAAAGCCGGTTCTCCACATGCACCAGCACTTCCTCCCCCTCCCGCCAATAGAGCGTCGGGCCAGGGACGCCACCGCCCATGGTGATGGCGGGGAAACTGTCACCATCGATGGTGATGCGACCTTCCGTCACCACCAGCGTGGTCTCTTTCAGCCCGGCAAAGGCGCGGCGGCCGGGATAGACGGTGACCGCCCCCGCCAGACCGGCGAATGCGGCCAGTTTCAGGGCGTCGCGCCGCGACAGCCCCACTTGCTTGATCTGCATGTCGCCCCCCGTTCAATGACCGTCATGGCCGATGGTCAGGGCGGAGACCATGCCCGCCTCATAATGGCCGGGCATGTCGCAGGCGGCCTCGATCGCCCCGCCCTGCGGGAAGCTCCAGACCAGTTCTGCTGTCTTCCCCGGCTCCACCAGCACCAGCCCGGTATGGTCATGCGCCATCGCGTGGCCGTCATGCTGCATATTCATCATGGCCGGCACGATGGCGGTGTCGCTGATCATGCCATGGTCCAGCATCATGCCCAGCATGGCCTGCCGCTCCCCATGGCCATCCTTGCCGGCGATGACGAAACTGTGCAGCAACTGGCCCTTATTGGTGATCTGGAAACGCACCGTTTCCCCCGGATGCACGGTGACCTTGGCCGGGTCGATGGCCATATCCGACAGCGTAATGGCGATGCTGCGGCTGGCGGCCTCCACTGTGCCCGGTCGATCGGCGGCGTTATCGCCGGCAGGGGCCGTATGCTGGTGCTGCTCATGCTGGGCGAAGGCAGCGGGAACGGCGAACAGGTTCAGCGCCAGCAGGCTGCTGATGAGATTGGCCTTCATGGGAAGGGCTCCGTCTTTGCGATGTTGTGCGGATGGGGAAGCGAAGGGGCAACACGGCACCCTTCAGGGCTTCACCCGCGCGGGGGGCGCAAAGGCGGGGCGGGGTGGCGGCTTTCCGGTGCGGCCAGGGCGGCGGGGGGGAACGATCGGTCCGGCGGCGGAAAGGCGACCGGCTGCGGGCTGGTGGGCATGCCTACGGCCACACACCAGGCGACACAGCAGGGGCCAGCCCCTTTGCCGGCGCCCTCATGGTGGGGGCCCCCGCCGTCATGGTGGCTTTGTGCCGCCATCGTCTGGTGCAGGGGGCAATCCATGCCGGTCATATCAGCCGTCTGTGTGGTGACGGGCTGGTGCAGTGCTGCGGCAGACATGGCACGCACAGGCAACGCCGTCAGGGCGATCAGGCCCAGCAGCGCCGTGAACAGACGCAGGGCGGGATAATGCCGCCATATGCGATGACACCATGACATGGTGCACAAGATAGGCGCCGCCGGCCGTTATCGCAAGCATGACGCCGCCTGTTCAGGCGATGGTGCAGCTTTCATCACCTTCTGCCATCAACTCCTTGCCGCAGCTTTCCATTCCATCTTCCCCCTGTAACAGGGGGCAGCCGCGAAAGATGCTGATGACCCAGTCGATGAAGACCCGCACGCGCGGCGATAATTGCCGGCTCTGCGGATAGGCCACATGGACCGGTACCGGGGCCGGGCACCAGGGTGCCAGCACCTCCACCAGCGCGCCGCTTTGCAGGTGGGGCAGCACCATGAAGCGGCCCGGTTGCAACAGGCCATAACCCTCCAGTCCACAGGCCACATAGGCTTCGCTGTCATTGACGGCGATGGCGCTCTGGATGGGGCGTTCCACAGCCTCCCCCTCGACGGTGAAATGGAACTCGCTGAGCCGGCTGGACTGGGTGGTGAATTTGCGCACGCCCTTATGCCCGGCCAGTGCGTCCGGTGAGGTCGGGATACCATATCGGGACAGATAGGCCGGGCTGGCGCAGGTCAGCCGCGACAGCAGGCCGATCCGCCGCGCCACCAGAGAGGAGGTGGGCTGGTCGCCCACACGCAGCACGCAATCCACCCCTTCCTGGATCAGGTCGATGGGCCGATCGCTCATCCCCAGCTTCAATTCGATATCGGGATAGAGCGTATTGAAACCACAGAGCGACGGCACCACGATCAGCCGCCCGATGGAACTGGGCATATCCACATGCAACCGTCCACGCGGTTTGCGCTTTTCATCGAAGAAGGAACCCTCCACCTCCTCGATATCGGCCAGGATGCGCTGGGCGCGCTCGTAATAGGCGGCACCATCCAGGGTCAGGTTCAGCCGGCGGGTGGTGCGTTGCAACAATCGCACCCCCAGATAGGCTTCCAGATTCTGGATGATCGTGGTCACCGAGGCGCGCGGCAGGCCCAGCGTGTCGGCGGCGCGGGCAAAGCCGTTGGCATCCACCACCCGCACAAAAACCTGCATCGCCTGTAACCTGTCCATCGCCGCATCCCCGGTGACACCAGGGCAGCAGAGTGGGCACTGCGGTGCCACTTTGCAAGCTGGTGTCGATATTGTTGCCATCTGGTAACTGAATACGTATGCGTCGCATTGCAACAATTCCCTGCATACGTATTTTCATGCTCCCGGCTGAACCCGATTTTTATCTAAAGTAAAAGCCATGGAAGCCGGTCCACCATAACCCATGGGAGGGCCTGTGGGATGGGTGCAGGAAAAACAGGAAGGTAATGGGAGGGCCACACGGCACCGCTTCCTGTCAATTTTTCAGGTAACTTGGGGAGTTGTGCCGTATTCCGACTGTATGGTTGGGTTAATATTGTATTTCACACTTAAAATTCGGGTTCACCGTAAAAATTGACATGAAAATCCTGCCATGCCGCACTGAAAGCGGCCTGGCGGCAATGGTACCGGTTTGCCTGTGTTTCAGGCGTCCGATTGCGTCTCAACGAAGAATAAACGGCGTCATCGACGCTTTGGGGAGTGAGTAGGAATGTTCAAGCACAAGAATCCGCGCGTGGCCCTGGGCGCCACGGTCGCCGCCATCGCGCTGCTGCCCGCCGGTCTGGCACTGGCTGCTGAAACCGGACCGTCAGACGGGAACCTTCTTGCCGTTCAGGTGGCGCAGGCCGCCCCCGCCGCCGATACGCTGGATGAAATCGTTGTTTCCGGTTATCGCCAGTCGCTGGAAAACGCCATCGCGTTGAAGCGGGAATCCAGCCAGATCGTGGAAGCCGTCTCGGCGGAGGATATCGGCAAGCTGCCGGATAATTCCATCGCCGAAGCCATTGCCCGCCTGCCGGGTATCGCCGCCCAGCGCGTGGATGGCCGTGCCCAGTCGATCAGCCTGCGCGGCCTGGGGCCGGATTTCACCGCCACCCTGCTGAACGGGCGTGAGCAGGTCAGCACCGGCAATAATCGCTCCGTCGAGTTCGACCAATACCCGTCGGAGGTGATGAGCAGTGTGCTGGTCTACAAATCGCCCGAAGCCGGCGTCGTCGGCCAGGGGCTGGCCGGCACGGTGGACCTGCGTACCATGCGTCCGCTGCAGCATGGCAAGCGGGTGATGGCGGTTTCCGCGCGGACCGAACTGGCCGGCAATGGCAAGCTGAACCCTGACAGCGATGAACTGGGCTACCGCGTCACCGGGGCCTATGTCGACCAGTTCGCCAATGATACGCTGGGTGTGGCCATCAGCGTTGCCCATATCAACCAGCCGACTCAGACCAAATATTCCCGCGCCTGGGGTTATCCTCTGTCCGGCGCCGGTGACACGCCGCCGCGTGTGCTGGGCGGGATCGAGAACCGGGTGAATTCCGAGACGCTGAAGCGTACCGGCGTCACCGCCACGGTGGAATATGAACCCACCGACAATTTCGCCACCACGCTGGATGTCTATTATTCCCATTTCGATGATGACCAGGTCCAGCGCGGCGTGGAGATGCCCTTCTACTGGGGCGGTCTGACTCCGGTTGTCGGCAGTATGGATGAGGGGCTGGTGACGGCTGGCACCTTCAACAATGTGAAAGGCGTCGTGCGCAATGACATGCGCACCACCAAGTCCGACCTGTTCTCCGCCGGTTGGAATGGCAAATACATGGTTGAAAGCTGGACCCTGGCGCTGGATGCCAGCTACAGCAAGGTGAAGCGCGACAGCGAGCGGCTGGAAACCTATGCCGGCACGGGCCGCGCCGGCGTTGGTGCCACCGACACGGTGGATTTCACCAGCGGCAGCAACGGCAACCGCCTGAACAGCCGCCTGAATTATGCCGACCCCTCGCTGATCCTGCTGACCGGACCGCAGGGCTGGGGTGGGGATGTGGTGCCCGGTGGCCAGGATGGCTATCTGAACAAGCCGCATGTCGATGATGAACTCTGGGCCCTGCGCGGTGATATCACCAAGGAGTTCGAGGACAGCCCGGTGAAGTCTGTCAAGCTGGGCGTCAATTATTCCTCCCGCGACAAGAGTTACCGCCAGGATGAATGGTATCTGGCGTTGACCGCCAATGTGAACGACCCCACGCATCGCACCTCTGTTGCCATCCCGTCGGCGGCGCTGGTGGGGGGTGCGGCGGATCTTTCCTTCATCGGCGTGGGCGATGTGGTCGCCTATGATCCGCGCTATCTGCTGGACAATGGCTATTATACCCAGATCGCCTGCCCGCGCGTCGATTGCGCCGTCAGTCCCTGGGATCTGAGCGAGGATATCGTCACCGCCTTCATCAAGGCGGATATCGAAAAGGATTTGGGCGATGTCAGCCTGACCGGCAATGTCGGCCTGCAGGTGATCCATACCGATCAGAGCAGTTATGGCGCTGCCGTCACCGGCCCGGGTCTGTTCGTGATGCGGACCGACGGGATCAAATATACCGAGGTGCTGCCATCGGCCAATCTGGTCTTCGCCTTACCCAATCCGGATCACAAAATCCGTGTCGGCGCCTCGCGTCAGATGGCGCGCGCCCGGCCTGATGAATTGC
>Ga0209373_10003427_pt1 | contig 14677 bp, 10 predicted proteins | sample Higcelweek5metaG_FD_187173 | JGI IMG/M metagenome (GOLD analysis project Ga0209373, IMG submission 187173) | Freshwater pond sediment microbial communities from the University of Edinburgh, under environmental carbon perturbations - High... | ecosystem: Environmental > Aquatic > Freshwater >...
TAGAGGCCATGGCGGAATCAACACCTGAACTCAACGCAAACAGCTTGCTGGAAATTCCACCCCGAGCGGCGTAAGGATTTCCACCCTCAGGACCAACGGAATTTACACCACCTTGACGGACGTGACCCATCTTCAGGCCAATGTCAGCAAGAAGCTGCCCGTCTCCTGTATGATGGCTTATCTCTATGTTGTCCTGGCTGGAAGGCCGTGCGTGTGCCAGGAAATTCTTAAGCACTGCAATATCAACTATAATGACTTGAATCGGCTGTTGAAGTCCTACAAGTGGTCAGAAAAGACAGGGACGAAGGATGGCTATGATCTTCTGGTCATTAACAGTCACGCCGGTGACCAGCGGCTGAACGAGGCGTCTCTGTCCGAGCGGGGCCAGCAAGTCAGGGACGCTTTGGGTCGCTTACTCCAGAGGCCACGGCACCAGACCTTGTAGCAGCGGTGACAGGCTGAACCAGGAAACGGGCGGTGGGCGTGAGCTTGCCGCCCTTGTCCCATGTGGGACGGTAATGGTGGATGCTTGGTGGAACTTGATCCAGCGGCAGGGAGTGGGGCTGGCGGCTGGCCCGGCCCTATACCGTAGGGGGAGCCTGGGCGGTGCCCTGCCTAGCCTACAGCCCCAACGGTTGCGGCAAGCCAGTAGGGCGCGTTTCATGGCCCAGGATGATGTCTAGCCCACCTGGAGACCTTCGAGGCCGTATAAGTCATCCTGGCGAGACGGTTTTTCTCGGAGTAGTGAGAAACTACGCCTCCAGCACCCAGCGGTTGCCCTTTAGCCGCTCCATGTCCACCACGGCCCCAAAGTCCAGCTTGAGGATCACGGCCTCCCGGAGGTGCTGGACCTGGAAGCCCCCCTCGTATCCGCCCGTCACGTCCGAGAACTCGCCCTGCTCATGCCCCACCAATTCCTTCACGGCCCTGCGGTCCAGGCCCAGGAACTTGGCCCTGGTAATCAGGGTGTGCCGGAACGAGTGGAACACCTTGGCGCTCTTCTCTCCATCAGCGCCACCCACACCACAGCCCCGGCGGTAGCGCGTGAACCATTGCCCGGCGGTGCCGGATGTCTTGCCCGTGGATGCGCGAACCTCCAGGCCGGGGAACAGGCGGTCCTCGCCCTTGGCCCGGAGCGCCTTCACGCGGTCCAGGAGGCCCAGCTCTACCAGGGCAGGGTGGAGTGGCACCATGCGGCGGCCTGCCGTGGTCTTCAAGTGCTTGTCGCCCTGGTCGTTGATGTCCAGGAACCAGACCCCGGAACCGTCCTCCTGGCGGATGTCCGCAAGGTGAAGTTGGCACAGCTCTTCCAGCCTTGCCCCGGTGTGCAGGCCCAGCAAGGGCAGCCAGAAGCACCAGGAGGCCCGGAAGCGGCCCGGCTTGAAGTTGTCCGGGTGGAACAGGAGGGCCAGCTCTTCATCGGTGAAGGCGGTGGGGGTAACCTCGGAAGCCTTGCGGTGGACCTCCAGCACCTTGTTCAGAGAGCGGGCGGGCCAATCACGATCGAGGAGGCGCTCAAGCTCCAGCCAGTTCACGAAGCCGCGCACGTTGACGAAGGTGGTCTCCAGAGTCTTGGCTCCCAGCTTGTCCCCCTCGGGGATGTCCGAGGTCATGAGCTGGGCTAGGGACTTGCCCCGGTAGGTTGCGGACTGGGTTCGCCGCTTGGGCAGGTGGTGCATGATCTTGTGGTAGTGGCGCATCCGGTCCCGGTCCAAAGCCGTGGCGGGGATTGCCTGGGCTTCCTGGTAGTCCTGGGGATCGGCGCTCACCAGGGCCACGAAGTCCTTCAGGTCCGGGGTGATGTCCTTCACGCTGGAGAGCTTCCATTTGGTGGCCTTGCTCTCGATGTACTTCTCCAGGGCTTGATCCAGGCGAAGGCCCCCGGTTGGGGAGGCAGTCCCTCCTTCAATCCGTTTGATGGTGAGCGTGGGCACCGGGTCACTATAGTCTCCCCAGGTCCGCCGCTGCTCCAGGCGCAGTAGGGTGACACGGGCCTTCACCAGCTCACGGGCTAGGAGAGTGTAGTCCAATGGGTGTGCCAGCATCTCCAGGCCCTCGGCTTTCAGCAACCCCTTGGCCTCATGGAGGGCCACGCCGTAGTCCCGAAGCGCCAGCCTTTCGAGTGCGTCACTCTCCAGAAGGGCAAGGCCTTCCTCATGGGCTTCCAGAGCATCTTCTGTGGTGGGGCTGGTGGACATGGAGCGGAACTCTTCGGCCTTGGCCAGGGCATCATGGAGCCAACGGGCTGCCAGCGCCTGGGCCTTGGCCGGGGTGAGCTGGTGCGTGGGCTGTGCGGCGGCTCCAGCGGCAAGGCGTTCCCGTCGCTGGGAGAACTCCAGGTCCAGGCGGTGGGCTTCGGCCCTGGCCTTGTCGCAGGCCTCCCGGTGGATGTTGGTGCCTAGGGAAAAGGTCAGCACCGTGCGCCCGTAGTGCTGCACCAGATCAAGGGGGACGCGGCGGGTGTAGTGCCAGTTGGAAGTACCCGGACGGCGGTGTACGCCAGGACATTTCGGCATGGTGTTCATGACCCCGTGTATAGCAGCCATGTACAGCAGTCGGCAAGCCTGAAGCCCTTTGTTTGCATGAAGTAGATATGAATTCAGCGAGTTGTGTGTGTGATGGCGGAGAGGGTGTCAGTCGAATTGTTCGCATACTAGCCAGATAATAAAGACCTTATTTGTCAGCTTCACTGTGAGAGTGCCCCCAGATGTGCCCCCGAATGTTGGGCTTGCAACTGGAGGAACCTGGACTACGGTTCGAATGCAAAGTAGAATGTAAGCTGTGCGTTCTGAAGTCAAATTCGCAGGGGGGTAGTACATGGGGATAAATGTCATCAAAAAAGGTGATGATGTAATTAAAAAACGTTTCAGGGAAGATGAGATTATTTCTGGCGTGGCTATCCTTGAACGATGGTCGTGGGTGCCAGAAGAATATTTGATTGCTACTATTGATAGCAATGAAATCATGCCTTATTACGTTACTGAAAGAGCTACGTCCAGTGATGGAAGCTTGTTCTATATATGTTTTGGCGGCGTTTACTTGACTGAAGGTTCAACAGTAAATAAATTTTCGTATGATTTCAAAAAAACAGTATTTGAAGTTTGTCAAGTAGAAGCAATTGAAAAGAAATGTCCAGAATTGACCTGTGCAATAGAATATGTTGCCGGAGATGACTTTGATAAGATTAAGAGGCCACAACCTACATTTTCTGTTCTTGATTCTACACTTGATAATGCTGGAGTAGCTCGTCTAGAACGTGGTAAGATTGTTAAAACTGCAGAAATGTGGGGGCGGTATCTTGAATCTTCAGTTCGACTTACGGCATATGTAATTGAAAAATGCAATGCTGGGCATGAGCCGTTCACAAAAGGTGAACTTGATGAGGCGTGTAGAGAATTGCAGATTTCAACATTGACAGAAGCGGCGATGCGTATATTCCGCCGTTCTGTTCCTGAAAAGTATATAAACTTTGGAGGAAGACCCCCGAAATCCTAAAACCTCTGAATTACTTGTGAGGCCTTGATGCCTCTAGCTTTGTGGCCGCTACCTGTCCAATAATTCGTGGACAAGGGCGGCCACAAGTTTTTCATATGTTTTAGACATGCTCGTCAATGATTCCATAATTTTCATCATTATTTCAAAAGCTTACATGCTTCCATAACAAAACTTATGGAGGCTTTGCTCATGACCAAACTCGACCCAAACGGACTCTACCGCATCAAGTCCATCGTACGCACCCCCGGTGCGGGGACCCCTCTCATCGACATTGCCCCCTCCACCTGGTGGGCTGGCGTCAAAGACGGACGCTTCCCGAAGCCCGTCCACTTGGGGAAGCGCACCACTTGCTGGCGCGGCTCTGACCTGCTTGCCTTCATCAATGGGCAGGAAGAGGGGGACGTCAAATGCTAAACGCGGCACTCGCTTTGGCCGCCAAGGGCTGGCCAGTCTTCCCTTGTGAGGGTAAACGCCCCCTCGTGCCTGGTGGCTTTCACGCTGGGACGACCGATGAGGTCCAGATTCGTGGTTGGTGGGCCCAGTGGCCTGATGCCAATATCGGCCTCTGCACTGGTTCCGACTTCTGGGCTCTTGACGTCGATAGCCCCCATGGCACCACCTCGCTCGCCAAGCTCGAAGCCGAATACGGCGCTTTGCCGAGCACGCTTGAACAGCGTACCGGCGGTGGAGGCCGTCACCTGCTCTTCAAGATGCCTCACGGTGTCACCATCAAGAACAGCGTCAGCAAGGTGGCAACCGGTATCGATGTCCGGGGCAAGGGGGGCTACATCATCGTTGCTCCGAGCAAGCACGCGAGCGGTAAAAGCTACGAGTGGGTCGACGAAGAGTGCCCCATCGTCGCCGCTCCTTTGTGGCTCCTGTTGCTCGTGATGTTCGGCGCGGCTCTCCATGCAGGCATTCTTGCACTTGCCACCATGGTGGAGCAGGCGCAGGAAGGCACTCGTAACGACACGCTCAACAAAGCGGCGTTTCAGGCCGGCCAACTTGCAAACGCTGGTGAGCGGGAGGTCGCGGTGCTGGTGCTTCGGCTCGCCGCCAGCGTGGTCGGCCTTCCGGCTGAAGAGGCGGAGAAGACGATTGCAAGCGGAGTCAACGCTGGGTCGTGCGCGCAACCTCTTGCTGTGTTGCAATATGGCCCGCTTCGGGTGGTGACGCATCGCGAGCTCGCCGAGATGGACGTTCCGAAGCCCGTCCGGTTTCTCGACCCTATCATCAGCGAAGGGGGGCTCACGATGCTGTTCGCGATGCGCGGCATCGGCAAGACGTGGGTGGCACTCTGCATTGCCGTCGCCCTCGCTTGCGGTCGTATGGCGTTGGGAAGGTGGACCGCGCCGGAGCCACGAAAAGTGCTCTATGTTGATGGTGAGATGTCCCTCAACATGCTTAAGGAACGCCTCTCGGCGTTGTACCCTGAGGGCAACCCGGAACTCGTTCCGGATGGCAACCTGCGCATCGTCTCCCCAGAACTGCAGGGCGGTCCGATGCCGAATCTTGCGACACGGGAAGGTCAGCTCGCGCTCGCTCCGTATATTGAAGGTGTTGACCTGGTTATCATCGATAACCTCGCAACACTTGCTATCAACGGGTCAGAAAACGATGCAGACGCGTGGAGGCCAGTTCAGGCATGGCTGCTTGAACTCCGCCGCATGGGGAAGGCCGTGCTTCTGATTCATCACGCCGGCAAAAGCGGAGGCCAGCGGGGCAGTTCCGCTAAAGAAGACATACTCGATGTTGTCATCAACTTGAAGCGCCCGGACGACTACAAGGCAGACCAAGGCGCCCGCTTTGTCGTCGATTTCACCAAAGCGCGTGGAATCTACGGCGATGACGCCAAGGCTTTCGAAGCCACACTGGAAGCCGGAGAACAGGGGGCAACCTGGTCTATCTCGTTCCCCGACGACGGCGATGAGACGGTCCAGAAAGTTCTAGCACTTCATGATGCAGGGATGAGCTTTCGGGAGATTGAAACCGAAACCGGCGTCTCGAAATCAAGAGCCGAACGCATCTGCAAAAAGCGGTAATGTCCTGCCCCGCCCCACATTCCAGTAAGCGTGGGGCGGGGCACCGGCCCGACACGATAAAACAGAGAGGGACTATGCACGATTCAATCAAATTCATCCGCGAGTGCAACATTCTCCGCAACGGACGTATCCTTGAGCGGCTTGCCGAGGAAGGCGCGCCAGACCTTGAAGAGCATTTTCGTGATTTCATCGATTTTGCTCTTGAACAGCCGTTTTCCTCGTCCGAGCGGCTTTGTCTGAAGTTTGCGCTTTCGCTGTGGGATGAGGGGTTTGACATTAGTCTCTATGAGCTCAAAGGCATTGTGCATGACCGCGAGACACTTGACCTGATGGCTCATTATATTCGGCGTTAGCTGAACGCATATTTGCTGTCCCATGTCCCACGCCCTAGGGGTGTGGGACGTGGGACAGCAATATTTTGAACTTTTTATGGTACTCGTCGTGGTATCGAATTTTATGGTTTTGCCAGTCCTCCGGTTTGTTTGCGTGGTTTCTGCCGCGCCAAACAAACCGGAGCGCGACACTGAATGTCAGCCCCAAAAAAACTTTGATATCGCTGGCCGGGGCTCTTGCATTTAACTTTTTGCGGGTGCTATGCTGAAGCGCATATGCACGTTTTCCTTTTTCCTTGCGGCTATGATGGCGGAGTTCGAGGTGTTGACGCGTCGCGGCAGTCTTCCACCTCAACGGACTGAAAAGCTTGCTAGACGAGCCCTCGCCTAGCCGCACCCCAAAACAGTACCTGCTCTTGCAGGCGTTGGACGACTTTCCACCGTTCAAGACCATGCGATTTCACGCGTGGTCTCACCTTCCACGAGACGGAAGGCCGGAATGTGGCAGATTGCGAACCTGCCAAGATTTAACTTTTAGGAAAGGAAGTGCAAGATGGCCAGGAGTCTCGTCTCTCAAATGAAGAGCGTCTGGAGCGCGTCGCAGATCTTGGCGGCGGGTGCAAGCCGATTTGAAGAGAAGAGGACCGCTCGTACACAGCTCGCACGCCTCGGCAAAGGTGCCACCTCGGCGAGGATGGCAGAAAGCACGCGGATAACGAGCTATCGCGCATATGATTTGTATAAGGGCGTTAGCGTCGACTTCGCACGCTTCCTTGAGGCCAGCGGCGTCAAGCAGGTCGCCGACATCCGCCCGGTGCACGCGGAAGCATTCCTGCGGGCCAAGATGGTTTCGGGGGCATCATGCAACACCCTTCGGACGGTTGCCGCCGCTCTTGGCAAGCTTGATGCCGCGTTGGCGCGGTGCCCAAAGAAGATGCACATACCCGCCGAAGTCTGCCTCAAGGATGGCATCGAAGCAGCGCGTCGGGACTTCAACGCGACGGCTCCTCGCCTTGATACCACGCGACGCGCCTACGCAGGGCCAGCGAGCCTGGTGGAGACAGTCAAGGTGTCCGCTCACCGTCTCGCTGCAGAACTTCAATTCAAGGCCGGTTTTCGGATTTCAGAAGTGCAGGGCATCACGAGAGCCGACTTGCTCGGCGTGATGCGTGACCCTGTCACAGGAGCCCTTGCAGGACGCGTCCACGTCCATGGGAAGGGTGGCTTTGAGCGTGTCCAGTTCGTGCCCCTTGCAACATACCGCGCCCTGCAAGAGGCGCTGGCGAAGGACGCGAATGCCATGCGCTTCGGGTATGGCTCATACCTTCGGTCACTGCGTTCGGCCTGCCAGGAGATGGGGGAGGCATACTCTGGCTCCCATGGCCTGAGGCACAACTACATTCAAGCATTCGTTTTGTCGGCGGCAGAATCGGGCAACCTTTCGATACGCGGGATTCAGCGCGAGGCGATGGAGCGCGTGGGGCATCACCGTGAGAGTGAACTCGCAACGTACTTCCGGTGACAAAATGAAAATACACGCACTGCCAGAGGCCGAAGAACGCGACCGCGCAAGAACCTTCAAGCGCTCCCACAAGGCGCGCCGCCAAACGGTGCGGGGCAGGATTCGGGAATTGTGGCCGGTGGTGCGGCTCCTGCGGCGCGAAGGTTGTTCGTGGCGGATGCTTCCTGCGTACTTTCACGACTTCTACGGGCTACCCAGAACTTCGCATGTCGCTTTTGTTCTAATCGCACGAGAGAAGGGCGACGTGGTTTACCGGCCACGCAAAAGCACCACCGGCGCGCCCTAGCCCCCCGCGCACCCCCACTCGTGGCTCTTGCATTCACTCATCAGCACGAGCTCGCAGACAACCGTTTTCTTGTCTCCCACCTCGATTTCAAAGGTTCCAGCGCCTGTGGTTCTGCCCTGCTGGTAGTGGTCGGACATCATCTGCAAGAGATTCTTCTTGTACTCTGTGTCGAGGTTACCCGCGAGCTGGTCGCCCTTCGTCTCGATGACGAAAATCTTCTCTTCGTGTTCGCTCTGGGCGCAGGCGAAAATGAAGTCCGGGTAGACCTTGTTGCGTCGCCAACCTTGAACGGCATAATGCCCTGCCTTGGCTACATTCCGATGCCACCACTTCAGGGCGTCTTGTTCTTCGAGGTAGCAGGCGAACTCCGCTTCATCTCGGTTGAAGTCATCTTGGTAAGCCGGAGCGAAGAGGCTCTTGGCAATCGGGTCTCCCGAGTCCTTCAGAAGCTTTGGTGCTTTCACCCCTCGGCTGGTCTCCAATTCAAATGGCATGCTCCAGTTCAATTTGCGGTCATCCATCCGAAGGCGGAACTGGATACGCTGGGCGGCCACGTCAGCAATGAATTTTTCTTCCGCAAGGGAGTCTCGTTGCTTTGCCAAATAGCTTCGGAGCATTTCGATAATGAGGCTCGACAATTTGTTGATCAAGTCGGCGTCGAAGCCATTTTCAACCAAACCGCCCACCAATTTTCCAACCATCTGCCGGGCAATCCACGGGTTGGGCACGATGTCTGAAACCATGCGGGTTGCTTGAACCGGGTCGAATTGTGTGAAGTCGTCGGTGTCTTGGACTGGTGCCGTCGTGAAATATTCCTCTCCGGTGCCGTCTGACAGGCCAATCCTTGTTCTGTGCCCTTGGGGCGTACTTGCCGTGCGCGGGACTTTTGCTGCCAGCAAGGACATGTCTACACTGGTCCAGTCGATGCGCGCCAATACGTCCAGCTCGTAGTCCAACGGGCGAAGCGTCCCGGCTTCCTGCCAGAGCACCCGTGGAAGGAAAATGTATGTTTCCTTAAAAGCTGGCCGTCGTGGAAGCCGCCTTGTTTCCAGACTCTCACCCTCTGCCTCATCCTTGCCCTTGACGACGACGGCCAAGTCAGCAAGGCCATCGCTCTCCAATCCTTTTTTGATGCCTTCGACGACATCTCTTGTCTTTTCATGCAGGCAAAAAATGTGGCACTCGTCTAACGCCTGAATGCCTGTCTTGGCCGCTTGCGGTTGACGCAGAATGCGCCCGACCAGCTGGGTCATGGCGGGCATGTTGCGGCTGGCCGCGAGGGAGCACAGCACGTAGGCGAATGGGCAATCCCAACCTTCTTGAAGCGCCTGCTTCGTGATGATGACGCGGACCTGGCAGGAAGGGGCAAGCAGGTCTTGGTTTTCCGGTGTATTCAGGTCGTTTTGAGTCGATGTCTTGATGGCGATTTGTCCTTCGGTCAAGCCGAGGGTGAGCAGGAAGTCACGGACATCGGCAGCGTGGATGTACCCTGCATCACGCTGGTCGTCTCCGGTGCGCTCTACCTGCACCAGCATGATTGGCCGGATATAGCGCCCCGTGTCTGCGCCGAGGCCTTCCGCCGTGGTCTGTAGCTGGTCGAGCTGGTCCAAGCTTTCCCGAAGGCAATTCCGCCAATCATCGCCGGGGTTCACTTTCACGTTCAGGGGGACTTTTATCATCTCCTCTTTGGCGAGAGCGGTTCCGGAAACGTCCACAAGCCAATTCGCGAGGCGGGGCGGGTTATCCCTTGGCCGGTCCTTTGGCGTTGCGGAAAGCTCAAGAACAAAGCTCGGATTGAAGCCGAAGATAGTGTTCAAGGCGAGGGTGGAATATGCCTTCTGCCCTTCATCGACGATGACAATGGGTCGGATGAGGCGCAGGACGTTGCCGAGGCTGTCTTTGATGATGACGGGCGCGGACCAGTCTTTGTAGGCGTCCAAATTGGCGATTTCGGTGACCAGAAGCTTATGCCCTTCTGCGTCGGACTCGTGCGGGAAGAAACCATGCACATTGCCACGCTCCCGGAAGACCTTGAGCGTTTCTTTCGTCTCCCTGTTGGCAGACTGGAGCATGAGGAGCATCACGCACAGGTTGGCATCGACATCCCGCTTGTCGAGCGGGCTATTCTTCTCAAGGATTTTCACCCTGCCGCCCGTGGTCCGGTCCAGCATCTGCCGGTAGGGGTGCCCTTGGTCCTTCAACTGCTTGAGGGTCTGGCTGTAAATGGCTTCATTCGGGACCACCCAGAGGGCTAAGCCGCTCTGACGTCCAAGGTACTTCAGCAACAAGTTGGACAGGCAGTTGACCGCGATGACCGTTTTCCCGCCGCCGGTCGGGATTTTGAGGCAGACAGCCGGGACATGCCGCCCGATAGCATCCGTGCGGGAGCTATACGGGACGTGAGCCCGCAGGGGGGGAAGCTGGCCCATGTTGCGAAGCGCATCCCATGCCTTTTGAGGAAAGTCGGGTATAGGACGTAGCAAGTCTGGGTCTGCCTCTTCCTTATTCCTCTCTATGATTTTGATGGCCGTTGCCCGTTGAACAACAAGCAACTCAAGGAAGCGGTCGAAGGTTTCCAGCACATCCTGCTGGTAGTCTTTGAGTTCCATGACTACGCCTGCTCACGGCGATAGAGCGCATAAGGCAACTGCGCGAACTCGACCCGTTTGTCCAAGAGAGCCTTGTTCGGGACGAATTTTGCGGGGGCAAAGACCAGGTGCTTCTTGCCGTCCGTCTTTGACTTGGAAATCTTCTCGGCGCGGGAGAGCGTAAGGGCGCTGTCGCCGGACTTGAGGAAGTCCAACTCTGGCTTGTAGATGAGCCACACATGGTAGGCGCTGCTCTCACCAAGGTAAAAGTCGGTCGGCACGGCCTGCCCTTCTGGCAGGGCCTCGCCTGTGGCCGTATGGAAGACCCAGCCGCCAAGAGCGGCGTATTCTGGCAGGTTCTCCCCGGTTAGCAGGGCGTCCATGTTGAAGGGCTCACCCAAGGTGCAGTAGGTGAAGGAGCCGCCAAGCCCGGGCATCGTCGCTTCGATGGTCTTCTCGCCATAGATGACAAGCTCACCGTCTTTGATTTCCTTCTTGATGCGGTCGTATTGCCCTTCGTGCAAGGCTTCAAGGCCTGCGACCTTCTGCATGGTCTCCTGCGCCTTCTGGAAGCGGGTCCACGTGAGCTTTTCCTTGAAGATGTCTTCCTTCTGCGTTCCCTGATATGGGTAACCATTCATGACCCTGCGGACCCGTTCTGCCGTGAGTGTGTCAGCATAATCTTCGCATTCGACAAGGATAAACCTGCGGTCTCCACCATCTTTACGATTCGCGGACAAAACAGCATGGCCTGTAGTTCCTGACCCGGCGAACGAATCAAGAATAGTACCGTTATCCCCCATGGCGTGTTCAATAACTCGTTCAATCAGTGTTGATGGCTTGGGTGTGTCAAAAACTTTTGCCCCGAAGATATTGCTTAATTCAAGTGATGCTTCGTCTGTGTTGCCTGCAAAGGCGTGGGCCCAAAAGTTTATCGGAGCCATGCCCTGCTTGACTTCAGATAGAAAGCGTTTGATGTCAGGGACAGGCTTTCGGCCATCTGCCCCCCACCAAAATCTGTTCTCTGCCAAAAATCTTTCGTATACAGACCGTTCGTTTCTCCAAGCTTTATCAGCCGCAGATGGAGTAGTCTGTTCTCCTGTGTTTGGATTCTCTATTGTGTAGCACAAATTTGGACGTTGTTCGCATGTAGCAGGGTTCAAGAATGGAATTGCTTTCCACGGGCCTCTTTGGTCATTGTCAGGGTTCGTATATCGTGCGTCAGCAGTGTCGTCTCTTGATGTCAAATTAAGAGTAAATAACTCACTTTTTCTGAAAACTAGCACATGGTCAATTACAGATGTAAAATTGTTTGTGTTATTGCTTCTAGTGTATCTTTTTTCCCATTCGACCTGTGCCACAAAATTATTTTCACCAAATATCTCTGATAGAATGCATTTTGCATTAGAGATTTCATTGTCGTCTAATGTTACCCATATACTTCCAGATTCTTTTAAGAGCTCGTGTAATAAGCGAAGGCGTGGAAACATCATTGCGCACCATTTGTCATGGCGCAAGCCATCCTCAATGCCAATCGGATTAGAGCCCAACCACTCCCGCATCATCGGGCTGTTCACGTTGTCGTTGTAATTCCAGCCTTCATTCCCCGTGTTGTACGGTGGGTCTATGAAGATGCAATCAACCCGGCCCGCGTATTGAGGAAGAAGGGCTTTCAGGGCGTGCAAGTTGTCACCATGGACGATGAGGTTCCCGTTGAGGTCGACCTCTCCGACGGATTTTTCAGCATCGGGCAGAAGGGGGCGATAGGGCACCGTGAGGTGATGATTGAAGACGAATTCTTTCCCTTTGAAAATCAATTCGGGCATGGACGGCCTCGCTGTATTGCTTCCCTGCCTTCTGGGGCGGGGCGCTCGTTCTTGTCGTGTGTGCGTCGCTAACGCATGGTCGTAACGGGTTTTCTACACTTGGGCTACCTGCGCACCGGGTAAACGTCAAGCGTGGCGGAATGCCGCCGGTGGGGTGCAGTCGGCATTGATGTTGCCAGCTCTCAATTCGTCGAGGTGGTCGGCCCAAGCCTGCATGAGCACTTTTCGTTGCCGAAGGTATTTGGCGAAGTCGTAAGCGCGCTGGGTTTTGCTCCCTTTGGAGTGGGCGAGCTGCACGTTCAGATGGTCTTTGTCCCAGTCATTGAGGGCAAGGGTCGTGAATGCCTGCGACCGGAAGCCGTGCCCGGTCATCTCCTTGCTCGTGTAGCCGAGGCGGCGCAACGCGGCGTTCACTGTGTTCTCTGACATGCACCGGGTTTTGGTGCGTGCTCCGGGGAAGGCGTACGTCCATTGGCCTGTCAGCTGGTGCAGTTCGCGGAGAATTGCAAGTGCCTGCCTAGACAGAGGTACAAGGTGCGTTGCTCCCATTTTCATTCTTCTCTCCGGTATGGTCCAGAGGGCCTTGTCGAAGTTGACTTCTGACCATTCCATGCCCCGGAGTTCCCCTGGTCTTACAAAGGTCAGGGGGGCGAGTTTGAGAGCACAACAAACGACAAATGTACCTTGATAGTTGTCAATATCGCGGAGAAGTGCGCCAATTCCTTTCGGGTCGTGGATGCTGGCAAAGTGATTCTCTCGGACCGGCGGGACAGAGCCTCGGAGGACTTCGGCGGGGTTGGTGGTGAGCCTCCCCGTGGCGATGGCGTAACGGAAAATTTGATTGCATTTTTGGATTTGGCGGCGTGCTGTTTCAATCGCACCACGCTTTACCATCCGCTCAATCACTATGTTGAGCTCGCGGGTTGTGATTTCCCTGATAGGCCGGTTGCCGATGAACGGGTAAATGTTGAGTTCAAGACGGCGTAAGATATCATCGGCGGAGCTTTGAGACAGCTTGCCCTTGTACTTCCCAAACCACTCGTTGGCGACAACCAAAAAGGTTTCGGAGTTGGCAACAATCTCTGCCTGCACCGCTTTCTTTGCCGCAGACGGGTCTTCGCCATGCGCCAACAGTTTGCGCGCATCGTCCCGGCGCTCACGTGCTTCTGCAAGTGTGATGGTGGGGTAAATGCCCAGGGCGAGGCGTTTCTCTTTGCCGCCGAAGCGGTACTTCAACCGCCACAGCTTGCTTCCTGACGGTGAAATTTCAAGGTAGAGGCCACCACCGTCAAACAGCCTTTTCGCTTTTGGGCCAGACTTGGCGTTGCGAATGGCGACATCAGTAAGCTTGCTGGACATGGGGGCATCCTCTGGTTGTTGTGGAAGAGTTTTGCTCCGATGCCCCCACCGATGCCCCCAAATAGGGCTAGATGTCAATAGGTGAACCTAGACAAACCTAGGCTGGTTTGTTGGTTAAGCTAGCGTATTTCCTTAAAAATAGACAAATGTGGAGGACTGTGGATTTTAAGACTGGCGGAGAGGGTGGGATTCGAACCCACGTACGGATTATTAGTCCGTAACCCGATTTCGAGTCGGGCGCGGTACGGCCACTTCGCTACCTCTCCGCACTTTTGTGAGGCGGGCGTGGTGCCGTTTTGGAAGGCGGTGTATACACCGGGTGGGGGCGGCTGGCAAGGGGCGCGGCGCGTTCATGGTAAAACTGCGACGCGAGCTGCCTGGCGCGGTTTTGCGGCCGCACACGCGGCTTCCGGCTGATGATGCCCGGCGTGATTGTGTTCGCCAAGACCCGGGCCATGGAGGCGAAGGGCTTCACGGAGGTGGAGCGGCTCTAGCGTTCCAGATCCTCCCAGTTCATCTGCCGGTCCCAGGCCACCTTGCCCTGGCTCTTCTTCATCTTGCGCAGCAGCACATAGAGCGCGCCCGCGCCGCCGTCCTTGGACTGGGCCGTGCAAAACGCCAGCACGATGCGCCGCAGCGGCTCCCGCGTGAGCCAGGCCTGCAACTCCTGACGCAGAACCCCCAGGCCGCGCGGGGAGTTCTTGCCCCGGCCGGGAATCACCAGCACCATGCGTCGGCCCGCCAGATAGCTCTCGCGCATGAAAAACAGCAACGAGTCCAGCGCCTGGTCCGCGTTCTGGCCGTGCAGGTCCAGGTGCCCCTCGGATGCCAGCCGCCCGGCCTTGAGCTGTTGGAAGATCTTCGAGTCCAGCCCGCGCACGAACCCGTGCATGTACTCCTCGCTCATCTCCAGCTCGAAATCCACGTCGCCCTGCATGGCCTGGCGCATAAGCTTCGCTTCGGGGTCGGCGTCGTCGTCCGGGGCATCGGGCGCAGGGGGCGGTGGGGGCTGTATCTGTCTGCCTGCGCCGCTTATCTGCTCCACGCCCTGCATGGCGCTGAAGAACAGCGAGTCGTCCTGCGCATCGTCCGCATCGTCCGCTATTTTTTGCGCGGGCTTGGGCGCGGGCTTGGCCGGGGCGACCTTGCCTTTTTTGCCCTGGCGCAGGGCGGCCTTGGCCTGCTCAAGCAGGGTGGGCTTGGTGGTGGCGAGCTTGAGTTCGGCCA
>Ga0209373_10003428_pt1 | contig 14674 bp, 14 predicted proteins | sample Higcelweek5metaG_FD_187173 | JGI IMG/M metagenome (GOLD analysis project Ga0209373, IMG submission 187173) | Freshwater pond sediment microbial communities from the University of Edinburgh, under environmental carbon perturbations - High... | ecosystem: Environmental > Aquatic > Freshwater >...
TTTTCGATCAACTTTTCCATTTCGTAATGGTTCAGATCATCGATGATCAGTGCCTTGTCCTTCATTTCCGTCATCATGCCCCGATAATCATTGAAAGTAAAGCCTTCCGCTTTCATCTTCTCCATTTCTTCTTCGCTCTTGCGGGCCTTATAACGCTCAGGATCTTTTTCAACCTTTAATTCTTCGATATTACGAGAATCCGCATCGACCAGAATATTCGGGAGCACTTTGCGTCCCTCATAGTCATCGCGGTGCGCAAACTCATACCCCGCCGCAATCGTTTCCATGCCCATTTCATCAAAGAGTTCCTGGTAGTGATGCGCACGAGAACCACCGACAAAAAGCATCACCTTTTTCCCTTGGCAACGAGCCTTCACTTCATCGCGAACTTTTCGCACCGCAACCATTTCGGCTTCGATCACTTTTTCTGTCTGTTCCATGAGGGCCTTGTCGCCAAAGAAAGCGGCAATCTTGCGTAAAGACTTTGCCGTCGCATCCGCACCGACAAAATTGACCTTAAACCATGGAATTCCATATTTGATTTCCATCATCTCCGCGAGGTAGTTAATGGAACGATGGCACATGACCGTATTCAAATCCACAGTATGCGCACTAATGAATTCCTGGTAATTCGAATTTCCGCTAAACGTTGAATGAAGCGTAATTCCGCAGGCCGCAACAATACGTTCAATTTCAAAGGCATCACCGCCAATATTATACTCACCGAGAATATTGAATCGGAATTTGCCAGGCTTTGGAGTATCATCTAAACCCACAACATCGGTAAATACCTTATTGTTCGCCACATGATGCCCTGCAGATTGACTCACACCCTTGTATCCTTCGCAGGAGAATCCAAAAATATTGATATCAGGGTATTTTGCTTCCATCTCACGAGCCACCGCATGGACGTCATCACCAATAAGGCCCACGGGGCAAGTGGCAAAAATGCCAATCGCTTTCGGGTGGAAAAGAGCGACAGCTTCGTCAATCGCAGCCTTCAACTTCTTTTCACCGCCAAAGATAATTTCGTCTTCCTGGAGGTCCGTAGACATCGCATAAGTCATGTAATTGGGAGAATCAGGAGTTTCCGGTCTCGTCTGATTGCGACGCGTAGACCAGCTGTAAAATCCACAGCCGATGGGACCATGCGTAATTTGCAGAATATCGCGAGTCGGTCCAAGAACCACTCCCTTACATCCCGCATAAGAGCAGCCGCGCATCGTCAGAATACCTGGAATCGTTCTTGAATTCGCAAGAATTTCAGGAACTTGTTCTCCAGAATCTACCTGATTAATGACAATTTGCCTTTTTCTTTTTTTTGCCACTTTTGCGGGATACCGGGTAAGCATCTCTGACTTGAATTCCTCAGTATCTACCGCCATATTTTCATCATGATCCATGATTTATCTCCTGTTAGTCGTCGAGGACTTCATCACCGCGCTCACCTGTGCGAACACGAATTGAATCAGAAACTGGCATCACGAAAATTTTTCCGTCGCCACTTTTTCCAGTCTGGTTCTCTTTGATAATCGTATCGACCACTTTTTTTACCAAATGATCGGGAACCACCACAGAAATCATTCTTTTAGGAATCAGTCGGCCACCGTTTCCAAGCTGGTCCATTTTTTCTTCATATTCATGATCGACCCCCGTGAGCAAATGAATTTCAACAATTCCCTTGCCACGACCAAGACAATCTTTTGCATGCATAGAAGTAATTCCGGCACCGCTCAGCGCACGCTTGGTCTGGTTGATTTTATTCATGCGGACAATAGCCATTACTTCTTTCATTTACTGCTCCTCGGCTGCGGTTAATTTAATGCCGGAACTAACCGTGTATACCTCATCCACAGGCGAAATGAAAATTTTGCCATCGCCAAACGCGCCTTTAGAACCTGTACGTGCCACTTCCATAATAAGTTTCAGCACAAATTCTTTATCCGATGCTTTGACCACCATCATGAGCATTTCCTTAGGAACCTCATCATAAGTGACATTGCCAATCTTAATGCCTCGCTGTTTACCACGGCCAGACACATTTATACGTGTCACCGCGGGATAGCCTTCCGCCATCAATTTTTCCATCACCGCTTCTGTTCTTTCTGGCCGAATAATTGCCCGTATCATTATCATAATGTTTCTCCTTGTATGAACTTTATTGTGTTATCAGTTTGCGAGACCAAATTCCATCAACAGCTTTTCGAGTTCATCCATCTCCAGCGGTTTCGGAATGACAAAATTGGTATTGGTTTCTATAGCCCGCGCCAGTGCACGATACTCATCGGCTTGGCCCACTGTCGGATCAAATTCGATAACGGTCTTCTTGTTAATCTCGGCCTTCTGAACGATGTTATCGCGAGGGACGAAATAAATCATCTTGGTTCCAATCTTTTCGGCAAGGGCGATGATAAGTTCATCTTCGCGATCCGTTTTACGGCTGTTACAGATAAGACCGCCTAAGCGCACCGTTCCTGATTCTGCAAACTTCCGAATACCTTTACAGATATTGTTCGCCGCATACATGGCCATCATTTCACCCGAACAGACGATGTAGATTTCTTCGGCCTTACCATCGCGAATCGGCATAGCGAAACCGCCGCACACCACATCACCGAGCACATCATAAAAGACGTAATCGAGATTGTATTCCGGTGCAAAAGCGCCCAACTGTTCTAACAAATTAATGGAGGTAATGATACCGCGGCCAGCGCAGCCCACTCCTGGTTCCGGGCCACCGGATTCCACGCAACGAGTTCCGTGAAAACCCACTTTCACCACATCAGCAAGATCCAAATCATCTCCATCCTGCCGCAAAGTATCAAGGACTGTCTTCTGCGAAAGTCCGCCTAACAGGAGGCGCGTGGAATCCGCTTTAGGATCACAGCCGACGACCATCATATTTTTTCCCATTTCAGCGAGAGCGGCCACCGTATTTTGCGTTGTGGTTGACTTTCCGATTCCGCCTTTTCCATAGATTGCAATTTTGCGCATCTCTTACTCCAAGGTTAGTGTTCCATTCGTTCGAACAGATTCGCTCGACAACCAAGGTAAAGCAATACACATGCCAAATTCGAAAAAGAATATTTTGTTTCTGAATTTAGCCGATTCAGATTTTTTCAATTCGTTAAGAAGCCTTATTCCACACGAGTCAAGTTCAATAGGTAATCAATTTCCTATAGAAAAGAAATTCATACAAATTAACATCAAAAATAAGGTAACGAAATGACATCGATTTCATAACGATTTTTTAAAATCATTTTTCAAAAAATAGGAGCGCGAATAAAAATAATTTTATTGCATCAAAAGATTTTTTTGAGGTGATTATACTGGTGATGAAGTCCCTAACAAAAATGACATTATAGTCATTCTTTACAAAATATGTCGCATAAAATGTTGATTTTTCAAGCATAACAAGCACGACCGAAAAACATTTATCGTCGCCATAGAAAATGAATTTTAAATGTCCCCGATACTGACAAGCAATCCATTTCTATGTATTATCTGTAAATCAAAGTAAAAATAGTTGCCGTTATTTTTAACAAAGGACAATCAGATGGCCATGCAAGATGCGTTTCGTTTTTTAACCCGTTGTAGGCAAGATGCAGAATTCAGAAAGTCAGCCTATTATTGTGTCTCTCCCCAAGATCTTTTTCAATGGCTCAAAACATCCGGATTTTCTTTTACCATTGAAGAAGCCGACGATGCGCTTCGTTCACTTCAATTAAAGGCCGAGGATGAAACGGAAGCCGACGAAATAAAAGAACTCGGACAATGGTTTCACATCATGGCGCAAAGGCCTGCGGTATCACCTTGTCATTCTTGTGAAAAAAAAAGTGAATAAAAAAGTGGATGATCACGAGGGGCTTTCTATTGTGACGTGAGTTGATAATCGATCATCAGAAGTGTTGCTCAACCTTTACCTGAAAAATCATTTTCTACAGACAGTAAAATCCTGGTTAATTGCAGTGGATTGAAGATAAAAAACTCCTTGGAACGTCGAATTATATTGCAATTGATCAATTGCAATACTCTATGGGAGTAAAATTCCGTTTACGCTTTATTTTTTGCTTACTGTCGTCACGAAAAGTTCCTATAATTATCACAGTCAGGGTTTGAATCATGGGGAGACAATGGAAAGCATCGCATCGAGTTACACGACCAATGAGGGTGATAAGACAGGTTTTTTCAACAGGAGAGGCAATTTTTATGAACAGAATTTCGTGGATATTTTTGTTAATCGCGCTAGTGCTCTTTTCCTGCAAGGATGCAGAGCAGAAACGGGAAGTAGTCAAACAACCATCACCAGCAACCACAGATGCACCCAAAGTAACGATAACGTCACAACCGCAGAAAAGTGGGGAGGTGCACAATGAAAAAGCTGAAGAACAAATCAACGCTGTTTTACGGCCTCTTTTTGCTCACTGTGATACCGTGGTTAAAAAACATCGCCAACTTATTGAAGACCCCAACGGTCCCCTCAGAGAACCGGAATCAGGGAAGCGCTATCGCCAAGGGGATACCATTGCTTCTCGGGTTATTGTTTGTCCTGACTAATTCATTTTTTACAAATTTAACGACGCAATCAATCGAATGCGAATTTCTACAGAAGTAAAATTCCATTTACAATTTATTTTTTGCTTACTGTCGTCATAAAAAGTTCCTATAATTATCACAGTCAGGTTTTGAATCATGGGGAGACAATGGAAAGCACAGCATCGAATTACACGGCCAATGAGGGTGATAACACTGATATTTTCAACAGGAGAACCAAATTTTATGAACAGAATTTCATGGATATTTTTGTTAATCGCTCTAATGCTCTTTTCCTGCAAGGATGCAGAGCAGAAACAGGGGGCCACACCCATATCACAACCTGTCATAAAGGATACTTCAGGCATCCAAACCGATTCTCCAAAGGAATCAGCCGGGGGGAAGCAAAATGTTGATCCCAAAATATCAGCCGAAATCGATGCAATTGCTAAAAAAGTTTTTAGAGAATGCGACACTATTCGAAAAGAAATACCACGACTCATTGAAGATTCCAATGGAGATATCCTTGATCGGAATACTGGGAAACGTTATAGGAAAGGCGAAATCTATATGCATACTACTATTTCTAACTGTCATCAGTAGTTTTGCTCAATCATATATCCAGTTACCCCAAGAAGGCTATTATGAAACTAAAGTGGAAGCTGAACTCTATTTAGACGCTTTCCGCAATGAATGTATAAGTGTAAAAGATGGTGGAGGTGGTTCTTTTTCAGGGGCTGTTTATAGTCAGCCAATAACACCAGATCCTGAAACTGGAGATTTTATATACAATTATTATATTCGCTTTACCTGCAACACCTGCTCCTCTGCAAATCAGACCCAAGCCATTGAAGATTACAAAAGTACATGCCGGGAGCAATGTCTTTCCGTCACACCTTTGTGTCAGGCAGAAGTCTGGGGCTCTACCATTCTCAACACTGACTGCGATTTAGGCCTCCCCATCACCACAGGCGAGTGTGCGGAGTCCTCTTCTTCCATCGAATCCAGTTCCTCCGAAGAGTCTAGTTCTTCTGTGGCCTCGTCTTCTTCTGTTGAGGGTGGCTCCTCAGCAAGTGAGCCTACTAGTTCCACTACTGTAAATTCATCAACTTCAATTACTGTAGTTACTCCTTTGAGTGATTTTTGTTATCGAACAAATTCATCCAGTCAATGCGTTTTAAATTCTAATTTGGATGATCATTTAAATGGCATTCCACCTATGGATGGTACTCCTACGGCTGAGTCTTTTGGTTGTAGTGGTGGTTATTTTGTTATTCAGACTAATATTCCTCAAATTGAATCTTATACTGTTTGGTGTCGGAATTCTACTTGTTCTGCTTCTACTGAAATGACCGCTTATTATTGGAATTATGGTACTTTAACTTCTAATGGTGTTGCTCCATTGCCTGGAATTCAAGGTGCTATGTTTTATTGTAATTCAACATATTGTTATGCGTATGTGAGACAGATTTTTTTACCTTCCAATGTTTCTGCTTCTCAAATTTATACCTTAGCTGATTCTTTGGCTGTGGATGCTGGTTATTCAGATCGTGCGGCTTATGCTGATTATTGCGCATCTCTTTATAGTTCTTCTTCTGTTGAGGGCGGCTCTTCTTCTGCTACTCCCATTTCTAGTTCTTCAGGTGATGGGAGTAGCTCTAGCGAAGAGTCCCATGAATCGTCTTCCTCCGGCAATGATGAAATAAGCTCCTCCTCAGCTTCCGATGTAGGCTCTTCCAATTCCATAGGAATCAATTCCTCCACATCAGGCACTGAAAGCGGTGAAAGCTCTGGCTCCGTAAGCAGCTCTAGCGAAGTCCCCTACGAGTCATCCTCTTCGGGTAGCGAAGAAACAGGTTCTTCTTCCTCCGGCAGTGATGAATCCAGTTCCTCCTCAGCATCAGGCATTGACAGCAGTTGTCCCGATTGCGAAACGAACGTTCGCAGTGCAGAGGCGGTGTACACCTCGGACCAGATTTTCAATTCCGGGCTTGAGAATATGGAGGATGGAAAATGCTACTCCCTCAACCCTGATCGCGGTACCCAATACGGTTGGATCAACAACAATGCACAGGATTCCTGGTGGTGGGTCGAGGTGCCCTGCGACGGAAGCGCCCCGGAAGAGGAATCGACCTCCGCCGGGTGCGTCGAGAACCAACGCGGCTCCAATGCCGTATACACGTCTACAGACTGTTTCAGCAGCAGCCTTGACAACATGGAAGAGGGCAAGTGCTACTCCCTCAACCCTGATCGCGGTACCCAATACGGTTGGATCAACAACAATGCACAGGATTCCTGGTGGTGGGTCGAGACCCCGTGCGAAGCGGAGGAATATGCAAATACATGCCCGGATGATGCCTTTCTTTACAAAAAGACAACAGCACAGGCGATTGAAGCCTCAAGCGAGAATAATTCCACATACACCCTGGAAATGCCCAAAGTATTCTACGATGCCCTCGGCAGAAAAACTACAGATTCTCCTAAGACAAAAAGGCCTCTGTTTCAACGGAACATAAAGCATCAAACGCCAACGGATATAAATTTATGGAGTGAAGAAACCTCTATCTATTTGGAGAGTATTAGTGTAGAATGTGGTAACAATTCTAAGGGGGAATGGATTTGTGAGGAAGTCTCGGGAGAATCCGTATTAAAGAAAAGTGGCGATGATAGCAGTGGAATAGATACCTGCGGAATACTGGGTGGGGATTACGGAATTGTTGAAAGTAATGGTTCGCTAAGGGGTGGATGGACTTGTGTACACACAGCTTTCAAAGTACTTATATTAAAACATCCGAACTCCGAAATAGGTCAATGTAACGATGGTTCTAAACTGTTAAAAGCATCTTTTACTTTGAAAACAACTCCATCAACTCTTTCCAGAAATGACCCCTTTTCTGTACCGGCTGGTTATGTATTTCCTAATGGATATACAGCAACAAAAGAGGATGAAACCGCCATGCATTACCATGAATTGGGACATGTAAAATATAATACGTGTATAAAATTTCCTGCAATAAAAAAAGCTTATTCGCTTGACTGTGTTTGTGAATCTGAACTTGAAAAAACTTATAATGAAACAATAGATACTTTAACAAAAATTGGAGAAAAAAGAGACAAAAAACTTTTGGATGATACCGGAGAGTTATTTCACCAAAAATATGGAACAGGTGGTTATGCAAAAACTTACACGTGCCCTGAAGATTAAACCAATCTTCATTCTCACCCTGCTTACAGTCGGAATCTGTTTTGCTGAAGACTCCATTGCTGCTAAATTTTGTTTTTATGCGGGTACAAGTCTACGAGACTCGCAAACAGTTGATAGCGTTTGGAAGTTATCCGTTTACGAGCAGGTCATTCCGCTCACTGTCACAATACAAACTGAATGCAACCCTTATTTTTTTTCTTTTAATGCAGAACTGATTTCTAAAGTAAAACACCTGTCTTTCTTCACGGATGAATATTTACCTGCTGCTCAAGCATGTGCCGCTGGTCTCAATGGTAACGGGAAACGTTATAAATGCACAGTGGATATAAACGAAGAATACCGTATCTATGACTATCTCTCTTTTTCGTATAACTACAAAGACTCAACAAAAATACCAGAGTTGTTCAATAAAGTACTTCCACTGGAATGGAGTCTGGACTTTTCGATGGGAAAACAAAAGCAGAATTTGTCCGGCAAGCATTATGTCTATGTTTCAGGCTTCTGCAATAAAGAACAAAGAGCGAGAATCAAAGAATTTAAAAAAGAGAAGGAAGAACGGATACAAAAGTTGGAAAAAGAGAAAGAAGAAAAACGGACACAAGAGTTGAAGAGAGAGGAAAAACGGATACAAGAGTGGGAGAGAGAAAGAGGAATTAACTGAACGAATTCTAGAATTGGAGAAAAAGAAAGAGAAACGGCGAAAAGCGAAAACAGAAAGGGATAAATAACAGTCTAAAACCGATCAATCCGTTATGAGACTTATTGTTATGCGAAAAACCACAACATTTCTATACGAAACACGATACCTGTTATGAAAACATTCATTTTCTGCCTCCTGTGCCTCGGCCTTGCCACCTTCGCGAGAGAGAACCCACGATGCACAGTCATCGGGACGAGAACCCTCAAAGACGGAGACTTGATCTGCGAATACAGAACGTTTGCCTGCACGACATACACCGTCATAAGAAAGGATTCAGCGGCGACTCACACCCTGTATGTGTCAGTGAGGTCCCCCTTTGAGAAGATTGAACAAAAATTCCAATATGGTCTAGGATACACTGCCGAAGTAGACACCACAGAAATAGAGAGTCCCTGCTATTCCGCAAAGCAGGGTAAGAAAAAAGACACGCCCGATTTTGACGGAAACACAGGAGGCATAAGGATATCAACAATGGATTGTTTTCCTTCGGATACCGCCCAATGGTTCTGCGACTTTCTGCGTTTGCAGGAATACAGTAACAAGGACATTGGAAATATAAGGATTGGTCTCTCTTTTCACTGGAAAAACAAGGACGTGCGCGGAAAATATGAAAAAGAGATGTGGATCAGAGAAAACGAATCGGTGGAATGGCGACAGGGTGATTCCATAAGAGTAGCGGTGAAATATCTGAAAAACAAACGTTAAAAAGTCAGCCCCATGAACAGACAAAAAATTTTCAAACTCTTTTTTATCTCGCTGATACTCTGCGTCAACATAGCCTTCGCACAAGAAAAGCCTTCCAGAAAGGACGCTACTGCCGAGTACTGCGTGGTTCAGGGGGATCGCCCCCACTTTGTGCGAACAAAAGTCGTAAAGCCAATGCCATCCGTGTCCCTCGCGACAAACGACACGCTATGGTGTTCTTTCTATGCATCTACCTCTTGGACCGATTTTGACTATTCGGGGCACGCGAAAATGATAGAAGGACTCCTTGGTGGCGGAGGAGGATGCGTTACTACCAGACTGGGACACTCCATCGTGAAAGGAGAAAATGGAGATAAGGTAAAAAGTGAACCCATGGAGATAAGAGCTTCCGAATGTCCACTGGAACCTCATTCTGCCACTATCCACTTTGACTTTCCCAAGGTACAGGATATATTCCTTTCGGACTCCATCATGCACCCCGACAGCCTCATCAAAAGCTTTACGGGCATGGTTCTTCCGGTGCACTGGAAGGTTCCCGTGATCTGCCGCCCAAAAAACGACACAACACTGACCCGGTCTTCTCATGTTTACATCAAAGGACCCTGCCCCAAAGGCATGAAAATCCAGGAACCCGAAGAAGAGTCCATCGAAGATGACCAACCTTTTTAGCAAAATATTATTACTTGTAGTCGGAATTTGTTTTGCTCAAACAGACTCTCTTTCTGAAGACTCCATTACTACTAAATTTTGTTTTTAGCGGATACAAGCAAACAAAACTCGCTATCAATTGATAGCGTTTGGAAGTTATCCGTTTACGAACAGGTCATTCCGCTCACGGTCACAATACAAACTGAATGCGACCCTTATTATTTTTCTTTTGATGCAAAACTAATTTCTAAAGTGAAAAACCTGTCTTTCTTCACAGATGAATATTTACCTGCTGGTCAAGCGTCGGCACACAATCCTGGAAGCCTGAGTTATTTTATCTCTCGCAAATCCATCTTCAAAAGTGCCTTAACAAGCGGCTCAAAAATCGGTTAAAAGGCGCACAACGTTTTTATTTGTGATACTTTCCCGTCATTTCTTCAATGGCAATTTCCACGACCGCAGTTCCATTCATCATGGTATAAGGCATGTCGGGAAGCTCAGGAGCATACTTTTTGACAATAGCCTGCAAAATGGATTTGCGTGCATCTATATCCGAAAGAATCGTCGCCGAACCTAGAATCACCACACTTTCGTATTCGGTATCTGCCTTACACGCGGTATCCAAATTATCCAGCATGAGGGACTTCATTTCATCCACTTCAAAACACACCTTGGAGCATCTTTTGATGTTGTCTATTTTTTGTCCCTGTGACAAACCGTGAAAATAAATCTTGTTGTTTTCATAGACAAAATGAACCGCGACCGTATAGGGATAACCATTTTCGTTGATGGTAGAAACGTGACCTACCATAGCTTTCGTCAATAAAAGATCTATGGATTCCTTTTCCATCCTATGTTTTTGCATTCGACTTTGCATATTTTATATCCTATTTTTTGTGGTTGTTTTAAATCTAACTCTTTGATCAGAAGTGAAGATTTTTTTGCCGCTGATTTTATGGTCAAGAAAAGAAATAAACCAACAACTTCTACGCGGCATTTCAAATTTATTTTTTAATAGTTATCTGAGTGTCTTGTACACCCGCATAAAAAACGATAATTTCAGCCGGTTCATTGCCGTCGTTTTTTCCGTAATGCCATTTATTAACAACCTCGACAATGGGATCTCCCGCGTTGAGGTATAATGTCTGTCCATCGTCAGTCACAACAGTGAGCTTTCCTTTTAATAATATACCCGCATTGATTACGGGATGTTTATGTAGTGGCAACTTTGTTTTGGGAGGAATGGTGATTTTTAAAATGGTGATCTCCGGTTTGCCATTGGCGTAACTCGGGAGAGTTTCCGCATCCCAACTTGAACTCGTTTTGGCTAATACATCCACTTTGACCGTATTTATATCTTCAGCCAAAACATGACTTGACAACATTAATGCTAGGGATATCCCACAAAATAATTTTTTCATTGTCTCTTTTCCTCTCGCAAATTCAACGAGTGTAAATTTTCAGAATCCGTTATAAAAGTACTTATCCGAGGTCAAAGATTCAAGTTTTTTTAGTTCAGTTAACAAGAACTCATTTTATCAGTAATCTGATAAGCCGAAATGTAGTTCAGGGTAGATGATACTTGATCTCTTTGATTAAGGGTGAGAAAGTTCTTTTGCCATTGTATAACCAATATCGGCAAGTGTCCCTGATATTAATTTGTATTGTATGGAAAAAAGATTCACAACAAAGTGAGAATCTCTTTCTACAGCTCTTTTTTCAATAATAAAATCATGATCCGCTTTATTTTTTTAACTTTGCCCCATGAATTCAAACATCCCAGTCTCTGCCACCACCAACGCATTTCTCCCGATCAGCCGAGAGGAAATGGACGAACGCGGCTGGGATGAAGTCGATGTGATCATCGTGAGTGCCGATGCCTACGTGGATCATCCTTCTTTCGGGCACGCCGTGATTGCAAGACTCATTGAGCACGAGGGTTTCCGAGTGGCGATTCTCCCCCAGCCAAACTGGCGCGATGACCTCCGTGATTTTAAAAAGTTAGGCAAGCCACGTCTGTTCTTTGGTATTTCGAGTGGCATGGACAGCATGGTGAATCACTACACTGCAGGGAAGCGCTTGCGGAGCGATGACGCCTACACCCCCGGGGGTAAAGCCGGATTTCGCCCCGATTATGCGACAACCGTATACTCCAAAATTTTAAAACAACTTTATCCCGAAACGCCCATTCTACTCGGCGGTTTGGAAGCGAGCCTCCGCCGCGTCACCCATTATGACTACTGGCAGGACAAACTCAAACCGAGTATTCTCGCAGAAACAGAGGCCGATCTTCTGGTCTATGGCATGGGCGAAAAGCCTCTCAAAGAAGTGCTTCGTCTCCTCAAAAAAGGCGTCCCCTTTAATAATCTCACCACCATTCCCCAGACCGCGTTTCTCACGCCTACCGAAAAGATTCCCAAAACAAAAGTCTGGGAAGACCTCATTCTCGCCAGTCACGAACAATGCCTTGAAAATAAACACCTGCAAATACAGAATTACCAGCAGGTCGAAACCGAAAGCAATCGCGTGCAAGCGCATCGCATTTTGCAAAGCATTGGCGAAAATACGGTAGTGATTAATCCTCCGTATCCGCCTTTGGCATCCGGTGAACTGGACGAAAGTTTTGAATACCCCTACATGCGACTTCCCCACCCGCGTTATAAAAAGCGCGGCCCCGTGCCCGCTTACGAAATGATCAAATACTCCATCAACACCCATCGCGGTTGTTTTGGCGGGTGTAGTTTCTGCGCCATCAGCGCTCACCAAGGGAAATTCATCGCGAGCCGCAGCCGGGAAAGTATTCTTCGCGAAGTGGAAATCGTAACGAACATGCCGGGGTTCGGTGGCACCCTCACCGATTTGGGTGGACCCTCTGCCAACATGTACCTCATGGGAGGCAAAGACAAATCGCGCTGCGAAAAATGTGCGCGTGCGAGTTGTATTTTTCCCAAAATCTGTGACAACCTGAATACCAGTCACAAAGCACTATTAAGCCTCTACGAAGAAGTCCGCGCCAACCCCAAGGTGAATCATCTCTTTATCGGAAGCGGCATCCGCTATGATCTTCTGTTGCAGGAGACAACGGACAAAGCGCTCCTCGCCGATCACGAAGCCTACACCAAAGCCCTCATCGCCCACCATGTGAGTGGTCGTTTGAAAGTGGCCCCAGAACACACTTCAGAATCGGTTCTCAAAATGATGCGAAAGCCATCATTCGCCCTTTTCTACAAATTCAAAGAAATCTTTGAACGCGAAAGTGCCCTCGCCGGGAAAAAGCAGCAGCTTATTCCCTATTTTATTTCCAGTCACCCGGGTTGCACTGAAAAAGACATGGCAGAACTCGCTCTCGAGACCAAACAACTGGGATTCCGCTTGGAACAGGTCCAGGATTTTACGCCCACACCGATGACTCTTTCGACAGAGCTTTATTACGCAGAATGTTATCCCGGGAGTGGTACGCCGATTTACGTTGCCAAAAAGCCGGAGCAAAAAAGGAATCAACAACGCTTTTTCTTCTGGTATCTCCCCGAGAACCGCCCCTGGATTCGCGATACTTTGGAACGCCTCAAAATGGGGAAGGTCTCCCGCTTTTTACTTTCCCGTTCCGCGAAAGAAGAGGGACGCGAATACCGCCCCAGCGAAGACGAGCCAGAGCCTCCAAAAAAGCAGCATTACGAACCGTCTTACCCAGGCGCACCGCGCGTAAAGCCGCCGCGCGGGCAACGCGGGCCGCGTCAAAATATTGTAGCGAATACAACTACCTCTAAGGAAGAAAATATTCGTGACACAAAAGCCGTTCGGAATGACCCCCTCGCGCGCGAAGCCCGTTTTAAGAACGGGCTGAAAGAGGAAGTGATTCCACGAGACAAAAAAAATACAGTGGAAAGTGAAAGGAACGTTCGCGAAGGGACGCGTTCTACTGGGAAACCGAATCCGAATAAGAAACCGCGGTGGCCACGTCAGCGGTAATTTGGGCTTTGAGAGCATCCAATGAAGAAAACTTCTGTTCTGCCCGGATAAAAGCGAGCAGATCCAGATTGACGGATTGCCCATAAATATCGGCATCAAAATTCAGAATATGGGCTTCGATCGCCACAGGTAATTCGCCGATAGAGGGCTGTTTTCCGATATTCACTACTGTCCGGTGCAGCGAGCCATCGGAAAGAGTCATTCGACCTACATAAACGCCAAACTTGGGAATTAATTTATACGGTTCAGGCTGGACATTCGCCGTAGGGAAGCCCAGAGTATGCCCCAGACGTTTCCCTTCAGTCACAAGCCCATGAATACGGTAAGGGCGCCCCAAAAAAGAATTAGCGCGCTGTATATCGCCACTTTCGAGAGCAAAACGGATCTTGGAAGAACTGACCACTTCGCCTGCGTGATACACGGGAGAAAGCTGCATCGCCGAAAGATCGGGGAAAGTCGCAAGCAGCACATCAAAGCTGCCCTTGCCTTCAGCACCAAAATGATGATCGTGACCAAACACTAAAAATTCCGCGTTCCATTGTTTTTCTAATTCTTCGCGAACAAAAGTTTCAAATGGAACCGCAGCCATTGCAGGGGTAAATGGAATCACCTGAAAATCAATGCCTAAAGAACGAATATAATTTGACTTTTCCACACGAGTTGTCAACAAAGCGGGCTTACCGGGAGTTCCCAAAACATAACGGGTGTGAGGTTCAAAGGAAATTACCGTCGGAACTAATTTGTGCGCAGACGCCTCATTCAAAAGCACACGAAACAGCTCTTGATGCCCCAAGTGACATCCATCAAAATTTCCCGTAGCGATCGCGCGCGCCATCATTCGCCCACTCCAATAAAAAATTTTGAAAGAATTCGCCCCGGTTCATATGTACACAGCGACTGAGCCACACCATTTT
>Ga0209373_10003431_pt1 | contig 14670 bp, 14 predicted proteins | sample Higcelweek5metaG_FD_187173 | JGI IMG/M metagenome (GOLD analysis project Ga0209373, IMG submission 187173) | Freshwater pond sediment microbial communities from the University of Edinburgh, under environmental carbon perturbations - High... | ecosystem: Environmental > Aquatic > Freshwater >...
AAAAGCACAAATTTTAGAGCAAAAAAGAAACTTATTTTTAGTTAATTGAAAATATTTATTTTTTTGATAGCTCTCCCAATTATAAAAAAATCAATTGTAAATATTGATATTATCCAGAATATTTTGAGATAATATTATAAATAGTCAAGTTTTTATTTAAAATTTAGATTTGGAGTAATTTTGAAAACTTTAAAAGAAGAAATACAGGAACAAAATGTAAGTTTTATTCAAATTAGACAAGAGTTACATAAAGTAATAGTTGGTCAAGAGAATCTTTTAAATAGATTGCTAATTGCATTGCTTACAAATGGTCATATATTATTAGAAGGTGTACCCGGTTTGGCAAAAACGTTGTCAATAAAAACACTTTCCAAAGTAATTGATGCAGATTACAAAAGGATTCAATTTACATCTGACCTTTTACCAAGTGATTTAATTGGTACAAATATATATGATTACAAATCTAATAATTTTTATGTTAAAAAAGGACCTATTTTTACAAATTTACTATTGGCAGATGAGATTAATAGAGCACCTCCAAAAGTTCAAACTGCTTTATTAGAATGTATGCAAGAAAAACAAGTTACTATTGGACAAGAAACATTTAAATTGCCAGAAATATTTCTTGTTTTGGCAACTCAAAATCCAATTGAACAAGAAGGAACATATCCTTTACCTGAAGCTCAATTGGATAGATTTATGCTAAAAGTTAAAGTTACATATCCTTCAAAAAAAGAAGAGCTTGATGTTTTAAATTATTTTGAAAAAAAAATAAATGAACCAAATCCTGTTATGAGTCAAAATTTTATTTTGAATGCAAGAAATCTTGTTCAACAAGTTTATGTGGATGAAAAAATAAAAAAATATATTATAGATATAATATTTTCAACAAGAAATCCTGCTGATTATAACTTAGATATTTCTGACTTGATAGAATATGGTGCATCACCTAGGGCATCTATATATCTTATGCTTTGTTCTAAAGCTTATGCATTTTTACAACAAAGAGAGTATGTAATACCAGAAGATATAAAGGATATAGCCAATGATATTTTGAATCACAGATTAATATTATCTTATGAAGCAGTTGCAAATGAAATAAAAACTGAAGATATTATTAAAAGAATTCTTGAAAAAATTAAAATTCCCTAAATTTTAGATATATAATATATTTTAGTTGTCTTAGAACGATATTAAATATTCATTCTAAAAGATAATTTTGATTTATTGATAATAAAGTAATTGATTTTACTTTAATCCCACCATTTTAGATGGTAAAATTAGTTAGTTAACATTCCAATTTTCTTTAAAGTATTATAGAATTAAATGTTAGCAATTATAATTTGGAAAATAAAAAAATTATTTTCTAAAAAATAATTTTAGATTTGGGTTTTTAATTGTAGAATCTCCTTAAAAAACAAAAAGGGGGCATTTCGTGCGTGCTTGTGGAATGACTGACATTGGAAGAGTCAGAGAAGTTAACCAAGATAGTTTTGCAACCATAGATTTAATGGGAATCTATATTGTTGCAGATGGAATGGGTGGTCATGCAGCTGGTGAAAAAGCCAGTTTAAGTGCTGTTGCCACTACTATTGAAGTCTTTTCAGCTTATGATTTTGAAACAAAAAAATTAAATGGTAATGAAACTCCATTGGAAATTTGTGATGTAATAAAAATAGCTTTGAGAGAGTCAAATAATCGTATTATTCAGGCTTCTATAAGTAGTATTACATTACAAGGTATGGGAACAACAGAAGTAATGGCTATTTATTACGAAAACCGTGTTTTTATGGGTCATGTTGGTGATAGTAGAGCTTATTTAATAAAAAATGGTCAAATAAAACAAGTTACAAAAGACCATTCTGTTGTTCAAGATTTGAAAGATCAGGGGCTATTAACAGAAGAAGAAGCAAAAGTTCATCCTTACAGAAACGTTATTACTAGATGTTTGGGAATGCAAGCTGATGTTGATGTTGATACATTTAGTTTTGATGTTGGTTATGGTGATAAAGTTTTGATGTGTTCTGATGGTTTAACAAACTTGGTTTCCGATGAAGAAATAAGAGAAATTGCTTCAAATTCTAGTGATTTAGAAAAAATAAATAAAACTCTTATTGACTTAGCAAATCACAGAGGAGGACATGATAATATCACCATAGTTTTGATGCATAATGTTGATTAAAACAGGTGTTTAGGAGTCTACAGTGATAGTTCTTGGCAAATACGAAATACTAGAAGAAGTTGGTAGAGGTGGCATGGGTATTGTTTACCGTGCACGTGATACGAAACTAAGTAGAATTGTCGCAATAAAAGAATTGGTTCTAAGTGAGTTAATTGTAGGTCAAGATAAAAAAGATGTAATAGCTCGTTTTGAAAGAGAAGCATTAGCAGCAGCAAAATTAAGTCATCCAAATATTGTAACAATTTTTGATGTTGGAGATGAAAATGGAAGAAACTTTATAGTTATGGAGTTTCTACAAGGAAAAACGTTAAAAGATTATTTAGATGGCAATTTTGATATTTCTTTTGAACAGTTATTAGATATTTTTATTCAAATTGTAAGTGGTTTAGATCATGCTCACTCAAAAGGAGTTGTTCATAGAGATATAAAACCAGACAACATGAAGGTATTAGATGATAATGTTGTCAAAATTACAGATTTTGGTATAGCAAGAGTAGAAGATAGTATAAGCAATTTGACCCAAGATGGAACAATGCTTGGTACACTTGGTTACATATCACCAGAACAGCTCAGAAGTTCCAAAGGTGTAGATGGCAAATCTGATATATTTTCTTTTGGTGCTATGATTTATGAATTGCTTACAAAAAAACTTCCTTTTGATGGTGGAACAGTTGGTTCAACAATTTTGAAAATAATGACCGAAACTCCAATTTTACCCAAAAAAATAAATCCAGAAATTCCAGAACCTATTGAAAAGCTTATAATGAAATGTTTGGAAAAAGACCCTAAAAATAGGTATCAAAGTCCAAAAGAAATAATTAAAGAATTATCAATTTTAAGGAATAAAGTAATAATTTCAGAGTCTTTACCTCCAGAAGCAAGTTCTTCTATGATGGCTGAAATTGAAAAATATAAAAGACAAAAAGAATTAGAAAATGCTCAAAAATCAGATGAGCCAAAATCAAATAAACCAAAGTATCTTGAAGTTGACAATTCTATTTTTGTAAAAGCTCCTGAAGAAGAGTCTTATGCTTTTAATAAAACTCCAGAAAAATCTATGGACAAACCTGAAAGATCTTTTGAAAGACCTTTTGAAAGACCTCCAGCACCTAAAATAAGTTCTTTCCAAAAAGAAGAAATAGAACAACCTCAAGAATTGCAATTAAATGCAGACATACTTTTTGAAGAAGATGGCAGTGATATAGATGCTTTTGGTGCTGGTAATATTATGGATGCAATCCCATCTCTAACACTTGCTGATACTATCCCACCTGAAAAAAATTTGATTAATAAATATTTTGAGTCTCCATTTAAAGATTATAAAACAACTTCACCATCTATTATATCTAGGAAAGATACTACACCACCTCCCCAAACTCAAACATTTGATAATGTAAGAGTTTCATTTTTAAGAAACATTGGAAAACAAGGTACAGCAGTAGGTCAATTTTCCTCACCTAAAGATATAGCAGTTTCAAATCAAGGGATATTATATGTCGCAGATACTCAAAATAAAAGAGTTCAAGCATTTGATTGTTTTGGAAATTGGCAATTTTTAATTAAATCAAATGAAATGCAATCACCTTGTGCTGTTGCTGTTGATAGTTCTAGTAAAGTGTATGTAGCTGATTCTATGGATTCAAAAATAAGAATTTTTGATAGTTCTGGACATCTAATTAAAACATTTGGTGGCAAAGGTAAGGGTAAAGGTGAATTTACATCAATACCAAATGGAATTGCAATTGATTCTCAAAACAAAATTTATATTACAGATACAGATGGATATAAAATTCAAGTTTTTGACCAAAATGGACAGGTTGTTACAGTTCTTGGTAAATATGGAAATAAACCAGGTGAATTTAGATCACCATATAGTTTAGCAATTCATGAAGAAAAAATTTATATTCTTGATTATGGTATCCCAAGAGTTCAAGTAATTGATAAAGGTGGTATTTCTCGTCTTACATTTGGTCAAAGAGGAACAGGTAAAGCACAGTTTAATATTCCAAGAGGTATTGGTGTAGATAAACATGGTAGGGTATATGTTGCAGATACTCTAAATCATAGAGTACAAATATTTGATAATGCAGGAAAATGGATTTATTCTTTTGGAAGTAAAGGTCGTGGTCAAGAACAATTTATGGGACCTGAAAGTATTGCAATCTATAATAAAGATGAAAGTATCTTTGTTTTGGATAAAGTAAATAATAGAGTTCAAGTCTTTACCACAGATGTTTCTGTTACAAACTCATTTTTGTTTTAAATGACAATATCTCTAAGCTTTTTAGGTTATTTATTTCATTTTAGATTAATTCAATAATTTTAAAGAGATTATTGACTTAGACTCAATTTGCATACTATACTATAACTTAACTTTTTTTTATGTATTATATTTTAGAAAATCTAGTAAAAGAGGAACGACTTGAAAACATTTTTATTTGCACTACAATTTTTAACATCAATAGCATTAATTTTAAGCGTTTTATTACATCCAGCAAAAACAATGGGTATGGGTGGAATGGGCTCACCTTCAGAAATTTTTGGTAGTCAAAAAGGTGCAGAAGATGGTCTTAATAAAATAACTGCGGTTATTGGATTAATATGGTCTTTAACAGCAGTATTTCTTACTATAATTATAAATTCAGGTACATAAACCCAATAAACTAAATTTATTAAAAAAAATTATTATCTTTTGGTAGAAGTAGAGGGAAGAATGAATTTAATTTTAACAACAAAAAAATTATTAGTTATAGCACTTACTACTTCTCTATTGACTACAATAGGGTGCTATGACGATGAAGAAGATGCAAGTGAATATTATTCAAAGCAAAAACAAACAAATGTATCTGATAATTCAAATGTAAATGAAGATATTCCAAAAAGAGAAAAATTTATTCCAAAAATAGGTAAATATAGTGGAAGAAGACTAAATACAAGTTTTGGACCACCAAAAACATTTAACCTTTATTTGGCTGCAGAGTCATCTTCAAATGATATTCTCGGTCAAATGTATATTGGTTTGGTTACAATAGACCCAGCTTCATTAGAAGTTATTCCAAATCTTGCTGAATCTTGGAAAGTTCTTGATGATAGAATGACTTATATTGTCAAAATGAAACCTAATTTAAAATGGTCTGATGGCAATCCGTTAACAGCAGATGATGTTGTATTTACATTTAATGAAGTTATAAATAATCCAGATATTCCTACAAATAGTAGAGATGGAATGCTTGTTGATGGCGTATTCCCAAAAGTTGAAAAAATTGATGATTTAACAGTCAAATTTGTAACTTCAAAACCATTTGTTCCTTTCTTAAAAAATGGACTTGCTGCAGCAATTGCACCAAAACATATTTTGAGTAATCTTGTAAAAAAAGATAAAGATGGAAGAGTCAAATTTAATCAATGGGGTAGTTTGAATGCTGATCCAAATACAATTGTTTGTAACGGACCTTTCAAATTGAAAGAATATGTTGCTGGTCAAAGAGTTATCCTTGCAAAAAATCCATATTATTGGAAAAAAGACGCAGAAGGTAATCAATTACCTTATTTAGATGAATTTATTACAGAAATAGTAAAAGATCAAGAAGTTGAAGTAATAAAATTTAAAGCAAAAGATTCAGATGCTTTGGCTGTAAGAGGTAAAGATTTTGAAACTATAAGAAATGAACAAACTAAAGGTGATTTCACAATACATAATTTAGGTCCATCTACAGGAACACTCTTTGTTATGTTTAATATGAGTACCGTAAAAACTGAAAAAGGTGAGCCTATAATTCCATCATTTAAATCAAAGTGGTTTAGAAATCCAAAATTTAGACAAGCTCTTGCTCATGCTATAGACAAAAAAACTATTGTAAATAGTGTTTATAGAGGTCTTGCATATCCACAGATTTCAGATATTAGTCAACAAAATCCTTATTATAATCCAAATATAAAAGATTATGAATATAACTTAGATACAGCTTTAAAAATGCTCCAAGAAATTGGTTTCAAAAAAAATGACAAAGATCAATTAGTTGATTCTGAAAATAATAGAGTTGAGTTTGATCTTGTTACCAATGTTGGAAATGCTCCAAGAGATGCTGCTTGTGCAATCATAAGAAGTGATTGGGAAAAACTTGGAATGAAAATAAATTATCGTCCAATACAATTTAATGTTATGGTTCAGCAAATTGATGAAACAGTTGATTGGGAATCTATGATGATTGGTCTTACAGGAAGTGCTACTGAACCACATAGTGGTATAAATGTTTGGAGACTAAGTGGACGTATGCATATGTTTAATATGGGCAATCCAATACAAAACCCAAGATGGGTAGGTAGAGGAACATCTTATGAACAATGGGAAAAAGACGTTATTGCTCTATATGAAAAAGGTTCTCAAGAATTTGATGAAGAAAAGAGAAAACAAATTTATTGGAAAACTCAAGAAATCATAGCAGAAAACTTACCTTTCTTATATACAGTTAACCCAACTTCCTTAATTGCTATAAGAAATAATATAGGAAACGTATACCCCACGATTCAAGGAGGAACTGGTCTAAACCAAGTTAACTGGAATACTCAGGAACAATATATTTTAACTCCTTAATTTTTAGTTTATATATTTTTTAGTATTTATATTATTAAGGTTAAAAAGGAACATAAATGTTTAGGTACATTGTAAAAAGGCTTATTCAGATGATCCCCTTGTTGATCATTATCTCTATTATTGCTTTTAGTATTATAAGGTTGGCTGAAGTTTATGCAAAAGCTGATCCATTAACACAGCTTAAAATGAATCCGACTGTAACACAAGAAACTATTGATAGGGAAGTTAAGCGTCTTGGATTAGATAAGCCTTTTGTTGTAAGATATGTCAATTGGGCAAAAAGGTTTGTTGTTGGTGATATGGGTGAGTCATATTACTATAGGACAGAAGTTAAAGGCTTAATTTTTGAAAGATTAAGCAATACTCTAGTATTAGGTATAACAACATTTCTTATTACTTGGCTTATTGCAATTCCATTAGGTATTTATCTAGCAGTAAAGCAGTATTCAATTGTGGATCAGCTGGCGTCGGCTTTTTCATATTTCTTTATGGGCTTTCCAGACTTTTTCTTGGCGATTATATTACTTCTCTTTGCTGCAACAACGGGGTTATTTCCAGTTTCAGGAATGACATCTGTTGATAATGATCACATGGCAAAAATACAATCTATTCATAGAGGTATGTATATTCCACCAGCAGATATGAAAGTAACAGATGAATATAAAGCATATAATGCTCAAATAATGGAAAAAGCAACAAAAAATGAAATTGTAGAAACACTAAAAAAATCATTAGAACTTGATATTGAATATAACAAAGGAAGAGTTTCTAGCACAGTTCCAGTTCTTATTTCAGAATTACCAAAACTAGATGTTCCACCCGGAATAGTGAAAAAAGTTGAATCTGAATATAATGACAAACAATCAATTGATGTTGAACTTGCAACTATAGTTTTACAAGAACTAAGAAAATTAAATTATTTTACTATGTTTGATAGTATTTCATATACAACCAAACATATAGATAAACTTTTCTATCACTATTCAAAGTATGTACCTGATGTTTTATTCCATCTTATACTTCCTACAATAACTTTATCTTTGATAAGTATTGCTGGTTTACAAAGAAGAATGAGAGGTAATTTACTTGATGTTCTTAATGAAGACTACATAAAAACAGCAAGAGCAAAAGGTCTTCCTGAAAATGTAGTTATTTATAAACATGCTGTAAGAAATTCTCTTAACCCAATAATTACACTTTTGGGATTTGAATTTGCACGATTATTAAGCGGTGCTGCATTTGTAGAAATTTTATTTACATGGCCTGGACTTGGTAATATGATGTTAGAATCAGTACTTGGTTCCGACTTAAACTTAGTTATGGCTGGTTTAGTTATAAGTTCAATTATGTTAATGGTTGGTAACTTATTAGCAGACATTTTATTAGCATTATCAGATCCAAGAATAAAGTTAGAGGCTTAAGATATATGGCAACAGGTTCATTAGACTCAAACATTATTGAAACTATCGATAACACAAGACATGTTACCGAAGGTACAGGTTCATTACCACCGCTAGTTTCAACACGACAAAAAGTATTAAAGCGTTTTTTCCGTCATAAATTTGCAATTGTAGGTTTAATCCTACTTGCAATAATGTATTTTTCTATTATTTTTGCAGAATTTCTTGCACCATACGGAGAATCTTCTGCTGACAGAGCAAAACCATATGCTCCGCCTTCAAAAATTCACTTTTTCCACCAAGGTAATTTTGTGGGTCCATTTATCTATAATTATGAAGAAGTTTTTGATAATAAAGAATTAGTAAATAGAAGATTATATGATAAAACAACACCTTATAAAATAAAGTTATTTGCAAAAGGTGAATCTTATAAAATTTTAGGTTTTATTTCTTTTGATAGACATTTATTTGGTGTTGATGCACCAGCTAGACTTTATCTTTGGGGTGGAGATTTGCAAGGTCGTGATGTCTACTCAAGAATATTTTTTGGGGGTAGAGTTTCTCTCACGGTTGGTCTTTTGGCAATAATGATATCATTCCCACTAGGTCTAATAATCGGTGGTATTTCTGGATATTTTGGTGGCTGGACAGATACAATTATCATGAGAGTTGTAGAAGCAATTATTACATTCCCAACACTCTACTTGTTATTAACATTATCTGCAACATTACCAAAAGGTTTGACATCTTTACAGCGATATATATTTATTATCGTCATACTTTCATTTGTTGGTTGGGCAGGTCAAGCAAGAATCTATCGTGGACAAGTTCTCAGTTTGAAACAAATGGAATATGTTGAAGCAGCTAGAGCTATTGGTGTTCCTCATATATTCATAATAATTAGACATATAATTCCACAAATGGCATCATGGATTATAATTTCAGCAACAATTTCAATTCCTGCTTACACACTTGGAGAAGCTGCTCTTAGCTTCCTTTCATTAGGAATTCAAGATCCACAATCTAGCTGGGGATTAATGTTACAAGAAGCAAGAGATTTAAATGCAATACAAACAAGACCTTGGTTATTGATACCGGGCTTTGCAATAGTTGCAACCGTATTTGGATTTAGCTTCTTTGGTGATGGTTTGAGAGATGCATTTGATGCTAAAAAACAAATCTAAACTATAAAAACAGATTTTTAAATATTAAAAGAAAGCCTTTTGGCTTTCTTTTTTTTGTTAGATGTTTCAAATTGAATATATCAGAACTGACTTTTTTACAAGATAATATCAAACAAAATTAAATTTAGTGCATTGCGAACTTTAATGTGACTTATTATAAGTTAACGTGAATTTGGTGTGTAGGATATATTGATAAATCGTTCTTACAAAGAATATTTCAATAAATAAACAAATTATTTCTTTAAAACCCAGTTATATCTTAAAAGATATGTCGATTTCACGTTAGTTATATCTTAAAAAACATGTCAAATAATAAGTTGTAATAAGTGTTTTATTAGTATTGGCTCTAAAGCCAATATTTGTAATAAATGTAAAAAATAGTTTTTTATACTCTTTGTCTTTAACTGTCTGCATTTTAACCTAATATACGGTATATATTAATTAATATTATTATTGATAGAATATTCACAAAAAATATAGAAAATAATAAAAATTTGCATTATAATAAAATTATTATAGTTATTTTATTAAAATATTCTATAAATTATCTAAATATAGCTAAATTTAGTTATTTTTATTAACTGTAATATGTATTAAATTATCCAAGAGAGGTTATTTTATGGCAACAACGGGAAAAAGACAAACTATTGGTAAAATTGTTACTAGTAGTTTATTAGAATTTGACCCAGAAGACAGAATCAAAATTTTTAGAGAATATCTTTTTAAACTGAAACTATTTCAAAGAAACCAAGATTTGCAATTTATCTATATTAGATTTGATGATGAGATAATTGACAACGTAAAAATATCAGATAGAGTCAAATGTGTAATTAAAACTAAAAATAATGGATATTTCTTTATAAATAAAAAAGCTCAGTTTAATAATACCGATTTGAGTGAGCTTTTTATGCTCAGATGTGATAAAAATGTTATAGTGCCTCACGAACTTCATATTTCAAAAGAAGTTATCGTAAAGGCAATATCAAAACTAAAAACAAGTTTGGAAGCTGTTATAATGTTTTCATTATATCCAAATCTTAAAATGGATAAGAAACTAAAAACGTATGAAAAAAATTTGAGAAAAATGCTTAAAGATGGTGAATATAAAAAACTCTCTTATCTTAGAACAAAAGCAGTAAAAGAATTGGTAGATGCTATTATACTATTACAATTAGAATCAAAGATATAATTTTAAATTCTTGTTAAAGGGTATAGTTAACTTGAAAAATTAATAGTATTATGATCTATGTTTATAATTACATGATGAGGTGTAGCTGAAAAATGGTTGAAAAAATTATTAAGTCAACTTCAGAGGAAAAAATAAATGTCCCTGAAGTCGAAGTAAAAAATGAAGGAACTAATGAAGTTTTTGATGATAAAACTCAGGAAAATAAACCTCCATTTGCAAAAAAACCTGCGAAAAAATTGCCACAAAGAAGTCCAAGCGAGTTTTTTATTATGCATGAAGGTGAAAAAATAGAGCTCAGTTTTCCAGCTCCAAAAGACTCAACATTTCCAGATTTTCAACGTGCTGTAGGTATGGCAGAAGGAACTGTTGTTGAGTCTAGCCAAAAAGGCAAAGGAATTATAGAAATAGACGGTTTTAGATATGATATGAAAGAAAACCGTAATCCAATTTGGCAAAAAAGATACCCTCTCAATGGTTTTGTTGGAAAACCAATTAAATTTACTTTCTATCCAACAATTACATTGAAAGGTGTCAAAATTCTAAAATTAGAACCGGAAGATCCTCCATTCATCAAAATTGCAAACTTAAGAAAAGAAATTCCTAAACAAGGAATGCTTGAACTTATTGGAACTATTGGTTACATAACAAAAGAATGGTTTACTGTAAGTGTTAGAAGTAAAACACAAAAAAAAGAATATATAACTTATGTTTTTGGAAAATGTCCAGCAAAACCAAAAGATTTTGTTATTGTTAATGCAGTTCTAAAAGAAGGTTTAGTTGAATTGGAAAATATGAGAGTCCTAAAAAATATAAAAATGCCAGAAAGACCACCATATAATCCAAATAGAGGTCCTAGAACAACTGGACCAAGATATTAGTTATTTAATTAGGTGGTTTAGGCCACCTAAGCCAAGACTAGAAAGAGAGCCTGTTACAGCTCCCCAAATAGAAGATTTTATCTTTAAGTTTGATAGCTCTGTTTTTACGTTTGATGTATCATCTTTTATATTTTCAATCTTTCCATTTAATTCTTTGTAATCTTGCCTTAATTCATTGATGTCTTCTTTTAAGTCTTTCCACATAATGTCTATTATTTCTTTGACTTGATTTGTTTCCATGTTTTTCTCCTTATTTTTGTCTAAAATATTTTTCATAGTACCATTTTGTTTTTTCTAAAACTTCTTCATATAAAGTTTTACCGTTATTAAGTTTTAGCCTAATATCCCATCTTAGATGTGAATATCCATCAAGATTTGCCCAATAAGCATGATCCAAAAATTTATCCCAATCAAGATTATATTTATCCTTTATGACTGCTTGAGTAAGAGCTCCAATCTCAATCATTCCTTTTGTTATTGGATAATTCTTTGCCATAGCCATATAAGCAAGACCAATATTGTGAAAATTTCTTTGCCAAGTATGTTGATGAGTTAGCCATGAGTTTAGATTTGTAGAAACGAGGATATAATTATCACCTACATTTATTTGATAATGCCTGTAAGCATGATTATATGCTCCTGCTGTCCAGTGACTTGTTACCCATTCAACGTTAATATCATTTGGTAAAATTTTGGGCAAAACTGTTTTTATTTCAGGATTTGAAATTTTATAATATTCCAAACCCTCAATTTTTACTTTTTCCATTTTAAATTTTCCTTAATTGACCAAAATTGACATTTAAAACATTTCCAGTTGTAAGACTAAACTGGGCGGTTATGTCAATTTTTTGAAAAGTTGTTGTGTCTATTGTTTGAGCCGATGCTGTAACAAGGGGGATTTGATAGAAATCATTTGAGCTCGTATCAATTTCTATGCAACCGTGACAATAAACAGTTCCAGTTGCTCCAATAGAATGGCAACTTATATTTATATCAGCTTTAAAAAGTTTATTTATTAAACTATTTGGTAATATTGATGTTGGACTTGTTACTATTGTTGTACTACCTAATTTTACTTTTATAATCAGCGTTTCAGCACTTTCATTAGTTGAGATATTTCCAAATAAAGTGATTCTTAAATTTTGACCCACTTCAAGATAGTTTGTTGGAATAGTTTTATCACCAATATCATCTTGAAATATTGAAGTTTCAACATTATTATCAATATTTATATTAGTTGTTTGAGTTGCAAGTGTGATGTTGCCAAAATTTTTTAAATTAAGCTCAACATTTGATTGCAAATCATTATCATTTATTCCATATTTATTTAACCTATTAAGATTTAAAATAGTTTTTTCATTAAATTGAATTTGTGAAGAACCTTCTCCTGTAGAAGAATTCATTGGATGTAAATTATTTACTATAGACATATTACAAACCTCTTTTATTTTAATCTGATTGTATGAGTAATCAAAATGTTTTGTGTACTGGACTTAGTCCTTGTGTAGGGAGCCAAACTTATTGCAGAGCCACTATTGAGTGCAAGAGTTCCATTTGCCACTAGATGAAGTCTGCTTATCATCTGCTCTACAATATTGTTAACTGAAGGAGTCTTACTCAAACCTGTGGAAAGTGTAATCTGATTACCTGAAATATTTTGAATTTTTCTTTCTTCTTGACCTGTATCAAGAGTAATTCTTAATCTATCACCAATAGAAAGACCTATTACAGAAGAAAGATTAAAAACAGTTGAGCTATTTGCAGAAGTAATTAGAGCTTGTAATGTATTACCACTAGAAAAACCTAATGTACTTGTTATTGTAACAATTGTTCCATTCCTAGTTTTATTAGAAACTGTAACTCTTCCTATTTCTTGTTGTAAAGGTGTTGACTGGTTTGGTGTGTCATAAGCTGTAGAAATTCCACAATGGGATATTGTTAAATTTGGAGTGCTTTCACCAATAAGATGTTTACATATATTTTCAAGAAATTCTGTAGCTGTTGCATTATGCAAAGCAAAATCATTTTCAAGTTTTTTTTCAAGAGAATCTATTTTTACAAGAGGTTTTTCATAAAGACATGTTGTATTTAATAAATTTTGTGAGCATTTATCTATTTCTGAACATTGTATTTTGAAACATTTGGAAAAATCACCCTCTGTTATATTTATAAGACCCTGAATTCTTGAATCTTGGATATAATTTTTCATAGTAATAAAAGTCCTTTTTTCTATAATAATTAACAATGCAAAAAAGAGGACGATTATAAATCGTCCTCTTTTTATTTTTATTTAATTTGAAAAGTTTTTTTAGTTGGTTATTAGTTGTTGTTTAACTTCATTATCTTTTGCATCTTTAACTGTAACAATATGTCCTTATTCAATTTATCCAAAAAAATTATTATAATCTGCAGTTGCATCTGTTGCCAATCGCATAGATTCAACATCAAAAGCAAATCTAAACAATTTAATTTGAGCAGAGTTATATTTTGAAGTTCCATAGTTTTCTAGTTGAATACCAAGTTGCATATAGCTATTAGCATTTTGTTGATTTATCATTCCTGTAAAAGAAGAAATATTAGCAATATTGGTATATCCCACTGAGGTAGGAAAAGCGTTTGTAACTGGATTCATAATATAATTAACATTGTTAACGATTAAGTTATAAACATCATTTTCAAAATCGATGCCAAATTGAAGCAATTTTGTTTCATAATTTTGTATAGGTAAATCAGAACTTAAAGTTAGAACTCTATAAGGATTATTATTTTCAAAAATAGAAATCATAAAAGTCATTGTTGCTGAATCTTTTGGATAGAAACTACTGCGTACCACCCTATAGTTTGCAGAGCCACCATTTGGAAAATAAATATTTAACAATGCACTATATTTAGTTATATCTGTTATTTGAAATAAACATCTTATTGTAAATTTATACTTTGGTATTAGACTTGCATTATAAGGCATTTGAATATAACAAGCATTAGAACTTGGTAGATTATCAGCACCATCTAATTTTAAACAAGATGTATCAGTCCCAACCAAACCAGCTTCCCATGCATAAGGTGTACCACTTGAATAAAGTATTGTCCCATTATTACCATTGCCACTGCTATCAACAATAGTTGTGCTAACTCCTTCTTGAAATCTATAATAAATTTTTGTATAACTCATAAGAGCTAACTCATAAGTTCGTTCTAAATTGCTATTAATATCAATTGATGTAAAATAATCTGTTTCTATTG
>Ga0209373_10003432_pt1 | contig 14670 bp, 9 predicted proteins | sample Higcelweek5metaG_FD_187173 | JGI IMG/M metagenome (GOLD analysis project Ga0209373, IMG submission 187173) | Freshwater pond sediment microbial communities from the University of Edinburgh, under environmental carbon perturbations - High... | ecosystem: Environmental > Aquatic > Freshwater >...
GTGCAGCAGCCCGGCAAAGAAGATCGTGGTCAGCAGCAGCAGCCCGGCCATGGGGCCCGCGCCGTCCTGCAGGCGCAGGGCCCTGGCCCACAGCAGCACGGCGAAGAGCACCAGGAGCCCGCTTACGGCCGCGCCCAAGAAGAACACGGCCGGGTCGCGCATGCTGGTGACGGCATCCAGCGCGCGCAGGAGCCAGAAATACAGGGGCGGCTTGTCCGGATAGGCCACGCCGTTCAGGTTCAGCACCAGCCAGTGCCCGCGCAGCAGCCCGGCGTAGGCGTCGGCGTAGCGCACCTCGTCGGAGAACCACAGGGCGCGGGTGGAGAAGGTGAACGCCGTCTGCAGGGCCGTGAACGCCGTGAGCGCCAGCCAGGGCCAGCGCCGGATGAGATTCCAAAGGGGCATCAGCATGTTCCTTTTTTTCCGGTGGAGCCGGTGGTGTCGTGGAAGCGGGCCAGCAGTGGAGCCAGACGCGCCGCAAGGCGCGGGGCGAGGCGCGTCGTCATCAGCCCGCCCAGGCTGCCCAGGGCGAGGCCGCCCAAAAGATCCGTGGGGTGGTGCGCGCCCAGCATCAGGCGGCTCAAGCCCATGAGGGCCAGCGCCGCGCCCAGGCAGAGCGGCAGGGCGAGGGACTTGGCGAAGAGCGCGAGGGAGGCGGTCTGCACGGTCATTTCCGTGGTGTGGCCGGAGGGCATGGAATTGTGCGCGGCATCGAGCGAGAACGGGACAAAGGGGCCGCCCACGCCGGGCCGGGGCCTGCCGAGGCCTATTTTGAGCACCCGCTCGATGGCCAGCGAAACGAGCAGCTGGGCCGCCAGATAGGCCAGAGCGCGCGCGGTCAAGTCGGCCCGTCCGCGGGTGACGCCAAGGTACAGCATGCCCGCATACACCAGATACAGGGCCGGGTTGCCCCAGTCCGTGTAGAGGCGCACAGCGGGAACCCAGGCCGGGTTGGCCTCGCGCCAGGCGCTGAAGTACGCGGTCGTGGAGGCTTCGCTGCCGAGGCAAAGAAAGACCGCCACGACCACAAGCAAGAGCGGCAGGGACAAGGCCGTCCATGCGGCCAGGGGCGAAGGGGCTTTGCTCGGCATGCGGCCTTATAGGTCGAATCGGCCCCGCGCGCAACAGCTCCGGCGGGTTTCAAACACCGGCCCGGCGCGCCCTTGGGCATAGAAAACGCCCGCCGGGATTGCTCCTGGCGGGCGCGCTCATGAACGGCGTTTCGCGGGGATTCAGGCCGCGCTCTTGTCCTGGGGGGCCACGCAACGGTCCACCTCGCGCACCTTGCTGAGGATGCTCTTGCCGATGCGCTTGAACTCGGAGAGATCTGCGGGATGGTACGAGCGCCTAGTCTTGGCCAAACCGGCCAGATCGATGGTTTCGTTGAACAGGTACGGCAGATACAGCGGGTCCTGCCGAACGAAGAAGAGGGCCTGCTCAAGCAGGGTGTGGATTTCCTGCTGGCTCTGCCCGCACTGGCGGAAGAGCTTCTGCATGCGCCGCTCCATGCCGCGGATGGAGCTGGTCCAGATGTGGCTGCGGGGCTCGAAGCGGATGGGCTTGCCATGGGTGCGCGCCTGGGCCAGGAAGCTCAGGAACCGCTCGCGGCTGCCCGGGGCGCAGGAAAGGAAGCCGCCCTCGCGCGCTTCCTTGAGGTCCACAGCGGGCGCGCCATCAATGACCACGCCGCCGCCGTACAGGTTGCTGATGCGGAAGGGCACCTTCTTCAGGTCGCTCTCCAGGTCGCGCTTGCTGGTCAGGTACTGGATGCTCGAAGTGATGTCCTCGCCCCAGAGGTTCTTGAGGCGCTGGTGCATGCCGGGATCGAACGGAACATTTCCGCCGGCGGCGTGGTGACCGGCCGCGTGGGTGCTGCCGCCCTTCCAGGCGAAGTCCTGGCCCACCAGCAGCAGGCTCGAAACGCCCATCCAGCGCAGCAGGCGCACCAGGGTCAGGCTGACGTTGCCGCCCGCGTCGAGGACGAACTCGCGGTCCTGCAGCACGAAGGTGGCCAGGCCGCCCATGGTCCACATGGGCAGGGTGGGGCCGGGGTAGCGGTTCACCAGCTCGGGGTTGACCTTTGTGGAGTAGATGAGCGGAATGTCCTTGGCCCATTCCATGTCCAGCCTGTCGTACACGGAGAGCATGCTGCCGTCGTAGTCGAGGGCCAGGCAGAAGTGGGGCTTCAGCCCGTGGATCTGCAAGGCGGGCAGGGTCTGCAGCGCCGTGGCGTACAGGGCGTAGCCGGGATTTTTAGCCAGCTCCGGGGCGAAGGTGGCGAGAGACGGGCCAGCGCCCAGAATCACGGCGCCGACGCCGTGTCCGCCGTCCTTCATGCACTGGAGACTGCCGTCGGTCTGGGCGCGGCGGTAGTTCTTCAGCTCGTTGCCCACCATGACGTCCTGGCGGCAGCGCAGGGTGATCATCTCCACGCTGAAATTTTCCATGCGGTTTTTCACGGTGGTCATCCAGCTGGCATATTCCGGGCCCAGCTGGCGGCTCGGCACGTCGGAGCGCAGGTAAATTTTGCCGTATACGTACTGCAGGTCGAGGTTCTTGATGTACTCCATCAGGTGCTCTTCGTTCGGAGTCACGAAGTGGAGCTTCTTGTTCTCGAAAAACGGGCGGTAGTCGGTTTGGCCCAGGCAGGCCAAGAGCAGCGCAGGGTTGGGTTCAAGCACAAGAATCTTGTGCGAGTCCGGCGTGTTGACCAAGGTGTGGTTCAGGCCGTAGCCCAGGTTGCAGCCAACAATGATGCTGGCGGAGAGCTCGACCTTTTCCATCACGGCCCATTCGCGGTACAGCATGCCCGGCGGCAGGGACTCGAAAAGGCCCTGACCCGACTCCATGCGCCAGTCAATGATTCCCCATCTGTTGACAAACACGCTCGTTTTCAGGGACTGTTCATCGAAGTTGCTGCCGGAGAGCCACCGATAGAGCGTCGGGTTGGCCTTTTCCAGGGCGGTGATGTTGTCTTTCAGGAAAGGATACATGGTCATATTGCCGACCTCGCTGGTTTGGAGTCGGCTTTGCAAATCACGGGCCAGGAACTCCCGCAAAAACGGGGGGGCCGCCGCACAGGGGCAGCAGATGGAGCGCACGGATATTTTGAGGCTGGTTGGCAATACTCCCCTGGTGGAAATTCGCCGCCTGAACCCCCACCCGAACGTCAAAATCATGGCGAAGGTGGAGAGCATGAACCCCGGCGGGTCCATAAAGGACCGCGTGGCCGTGGCCATGATCGCCGCCGCCGAGAAGAGCGGCGAACTGACGCCGGACAAGACCATCATCGAGGCCACCAGCGGCAACACGGGCATCGGCCTGGCCATGGTGGCGGCCATCAAGGGCTACAAAATGACCCTCATCATGCCCGACTCCGCGAGCGAGGAGCGCAAGCGCATCATGCGCGCCTACGGAGCGGAGATCCGCCTCACCCCCGGCCGCCTGGGCACCGACGGCGCCATTGAGCTTGCCTACCGCCTGGCGCGGACCGAGCCGGACAAGTACGTGCTCATGGATCAGTTCAACAACCCCGCCAGCATCGCCGCCCACTACGACGGCACCGGCCTGGAGATCTGGAATCAGACCGGCGGTGCGGTGACGCACGTGGTGGCCACCCTCGGCACCTCGGGCACGGCCATGGGCCTGGCCAAACGCCTGCACGAGTACCCCGGCGTCAAGGTTGTGGCCGTGGAGCCCTTTGCGGGCCACAAGATCCAGGGCCTTAAAAACATGCACGAGTCCTATCCGCCGGGCATCTACAACAAAAAGACCCTGGACCAGATTCTGCGCGTGGAGGACGAGGAAGCCTTTGAGGCCTGCCGCCAGCTGGCCCGGTCAGAGGGCCTTTTCGTGGGCATGAGCTCCGGCGCGGCCCTGGCCGGGGCGCTCAAGCTCGCGGCGGCCATCGAGGCCGAGGGCAAGAGCGGCTACATCGTGGTCATTTTCCCCGATGGCGGCGAGCGCTACCTTTCCACCACGCTTTTCGCGCCCAAGGCCCAGGAGGGGCTGAAGCTGCTGAATCTGGCCACCGGGGCCAAGGCCCACCTGGACGCCACTGCTCCCCTCAATATCTACACCATCGGCCCCAGCCTGGACGAGCCGGACGACCCGGACGCCTGGCGCAGACTGGTGCTTTCCGACGTGCTGGCCCGGCACCTGGCCGCGCGCGGCTCCAAGGTGCGCCTGGCCGTGGGCCTCACCGACCTGGACGACCGCACCCTGGCCGCCGCCCGCGAGGCCGGGCTTTCCCGCGCGGACTACGCCGCTGGCATTCTCACGCGCATCAAGGCTCGGGCCAAGGCCATGGGCCTGCTGCCGGAGACCATCTTCGAGCCCGCCTCGGCCTCGGTGCCGCAGGCCCTTGAGATCTGCAAAAAGCTCATGGGCAAGGGCCTGGCCTACGAGAAGCTCAGAAGCGTGTACTTCGACGTGCGCCGCGACAAGCGCTATGGGGCCATGAAGCTCATGGACATGGACGGCCTCTCCGTGGGCAAGACCGTGGATTTGGGCGACTACGTGAAGGACAACCCGCTGGACTTCACGCTGCTCAAGCGCGCCACCCTGCAGGACTTGAAGCTTGGCGACATAGTGGAGACCGAGTGGGGCAACGTGCGGCCCAGCTGGTTCGTGCAGGTGGCCGTGGCCGGGCTTTCCGCCCTGGGCCGCGTGGATGTGCTTGTGGCGGGCGAGGACCATCAGTTCCCCCACCTGGAGAACCTGCGCGCCATTTGGAGCGCTGCGGGCGTGGAGCCCAAGGCCTGGCTGGCCGACCGCAAGATAGCGCGCGGCGACGAGCCCGCCGAGGCCGCGCCGCTGGACCTGCCCGCGCTGCTCGACATGGCCGGGGGCGCCGCTGCGCTGCGCCTGTGGCTGCTGTCCGTGTCGTACCGCAAGTCTTTGGCCGCCACCACGCAAAGCCTGTCCATGTGGTCGCGCAACTGGCACAAGGTGCAGGAGGCCGCCTGCGGCCTGCGCTTGGCTCTGGACGGCGTGAAACCCGGCGAAAAGCTTGCGGGCGAATTGCCGGAGGATGTGGAGCAGGCCGTGTTCGACCTCAAAGCGGGACTCAACGCCGCCCTGGAGGACGACCTTTCCCTGCACCGCTATTGGTCCAAGCTGTTCACTTTCGTGAAGCGAGTGAACGCCTGGCTGACCGCCGGACCGGCCACGGGCAAAATGAGCGCGGTCGCGGCCAGCGCCTGCCTGAAGCAGCTTGAGGCGGCGGACGCCGTGCTGGGCATTTTGGATGTGAGCCAGATGCCCGTGCCCCGCGCCAGCCTGCCCACGGACGTGCAGGCCATGGTGGCCCGGCGCGAGGACGCGCGCAAGACCAAGGACTTTGCGTCCTCCGACGCCCTGCGCGATACCTTGGGCGAGGCGGGCTACCGCGTGGAGGATACCCCCCAGGGGCCGCGCGTGTATGTGAAGGGCAATGGAGCGCCCGCCGCTTCCGCCAGCGGCTCCGCCGCAGCGGGGAACGCCTAGGTGGACCGCCTGTCGCTCTTGTGGGCCCTGGCCTTTTGCGCTTGGATAGGCTTTGCGGGCATCGCCATCTTGTGCGGGGCCCTGCGGGTGAAGCTTCTGGAGCCCAAGATGGGCGAGCCAGCGGCCCACGTGGTGGGAACAATCGTCGCCTGCCTGGGCATCATGGCTGCCATACAGCTCTTTGTGGCCGCGTCGGGCCTTAAGGACACCTGGCCGCTCATGCGCATTGGGGCCTTTTGGACCGCCCTCACCATCTGCTTCGAGTTCGCCTTCGGGCGGCTGGTGCTCAAGAAGAGCTATGAGGATTTGTTCGCGGACTACAACTTCTTCAAGGGCCGCGTGTGGCTGCTTGTGCCGCTAACGACCTTCTACGGCCCGGTCATCGCCGGAATGCTGCGGGCGGGGTAGAGCGCGGGCAGACACGTTTTTTGTCGGGAACGCCGTGTTGGACCTCTTTGCTCTGTCTTCTGTGTCATTTTGCCCCAGAAATGATGCCGGGAATGACTCCGGCAACGCGCAGCCTCGCTTCAGGAGAAACGCCATGCTCTCCGCCTTCAGCGCACCAGGGGCCGCGCCCAGGTTGCTTGAGGGGCTTTTCCCGCAGCGCCGCGCAAGGGGCTGCTGACCTTTGAGGGAGGTTCGCCTGCGCAGCCGGAGGCCTGCGAGGCCAAAAGCGCGCATGGATATCTTGGGGATAGAGCCGGAGGTCGTGGCGGGCATTGCCGCGTTCATCGTGCAGGACGCGCCCGCGCCTTAGCGTTTATCTCCGGGTCAACCCGTATTTCTTGAGCTTGTACTGCAGTGTGCGGCGGCTGATGCCGAGCGCGTCGGCGGTCTTTTCGCGGTGCCCGCCGGAGGCGTCCAGCGCCAGGCGCAGGGCCTCGCGCTCGGCGTCCTCCATGGCTCCCGGCAGGCCAGCGGACAAGTCCACGGCCTGGGCGGTCTCGCCATCGTGAAGCGTCCCGCCCGCTACCAGCCCTGCTATCTGCGGCGGCAGAAGCTCCGGCCCCAGGGTATCACTGCGGGCCAGGATGAGCGCCCGCTCCAGCACGTTTTCCAGCTCGCGCACGTTGCCTGGCCAGTTGTAGCGGGAGAGCGCCTCGGCAAAGGCCGGGGCGATGGAGCGTATTTCCTTGTGGTTTTTGGCCCCAAGCTTGCGCAGCAGGTGCCCGGCCAAAAGCGGCAAGTCGCCGATGCGGTCGCGCAGGGGTGGAATCTGGATCTCCAGCACGGCCAGACGGTAGAACAAGTCTTCGCGGAAGCGGCCGGAGGCCACGTCCGTGCGCAGGTCGCGGTTTGTGGCGGCCAGGATGCGCACGTCGGTCTCAACAGCCTTCACCGAGCCCAGAGGCTCCACTATCTTCTCCTGCAGGGCGCGCAAAAGCTTGGCCTGGAGCGAGGCGGGCATGTCGCCGATCTCGTCTAGAAAGAGCGTGCCGCCGCTGGCGAGCTGGAAGCGGCCGGGCTTGTCCTTCACCGCGCCGGTAAAGGCCCCCTTCACGTAGCCGAACAGCTCGCTCTCCAAAAGATCGGCGGGCAGAGCCGCGCAGTTCACCTTGATGAGCGGCTTGCGGGCGCGGGAGCTGGCCCTGTGCAGGCCGTCGGCCACAAGTTCCTTGCCGGTGCCACTTTCGCCAAGAATCAGCACGGTGGCTTCGCTCGGTCCCGCCTGGTCGATGAGTTCGCGCACGCGCAAAATGCCGGGGCTCCCGCCGACCATGGTCTCGCTCAGGCCGCCGTTGAGCTCGGAGCGCAGGCGCGCGTTTTCTTCCAAGAGCCGCCGGTATTCGTAGCTTTTTTCCAGCACGGCGGTCAGTTCGTCGTTGTCCGCCGGTTTGGTGAGGTAGTCGAAGGCCCCCTGCTTCATGGCCTCCACGGCGGAGCCCACGCTGCCGAAGGCGGTGAGCAGCACCACGGGCAGAAGGGGCATGCGGGCGTGCAGCTCGCGCATCAGGGTCAGCCCGTCCATGCCGGGCATCTTCATGTCCACCAGGGCCACATGGGGCTGGGTCTTGTCGAGTATGGCCAGGGCGGCCTCGCCGCTGGACGCGTCGGCCACGCGCCAGCCCGCGTCTTCCAGCACGGCGCGCACGAGCATGCGGTGCCCGGGCTCGTCGTCCACCACCAGCGCCGAGCGTTGATCAGTCTGCTGCGCCATCGTCTATGCCTCCGCCGCTCTCGCGGTTTTCAGAATCAGGGAAGAACAGGCGCACGGAGGCGCCGGAGCCGGGGCAGGAGTCGATGACCGCGCGGCCCCGGTGCCCGCGCATGATGCCCTGCACAATAGCCAGCCCCAGGCCGGTGCCCTGGCGCTTGTCGGTGAAGAACGGCTCGAAGGCCTTGGCGCGCACGCTCTCGTCCATGCCGCAGCCGTTGTCGGAGACGCTGATCCAGACGCCGGCGGGATTGTCGCCGCCGCCCTCTGCGCGCGTGGCGGAGATGGTCAGCTGGCCTCCAGTGTCCGGCATGGCGTCCAGGGCGTTGACGAGCAGGTTCAGCAGAGCCTGTCTGAGCGCGTCCTCGTCGGCGAACACCGTTTCGGACGCCAGATTGACCACCGGAGTTACGCCCTTGTGCTCCAAATCGAAGCGCAGCAAGCCGCGCAAACTATCCACAAGGCGCGGCAGGTCCACCTCGGTGGGGGCCAGGTCGCGCGGGCGGGCCAGGAAGAGCAGGTCCGTGACCACGCGGTTCAGGCGGTCGGCCTCCTGAACCATGGTGCTGGCGTAAGAGGCCAGCGGTTCCTGGCCCTTCAGCTTGGTGGCGAAGAGCTGGGCGAACCCGCGCAGGGAGGAGAGCGGGTTTCTTATTTCGTGCGCAACGCCGGCCGCAAGGGAGCCGATGGCCGCCAGGCGCTTGGCCTCGGCCAGGTCTTCTTCAAGAGTCTTGAGCCGCGTGCGGTCGCGCAGCAGCACCAGGCGTTCGCCGCCCGCGCCCTCGGAAGAGGCGTTGGCCTGCAGGGGCAGGCAGAGAATCTCCAGCACGCGCCCGGCATGGTCGAACTGGTGCCATTGGTAGGGCGGCTTGCTCTGCTCCGGGCTTGTGGACAAGCCGGCAAAGGGGAATTCCGCCCAGTTCCGGCCCAAAAGACCGCTGACGTCCTGCTCGGAGCCGCCGGGCTCGGCGGGCGCTCCATCGGCCAAAAGCAGCCGGGCGGCCGATCCGTTTGCAGAGAGGATGGTTCCGTCGGCGGTCAGGGTCACCAGGCCGTCGGGCATGTTGTCGAGCAGCTTGGATTGGAAGCGCTCCAGCCGCGCGGCCTTGAGGGCCTGGTCGCGGCGGCGCAGATAGGCGAAGGCGAGCACCCACAGCAGGCTTGCCGCGCCGAAGACATACCCGGCCTGGAGCATGGCCGCGCGGCGGTAAGCCTGAAAGGAATCCAGGTGGCGCTGCGGATTGAGCCCCGCCATGAGGAACATGGAGGGCAGTTCGGGCGAGCGCTGCATCATGGAGTGGCCATCGCGCATGGGCGGCCCCTCGTCCGGGTCCATGTCGGCTGGCGGCGGGCCGTCGCGCATGTCCCCCCGGTCACTGGGGCCTATGCTTGGGGCTTGAGGAAAGGCGAAGCCCAGGCGCACCGACTCGCTCAGCACGGAGAGGGTGGGGCGTGCGCGCACGGCGGAAAACACGGCGCGCTTGTTGTGGTACACCAGCGGGCCGGACCAGTGGCCCCGAACCTCAAGGGCGGCGATGATGACTTCGGGCAGGACAAGCTGCTCCTTCTCGTCGCCCTCGGAGGAGGACACCACGAGCCGCCCATCCTCATCGAAGATGCCGACAAAGACGACGTCGCCAGAGGCCGTCATCTCCTTGAATAATCCGCGGATGCTGGGGAAGAATCTTGTGGCCGCGTCGGGCGAGCGCCTGAGCGCGTGCATGACGCGCATGAGGTTGGCCTCGACCCCGTGGACCACCGCGCCCCCGGCCAGCTCCATGTACTGGTCCACCAGATCGCGCTGGCTGCGGATGTTCTGCCACGTGAGGAACATGCTGCCCAGGCCAAGGACGAGCAGGGCGGCCACGGCCGCAAGAACCGGGCCCTTGTCCCGCTTGAAGGTGCGCAGTTCCATCGGTGTGTCCTTGATTTCCGCCAGAGGGATGATCATCGCCTGTGCTAGGCTGCTTCCGGGCCGTGTGTCAACAAGGCCGGGAGCAAGCATCGGGGCGGTCCGGCCTGTCTTGCGACTGGTCCGGGCCGCCCCGTATCGTCAGGATGCGGATGGGCCGCATCAATCAAATGAGGCGAAGGGGGTTAGTTGCAGTTGCCGCCGACACAGGAGCCCGCTCCGTTGCCGAAGCCGCTGCCCATGCCGCCGCCGGGGCAGTCGTTGCGGTCGCCGTAGCCCATCATGCCGTGGTGGAAGCCGCCGGGGCCGAAGGCGCGGATGCCGGTCTCCTTCTCGATCTCGTTCTTGAGGGCCAGGCGCTCCTTGTGCATGTCAGTGCGCAGCTTGGAGATGTCGGAGACCAGAGACTGGATGTCGCTCTTTTCGGCTTTTCCGGAAGTGGAGAGAGCCTGCAGCTCAGCCTGCTTGGCCCAGATTTTCTCGCGCAGTTCGTAGAGCTTGTCCTGGTGCGCTTCGAAGATTTTCTGTACGGCCGCGCGCTTCTCCGGGGTCAGGCCGTTGTAGGCGCTGGCCGCGTTGCCCCGGCCGCCTCTGGGGCCCGCAAAGGCGAAGGCGGACAGGGAGACCAGGGCCGCCACGGCGATGAAAGTGATGAGTGTCTTCTTCATGATGGATTCCTCCAAATACAGGGTGTCGTTTCGCCATGTGCGGGTGCATGGGGAATGCGCTCCGCGTTGATTGAAACAACACAAAGCATGCATTGTGCCAAGTTTAAATGGCTTATATCTTAGTATGTTAAAAAATACGAAAAGTTTGAAAAGTGCATTGTTATGCACAAGGCTTGCACAAAACTCAGGGCAGGAGGGCTGCACAAGCGCAGGCCGGGCAGAACGGGAAGGCACGCTTGAGAGGAGCCGCTAAACCTTGGGAGCGGCCTGCAGCCAGACATCCATGCCGCATTGGCCGCAGCCCGCGCAGCCCTTGGGCGGGCAGCTGGGGCTGTGCACAGCGCGCGCGCCGCGCTCGTATTCGCGCCAAAGCAGGCTGCGGTTCACGCCCACGTCCACGACCTCCCAGGGAAACGGCTCGTCGGCCCCGCGCTCGCGGTCCAGTATGGCGGCGGTTTCGGCCTCGAAGCGGCGCATGGCCTTTTTCCAGCCGCCAAGCTCAGCGGCCAGGCGCACCAGTTCAAAGGTCTCCTCACCGCCGCGGGAGAGCACGCCCTGCAGCCGGGCCTGGAAGGGCGCGTCCACGTTGAGGGTCATGCCCCGGTGGGGCTTCACCATCTCCGCCAGGCGCTTCTGCGCGGCGATGAGCGCGGCCTCTCCGGCCATGGGCGCCCATTGCAGGGGGGTGAAGGGCTTAGGCACCAGCGAGCTGGCCCCCAGGGTGATGCGCATGAACTCGCGGGTTTTGGCGCCGTGGCCCCGGTCGCGGGCGTCCACTATGCGCGCCAGAAAATCTTGCAGCTCGTCGTAGTCCTCCGGCCCTTCCCAGGGCCAGCCCAGGATGAGGTAGACCCGAAGGTGGTTTACGCCAAGCCGGGCGCAGCGTTCCACGGCGGCGAGGAAGACCTCGGGATCGAGCTTCTTGTTGGCTGCCCGGCGCAAACGCTCGCTCGCGCCCTCAAGGGCCAGGGTGATGGTGCGGATGCCGCACTGGCGCAGGAAGGTCAAAAGCTCTTCGGTCAGGCCATCGGCCCGGAGCGAGGAAAGGGAAAATTTGGTCTTGCGCGCCGCCAGCCAGTGCAGAAAGGGAAGCAGGTCCGGCCAGTCGGTCAGCGCCGTGCCCACCAGCCCCACCTTGGGCGGATCGGCCTCCTCAACCAGCTTGACGAGATCGGACATGCGCGCGTGGCGCGGCGGACGGTACACGAAACCCGCCGCGCAAAAGCGGCAGGCGTGCGGGCAGCCCCGGTTGATTTCGAGCAAGAGCGAGTCTGGGAATGCGGCCGTGGGCCCTGTGAAGCCGGAAACGGCGGGGCAGTCGAGCAGGGTCGTGACGGCGTTTAGGGCCACCACCCGGCGCACCGGGGTTTGGGAAAGGCCGGGAACGTACAGCCCGGGCATGTCTTTGACGGATTCAAGGAACGCCTGCTTGGGCACGCCCTCGAACACGGCGCGCTTCATGGCCAGGCAAAAGTCCACAAGCCCGGCCTCGGCCTCGCCGACCCAGAAGGCATCAGCCAGCGGCGCAAGCGGCGCGGGGTTCAAGAAGGCAATGGGTCCTCCCACCAGCACAAACGGGTAATCCGGGCGTTCCGCCTTTTCAGGCGGAACGCCCGCCGCGGCGAGCGCCCTGAGGAGGGGGAGGAAGTCCTCCTCGAAAGAGACGCTCGCCGCCATCAAGGGGAAGAGCTTGAGGCTTTTGCCACTGTCCTCTGATTCAGGCGCACTGAAGCCCTTGCCGAGGAAGAATCGTTCCACGGCTATTTCCGGCTCGCGGGAAAGCAGGCGATGCACCACCTGCCAGCCCAGGGCCGAGAGACCCATGCCTTCGTCACCAGGAATCAACAGCGCCGCAGGAAGACGGCCGCCGTGGTCCGGTGGCTGGGAATGGGCCGATCCGGGTCGGGGGATGCGCTCGCGCCCGGAATGGCGTTTGCGCTCCGCCCCGGAAGGGCGTTTCATGCCTGCCTAGTCCGCGTTGCGGCGGATGAAGGCTGGCGTGTCGAGCGCTTCGTCCTCGAACAGGAATTCCTCTTCACCGGGAGCGCCCATGGCGCGCAGGGCGGGGTGCCCCTGACGCTCCTCGCCGCTTTTGTTCGCATTGTAGCGCACGTAGGCGGGGAGATCACGGTTGCTGCTGGCGATGACGCTGGAGATGGTGCTGCGGCGCGTGGCGGCGCGGGGAGCCAGGGGCACCGGGTTCAGCAGGGCCTTGGTCTCGCTCTTGGGCTGCGGGGCGGCCTCGCGCTGGTCGATGCTGGTGGCGATGACGGTGACGCACATTTCTTCGCCGCAATTGGGGTCGGCCACCACGCCGAAGACGATGTTGGCGTCCTCGTGAGCTTCCTTGCTGATGAGATCGGACACTTCCTGGATCTCGTCGGTGCTCATGTCCTCGCTCGCCGTGATGTTGAACAGCACGCCGCGGGCGCCGGCGATGGAGACGTCTTCCAGGAGCGGGCTGGTGATGGCCTTGAGGGCGGCCTCGCGCGCGCGGTTTTCGCCGCTGGCGATGCCCGTGCCCATGAGGGCCAGGCCGGAATTGGTCATGATGGCCTTCACGTCCGCGAAGTCGAGGTTGATGAGGCCGTGCACGGTGATGAGGTCCGCGATGCCTTTGACCGCGTAGTACAGCACTTCATCGGCCTTTTTCAGCATGACGCCGAACCCGGCCTTCTTGGCGGCCATCTGCAGCAGGCGGTCGTTGGGGATGGTGATGATGGAGTCCACCACCTGGCGCAGTTCGCTGATGCCTTTGTCGGCCTGCTGCATGCGGCGGCGGCCTTCAAAGTAGAAAGGCTTGGTGACGACGGCCACGGTGAGCGCGCCAGCCTCTTTCGCCGCCTGGGCGATGACCGGAGCGGCGCCGGTGCCGGTGCCGCCGCCCATGCCCGCGGTGATGAAGACCATGTCGGTGTTCTGCAAGAGCTCGCGGATCTGGTCGATGCTTTCAAGCGCCGCGTTGCGGCCCACTTCCGGGTTGGCGCCGGCGCCAAGGCCCTTGGTCAGCTTGCCGCCCAGCTGGATGGTGTGGTCGGCCAAAGATTTCTCAATGTCCTGCGCGTCGGTGTTGGCCGCGATGAAGCTTACGCCGGTCAAGCGGGACTGGATCATGTTGTTGATGGCGTTGCCGCCGCCGCCGCCGCAGCCGATGACCTTGATTTTCGCGCTCATGTCGTTCTCGATTTCGAAATGTGCCATGGGATCCTCCTCCCTGAACATTGGCTAAAGTGCTGAGATCTTCCCCAAGATCGAAACGCCACCTAGGCGATGTCGACGAACCATTTCTTCATGCGGCCCAGAATCCTGTTGAAGACGTTGTCCTCGCGGATTCTGAAATCCCCGCCGCTCCCGCCGCCGGGCGTGGTCATGCGCTTCTCGGCTCCGTAGAGCAGAAGGCCGACGGCCGTGGCGTACTTGGGATTGTTGACCATGTCGTAGAGGCCGCCCACATACTCGGGGTAGCCAATGCGCACCGGGAGGTCGAACACCTGTTCGGCCAGGTCCTGCATGCCGTGGATGAGCGAGGTGCCGCCGGTCAGAACGACGCCCGCCGCGATCTGGTTCTTGTAGCCGCTCTTGATGAGCTCCTGGTCGACCAGGGCAAGAATCTCTTCGCACCTAGGTTCGCAAATCTCGGCCAGAACGCGTTTGCTCATGGCGCGCGATTCGCGGCCGCCAACGGAAGGCACTTCGATGCTGTCATCGACTTTGATCATCTCGGCCAGGGCGCACCCGTGGTCGATCTTGATCTTTTCCGCCGAGGTCATGGGCGTGCGCAGTCCGAAGGCGATGTCGTTGGTCAGGTTGTTGCCGCCAAGGGCAAGCACAGCGGTGTGCTTGATGGAGTCCTTGGAGAAGATGGCGATGTCCGTGGTGCCGCCGCCCAGGTCCACCAGGCACACGCCGATCTCGCGCTCCTCGGAGGAGAGCACGGCTTTGCTGGAGGCCAGGGACTCGAGCACGATGTCGGCCACATCAAGGCCCGAGCGGTGGCACGAGCGCACGATGTTCTGGGCCGAGGTCACCGCGCCGGTGACGATGTGCACTTTGACTTCAAGCCGCACCCCGGCCATGCCGAGAGGATCGGCGATGCCGCGCTGGTCGTCGACGATGAATTCCTGGGGCAGAGTGTGGATCACTTCGCGGTCCAGGGGAATAGCCACGGCCTTGGCGGCCTCGATGACGCGATCCACGTCCCTCTGGGTCACCTCGCCGCCCTTGACGGCGATGACTCCGTGGCTGTTGAAACCCTTGATGTGGCTGCCGGCAATGCCCGCGTAGACCGAGTGGATCTCGCAGCCTGCCATCAATTCCGCCTCCTCCAAGGCTTTCTTGATGGACTGCACGGTCTGTTCGATGTTCACCACCACGCCCCGGCGCAGTCCCGTCGAGGGGCTGGTGCCGATGCCGATGATGTCCACCAGGCCGTCGTCCTTGGCTTCGCC